>BNJV01001471.1_pt1 | contig 151014 bp, 204 predicted proteins | sample 8540591 | NCBI WGS metagenome assembly BNJV01 (sample SAMD00202457, study PRJDB9452) | human saliva metagenome | host: Homo sapiens
CAATACGTATTGCTATTTAGAAAAATTTGTTTTTCAAAATATTTGTTATAATCAAACTATAAAATGGATTAAAGGAGATTTTTTATGCCTGGGTGTCATTGTTGAAAGTTTTGAGTTAGACCACCATCGTTAAAGCACCGTATGTGCGTCTTATTGGAGTAAGAGAGTGGACCTAAAGGAGATGTCATTTCAAACTTTGATATCTGGACTGTCCAACCAAATGAAGATTTATTCAAACAGTTGGCCTACATACAATCGAACATCTACTAGCCATGCTTATTCGTCAGCGTATCGACGGTTTAATCGACTGCTCACCTTGATGCTTCTTGAACAGGATTTTATACGATCATGTGGGGACAGTACACTACAACAGAAATTGCTTATAATCAAATCTGTTTTGAAGAAATGTTGAGCAACTACTAAAGATGTCCCTGCATTACTATTGGAATTCTGCGGAAACTATAAAAGATTATAGTTTTTTTTTCGTTATGGGTGGGCTAAATTAATTTTAAAACAGGAATACTGATTTATCTTTTTAAAGTGTATTGTTTGATAGAACAGAAAATCTGTCTTAAAAGACCTGAGATTTTGATTAGTTAGCATCTGCATAACCCGAACCATTTGACGAAATAACCTGTTTCTTCAAATAGATGAGGTACGATGTGTAATATTTACTTTCTCGATAATGTACTTATTTTATGATATACCCACGTTCACGATACCTGTAAAATATTTTAAAATTCCAGGATTAAAGCTCCACGCAGCATTGTAGCAGCATCATTAATAAGGATGGATTACAAGGAACACGACTCTAAATTTCGTTGAAGGGCAACACCTGTACTGTTTGTCCAACGCCAGCATTCGTATTTATGATCGATCCGCACTAGCTACAGGAGCTTCCTGATAGTTAATTAGAAGGAATCAGCTTGAAGACGCCCGACTACCTTGCGACGCCAATGTTCGCTGACCTTTTCCTTGACTAATAGCAGAGCTAAGAAGTTTGTCTAGATTGTCATTTCTCCTGTCTTTGTTACCGCAAAAGTAGCACCACCTTGGACCTTAGTATTTGTGTTCAACACACCGTCTTTGGAGATAATCAGTATCAAATTGAAGCATTGACTGCTTGACATGAGACTTGTTTGACCAAGTTTTCATACTTCGCTTTTGCTACTGCGATGCACCCTTACCATGCCAACGATTTCTAACTTGGTTTCTTTTAATTTCGTCTCTAAATTCGAAAAACCACTATTTTATGCGCAGTTTATTCTTTACGAATCATACAAAGCTATTATAGGAGTCAAAGCTTTACGTCCAGAGCTTGAGCTACTAGAACTTGTTTTTGACTGTCTGACTCACTAGAATCACTCTTGTCGTTCTACTCAGCTTGATTCCTATTGATTGTAAAATATGCTCGTTGCAGCAACCCCGCCACCGCAACACACCCACAAGTCCAATAAGGACCTATTGAGACTTTAGCTTTTCTTCTGATCCAGAAGCATCATCCCCCAGTGACTTCAGTTAGTTCATCATCCTCTGACTTTGAATCAGATACCACTTCGTCCGAAAATGCTTGACTGACTGCTGCGTCTAGGTCTTGAATTTCAGAATCAGGATCGTCTGTTTCTTGTCGCTTATTGGCATTTCTGTGTCAAGAACTTTCAAATCTTCTTTCCTCAATCTCAATATCTTCTTCTATCAACTGAGTTGCTGTTGCAGCAAACTTGCTACAGCTTCTCGATTTCTTGGCGATGTTTGTCGGATATATTTATTTTAAAACATTATCATCTTCATGGACGCTCAGTTTAATTCTTCGCTTTTTCTGACTGCTTGTCCAATCGTCATTTCTGCTATCAAAAATCTAGAATCGATTCTTGTTCTTGATCCATCGGCGCTTTTCTTGCTCATATTCGTCCTTTCTACTTTCTCAATTGACGCTGACTCTTTTGGCCAAATATTGATGCAAATCAACCCTTCAATGTTCCATTGTAGAGTTTTCTTTCTTATCAGCAGAACTACCATATTTGCTTTCAAATGTTTCGTCGCAAGTTAGTCAAAAAATAAATTTACTCCAGGGTTTGTAAAGGAGCAAAGCTCCCATCTCTTGATAAAGCTTTGTAACAGCTGAATCATCTAAAAGACGTTCCCCGTAAGGAGGATTGTAGAAACACGACACCGTTTATCTTATCTGTATAAATCTTGCAAGCGCATTTGTTTAAATAAAATCGAATCCGCCACTCCAGCTTCTTTCGGTTATTTCTAGCAATTTCAATCATCCTTTATATCCAAATCGATCCAGAAATGTCCAGTTGTACATCCTGCTTCATCTTGACATCGTGCTTTCTGCCCCAGCTTCTGAACTGATCTTTCTCCACCCAAGTCCAGTCTTCAAAAGCAAATGAACGATAAAGGCCTGGTGTAATGTGTTTTTACCAATCAAAGCGGCTTGGCATAAAACGCTCCTGAGCCACAAGCTCCATCAATCAATCTATTTGTCAGGATACCAGTTCGACAACAATAAGTGTTCTGCCGCTATTTTCCTTAACTGGTGCTCCACCTTATTCATCCTGTAGCCCTTTAAATAAGCTAGAACCAGTCGTATCAATCATGATAATGCCATATCTTTCAGGTGAATGAAACTTCAATCTTAAATTCAGGTCCATTTTCTCCATAAGCGGAACACCTTCTGGCGAGCAATATTTTTGGAGTCATTGAAGCTTTTAGAAATAGCTTGGAACGTCATTCATTATGAAGTTTGGATTTGACGCATTTGTTTTTAGAAATTGGAAACTTTAGCACCTAAGCGGCGGTGAGCAATTTTCCAATCCAGAGCAAAGACCCTTGAAAGAGCTCTCCTCAACAGTTTTGCTGGGAACATCCCGACGATACTCTGACCGATTCGCCGAGCGTAGCCAAAGATTCGTCTGAATAATACTTACATTCTCATGAACTCTGCCGTTTTCGACTTGACATCTCAATACCAAGCTCCTAATTTCGGACCAACTACCGCTTCGCTAAGACCTGCAGCCGCAGTCACATTAACTGAAATGTTTTTTCTTATATTTTCCTCAAAATAAATAGATATTCCTATTTAGTCCTATCAGCCATTTTGTATCAATAAACACAATTATTTTCCTAATATTCTCTATATATGGAAATTTATTGATAACTAGAGGCCAAGAACCACGCCCCTAGCTCTCTACCTATATGCAATTTTCTATAGTTATGTTTGTTCCAGAAATGACTAGGTACCATTTCTTCGATAATCATCTGTTCACTGTTTCCAGTCAGAATGTTGCTGCATTGTTTCGCCTGCACCCACAGCCCCGACCAAAGTTTGGGTTGCTAGCTTGAGGGGTTTACCGTTCCACTTTTTGTTTCAGAAAAAACTACGTCACTGTGGCACTTTTCAGGCATACTCCAGCATATCAAAGATTTAGCTGTTTTATCCGCCGTAACGGAATAATCCGTCCCTTGGCTTATTGTTTCGCCTAGCACAAACACTACTGGCATCACAGCCAGTGCTAGCATGGACTTTCCTCATGAAGAAATCTCCCATGCGATTATCCAAAAATTGCACGTCCTATTTTTTTATAATTGATTCAGTTCACTTTCTTGAATCTGTTTTCTCCAAATACTTTCTTTTTCTAGACGACTAGACGTTTCAAACATCAAAATTCAGGATTGGCTGTTTGTCCTGTATCACCAAAAGATTGGTGTACTTGTGAAGCTGTAGAGGTTGGTGCTTCCTGCATACGCTTAGAAAGTTCTTACTCTGCGAGCATTTCCTCACGTGCCCTTGACCATGGTGCGTATGTCTCATAGTCCTTGATTACTTCATCTAAAACTCATCGACTTCTTGCTTACTGTAGCTAATGAACACTTGTCTTAGTAACTGATCAAAAATATCTTTTCGTAAAATACTACGGGCCATTTCTCTCTCCCATTCTAGTTCATTATCATTATATACGAAACCGAAGAGAAAAATCAAGGTCTAAACTTTAAATTTCAGAAAAATTTTCTGTTATCATTTAAGTCATCAAATGTTACCCTTGAAAACATATTGTTCATTTTCCTTCATTTTTTGCAGGTAAAGATATCAATTTCGTTTGCTTTCTTTCATCATAAAAAGATAAGCGTCATCTGTATCAGTAAAATTGTCAGGCCTCGAAATTGACTAGGATTTTCATATTTGGATAAGCATATTAACAAAATCAACTTTTTTAAAAACTGTCTAATTTTTCTTGATTTGATTCGTTCCACTTCAATCTTGATTTTCGAACAGAAAAATCGTCGCTAGCTGTAAATTAATTGTATTCTTCTTGTAACTCTTAGCAACATCTAACAACGCTTGTAAAGCCTAAATTACCTGTAAAACAAAGCCATTTATACCATTCTCTTAATAGATAACCCATCTCTACGAATAGCTGTTTGATCATTTTCAGTCGCAAATCTTTTCATCAAATATTCCTAATTCAAAAGCTTTATAGCTCACAACTAGTAACACTCAACTATTTTTTATCCCTTTACAATTGATTTATGTTATAATAGAGGATGTTATTAAATTAATAAGGAGTTTTATGGTCAACTATCCACATAAGGTTATCCCTAAAATAACATAAAAAAAGTGAAAAAGAAACAGTTGATTTTGGTTAATCGGGGATGTCTTTTGAAAAACGATCAATGATACTAATGACTACTATCTTGTCGGGTATAGCTGTCATTCAAAACCTACAATCGATCCAGATTGTAAAAGGATTATCCGAGACGAAGTCGTGCAAAATTATAGAAGCATATTTTCGTCAGGCTTCTACCACCGACTATTCTGGTGTGTATCAAGGTCATTATATTGACTTTGAGGCTAAAGAGACACGGCAAAACAGTCAATGCCTATGAAAAACTTTCATTCTCACCAAATTGAGCATAAGCACGGTTATTCAACAAGTGGTATTTGCTTTTGTTCTCTCACTGCCTGAGGGTCATTCGACCAGCCCCACCAGTTTATAAATGACAAGAGCCCATGCTGGCGGCTGCCTCAGCGCACCACTGAGATTGACTTTATCTATACCAGGATTAAGGTGATCACTTTGACCCAACAGTTAATTAAACTCACTTACTTTTCTACCCTCAAAAGCAGACCAAACAATTGCGCTGCAAAGCCCAAGAAGCCTGGCTTGCCTTCCAGTTAGAGAACAGCTACTAAACAACAACCTGACATACTATGTAAATAAAGTCTATATGTCAAACGGCAACTCATGAAATGCAAACAGCGCTCAAAGTTACATGGTAAAGATTTAAAAGATTTTCATCTTTACTGCAACTTGCTCTGTTAGCCAGTATGCCTCAAGCACCAAATCAGTACGATCCCTACTCTCAGCCTGAAGCTGCTCAAAAACGCAGGAATATTGTTCTCTCAGAAATGTATAAACTAAAATATATTACTGCTGAACAATATGAACAAGCTATTAACACCCTGTCACAGATGGTCTTCAAAAGCTAAAGAGCACTGCATCTTATCCAGCTTACATGGACAACTATCTCAAACAAGTTATTGAGCAAGTCGAGAAACGATATAACTTATTGACAACTGGTATGGATGTCTATACCAACGTCGATACTGAAAGCACAAAACGACTTTGGGAAATTTTATAATTTGATACCTATGTCAACTATCCAGATGATGAATCACAAGTAGCATCTACCGTTATGGATGTATCAAATGGGAGAGTCATCGCCCAACTAGGTGCACGCAATCAAGCAACTAATGTTTCGTTTGGCGCAACCAAGCTGTAGAAACTAACCGTGACTGGGGTTCAACGATGAAAAGCCAGTACGGATTATGCTCCCGCCATTGAAGATGGAGTCTACAGCGCAACATCTGCCACTAACACAGATAGTGCATATAACTCCTTGAACCAATACCCGTGTCTATAACCGAGATGCGCTACTATGGAACGATTACTATGCAGTATGCTATTCAAGAATCGCGAAAATGTTCCAGCCGTTAAAAGTTTAGAAGCTGTTGGGCTGAAAAGCAGGCTCTTAAATTCCTAAATAAAATTGGAATCAATTATCCTGAACTCACTCATTCAAATGCTATTTCAGCAATACACACAAAATCAGGAAAATGACTATGGAGCAAGTAGTGAAATGGCTGCCGGGCTTACGCAGCGTTTGCTAATGGCGGGACCTACCATAAACCACAATATATCAATAAAAATAGTCTTTAGCGATGGAACTGACTTCTCTAATGAAGGCACCAAAGCTATGAAAGAAAAGCAACTGCTCTCATATGATGACAGACATGATGAAGACTGTGTTGATCATGCGGAACAGTGTAAAATGCTGCTATTCCAGGAATCCACCAGTGCTGGATAAAAACAGGAACATCTAACTACACCGGAAAGATGACTCTAAAGCAAACTCACAAAAGAGACATCAAGGTTCAAGCCATTGTCACCCCAGATGAACTTTTGTCGGCTATACCCCACAGTATTCTACCACGCAGGCTTTGGACAGGATATAGCAATCGCCTCACTCCTGTCTTTGGATGATGGCATCAGTTGCTACCTGATGTCTATCAGTGCTAGGGACGACTTACTTAACCCCAGAAAGCAATGAAGACTGGGTGCAACCAAAGCGGTGTTTATCGTGTCGGTTATTGCACAACTTTATCTAAATGGAGCAAATCCAAATCGTTACCCACCTTCAATCTACTACTTCAGAGTCTTCATCAACAAGTGGTAGTGAAAGTTCTTCTAACATCTGGTTCCTCACATCTTTCGGCTCAACAGAATCTGGTCTTTCGTCTGATTCCCAACAAAGCAATACACAAAAACACTAATCCATAAGCAGTGAAAAGAGACATTTGGGACAAATGTCCTGGCCTCCTCAATTGTCTTTGGTCGTCGAGCAGAATTGCCAGTAGGTTGAGTGCTCTACCACGCCGATTCTCATCGGCTTTTGCAGCCCTACTCATCTGTGCGGATGTGGGACGACTTTGAAATCGAATTCCAACGAGATCTCACCGGATTTCTGTCCCACCTTCTTTAATGTTTATTTCGCTTCAAAGCTCCCCATCTGGGATCCTCCCACGGTGCTGAAAACGAGTTGGTTCTGCTCCATAAGCTAGCCACTCTTCAGCTGATAGAAATTCTTTTCGGACAACTATTTGATAAATTATATTGATCCATCCATAGCATCACTTGCTACAAAATATCCTTTATTGCCTACCTTGTCTCCCCAAAATTTTCTACTTTCCATCGACCTTCCATCTTCATCTAGATCGGCTCCTGTCAGAACCATTGCGTGAGTCGCTTAAGGCTTTCACTATAGTCCAGTCGACCCTGCCTTATCCCGCGTCGGATGAAGATCGCATCGAAGTAAAAATCGCGGATACCTTCGTCTATAATTCCCAAGCTTTACGATTACCAGGACTGGCCAACATCTGGCTCAAACCATACAGTCTCTCCATAGCTTGCATCTGTACAGCCAGCTAACTCTCTTTCAGGCGGTCCATCCTCGGCCATCTGTGTATCGAGACCGGCTTACTACCAACCACACGTTACTAACATCTCAGCATGTAAGATCGACCGTAAGCGTTTATCAGCGTTGTTGGAGCATTGATAATAGAAACATAGTCATCTAGATGAAGATCAACATACTTACGATATAAAAATTCCTGTGGGAGTCAAGTTGTTTTTCGTTGTGAATTGATTCTCCTTATCCCGATAAGAAAAATCAAACCGACGTAGGGGCAAACCAAGATTCATAGCTAGGAAGTTGAAAATTTCTTGTAGCAGCTCTTCTTTTACTTGAAGGTAGATAGCTGATGCACCATCCTTTCAACTCTCGCAAGATTTGTATCTTTGGACGTAGAAGTTTATTTAACATTTGATTGAGCTCTCGGCTATTGTTGGAAGAGATAGACTCATGTGATGTATCGCGTAGAACACACCATATTTTTCAAAAAGAGAGACAACCATATCCCACTGGCCTCCATCCTGCTGAGGAGGTATCTAAAAAGAAACTTGACTTTTGCGACTAGTCAACTTGCATCAGCCAGTAGCCAAGATTTGCTCCAAAAACCAGTTAGATTTTTCATATTTATCCCAAAAGAGTATGAGCTTGAGATAACTCAAAAGTCCTCCCAGCTGGAAAATCCGTAAATCATTTTTATGGCGAAACGTATTTAAGGCTGCAAACATCCAGCAACGACTCAGATTCCGCCTTTTTGATTACTGACCTCGCTCATTCTGTGAGACTCGGCTGAAAAACTGGTGGCTTTCCATGTTACAGCACTGCATGTTTTTCCAACGAAACTAAAAGTCCATTATGACTAATGCATTTTCATTGCTGCATACTTAGGATTTGCCTCAGGCGGTATAATCTCTATCGTGAAATTTTTGTTTCTAGCGAATGCATAAAGTCCTCCTTATTTAATCTGTATTCAAAATATTTATTTACCTGATTAAGCTCCTTGTTCCTAACATCAGCTAAGATAAAGTTTTAAAATATCGGGTATATTTCAAAACTTCGCATCTGCAAATAGTGAACAACATAAGCCTTACAGCAATCAATTGTATCATACAGAAAACTCCTTATTCTACTTCTGTTATAGAACTTTCACAAAATCAGTGTAAGTAGTTAGAGGCAAGCCCAACATCTTTATAAATCTGATTGTAGAATACTATAGCATCGAATAATCTTTGGACTTGACCTTTGCGGAATTTTGCTTTGACGTGAGGTCCCCCTCACATAGCTCATGTCAGCCTCCATGACGCGGCCAGAAGCTGGGATTAACAGTAGACAACCTCCAGCTGACACTCGATTGAAATCTCGGCCTCTCTGTAAAAGGAAAGTCAATACTGCCTTTAGTGCCTCTGTCATCAGACCTTGACCCCAATAATCTTCACACCCAAAATATAACCAACTTCGCAGGAATTAATCTTTCCCCATCCTTTATTTACCACCATTATCACCAATCGCATGCTCAGAAAGTTCCTTATAGAGGCAGATTGCCCACTTATAAAACCCCAAAATCCATGTGCAATCAACCCAACGAGCAATAAGATTGCCTTTGTCGTATCAGGAGTTTGGATGTGCCATCCCACGTTACGTGAAGAAGGTTATCCGGACGTGAAGCCCAATTCGTCGTACATATCGTCTGATAATCTTGATTTTTATAAAGGCCTGAGCAAGAGACGCCTCGTTTCTATCGACTTGGTACCCACCTTTTCGTCGCTTCCTCATTTCTTGGTTCAGGACTGGAAATGTTTCGATAGTGATGTCTTACTTCAAAATTCGTCAAAAATCGTAATCGGCAAATGGCGCTTTGCAGCTTTGGCCTTTGCGCCACCAGCTGATTCGATAGTTTCCTGGGCTTGGGCTGAAATGGATTTACCACTCGAGGTAGTCGTCAATTTCATTATAGGTCACCCCAGAGCGACTTCATCTGCAATTCCAGGCTTTTCTTCTTCCAAATCAGCCGTCGGCACCTTTTCATAAAGTGACGATCGAGCTCCTAGGCTACTGAGCAACTGCTACCTGTGTCGTGTGGTCTGATAAAGCGGCAGAATGTCTGCCCACCATCTCCAAATTGGTAGAAGAAAGCCGCGACATTCTCAGCCGCATGGTCCGTTCTAATTACCGCACCGCTATGACGCCAATGGCAGTTAGCTGGGCAATATCACATACGACCGGCGTGCTTTGATATTGCCCTGTTAAAATCAGATACTTTGGCCTCTGTTGCACTCTACAGCGTCATGGCATCGTGCGAGATTCTTTGATATTGACTTTGTCAGACTGACATCAGGCTGGATAAAGTGCCAGGGCTCTGAGCATCAGTTTGGTCATCGCTTGAACTCCATGAGAGAGAGACGGACTGCGATAAAGCGACAACTATCATCTCCTGTTTCCTTCCGCATCTCTTCGTTAGCCAGGCTGGTCAGACGGCCAGCCAACGTGGTAGAGTCATGACCACCAGAAATCCCTACAGCATGTCACGATGCGCTTTCTCAGAGCAGGACTTTGAGGAAATCCACCGATTTGCGAATTTCTTCCCCTCCAGGTCCGTGATTGGTTTGACACCCAGCTGGCGATGATTTCTTCCTTGTGGCGGCTCATTTTGCTACTCCTGTTTGAAGTTGGCTTTTACGCATCCGATCGATCAAGTCCATCTTATCCTGCAACATCTCTAAGGCCAAATCAACCGGATAATCTTGCGGATTGAGAGACTCGCTTGTACTCATCCCAAAGCTTCTCAAATTCCTTTGCGCGCATAAGCTGTGTCTCAGCTCAAGTTTGCTGTTGTATAAAACCAATCTCACCTTTCGCATATCCTTCATCACAATGGCACGGCATCACAGTCTTTTGACTATTTTATTAATATAGTGGTAGGTCGGATGGAACATTTCTAGCTCCTGCAAAGCTTGAACATCTGTTCCATCATAGGGTAATGTAGTCTCCTTCCAGACTTTCCTGTTTGCTCGACTGGTAATCCGCCAGACTTGGCTTCAGCACCTGGCAGAAACTTTTCAGCATTAGTAGAAATGTTTGGAGTGTATTGCGGAGTTGACCCTTTCTCATCTTCGATGCGCAAACGATTTTATATACTGCTCCCTAAAAGCTGGCTCGATCGTAAGCCGTAATGAGCTTGGTACTCTACAGACATCAATCTTAGCCTTCGTGCATCTTTAGATTGAGAATCGTATTTTCGTCCAAGTCATTGTGCCGCGTAGATCTTAGCATCAGGAAAGCCAGCTTCTTGTCCAATTAAGAAATGCCGAACTTTCTTGGAAATATAAGCCAAATCTCCCGAATCAATACGCACACGCAAAAATTAATCTTATCCCACAGCTCACTGGCTACTCCGAATCGCCGCGCTGGAACACCCTGTGAGCGCAGTGTCATAGGGCATCTACCAAGAGCTTACAGTCTCTGCAGTGAGTCTTGGCATAAACTAGGCGACAGCATCGTTAGTCGTTGCCATAAACCTGCACTAGAGAGTGGGCGCATGAGTGCCCAATACTGGAATGTTGAACAACTTCTACCTAGCCTGAGACGTATCGCCGGCACCATTTGCGCCACCAATCACTGCTGCTCGTGTCCCCCAGATCGCCGCGCATCCATCTCCTGGGCAACGACTGAGGCCTTAAAACTCCATCGCGGTTCATCTTCGATAACCGAGGCGTTCTGAGCCGCCTTAGTCGCAATTAAAGGTCCGAAATTTCACAATATTAAGCAGTGCAGCTCAACAAGCTTGGCACTGAGCTAGAGGGTCCTTCCACTCCGCACTAGTGGGTTCATTAGCAAAACCAAATCACCTTCCTGAACAGAAACCGAACTGTCAGACTCATCTTGTACTCTCTCAAATAATCTAGAAACTCACCTTTGATACCCGAAAGTTGCCAAAATACTCTAAAATCACTCTGGCTAAAGGTCGTAAATGGATTTGAGATAAGAGATGATTCGCTCCAATCCTGCAAAAACTGCATAGCCATTGTTAAAGGGACTCTTACGAAAATAAATTTCAAAGACTGCGCGTCTATTGCATATTTTGGTTAAAATAAACTTGCATCATGTTGATTTGGTGGCCAAACTTGGGCATTAATGCAGGTCAAACTATCATCTGGAAACATGCTTTCTTTATAAAACTGCATAGATTGTATTATATCATAAATTAGACAAGCGCTTTTGGAAATTTATACTGTTATCAGTAAAACTCTTAACTGCTTTTTATAAATGAGTTTTACGATTTCGAAAACACAAACACACCTTTGTCAGGAAAAGCCCAACAAAGGCGTGTTTTACAACGCTTATGAATGTTCTACATCTGTCTAGACTATCCTGACCGGCTATCGCTCCATCACCCACAGCTGTTGTAATTTGGCGTAGGTCTTTCTGTCTAACATCTCCTACAGCGTAAATACCTGCTATAGCAGTCTTCATATGGTCATCTGTCACAATCCAGCCTAATTCATCTGTAATCCCTATAAACCTGCTGTAAAAATCACTGACTGGATCTAGACCGACATAGATAAAGATTCCACCAAAATCAGCCTGTCTTTCCTCTCCTGTCTTGATATTTTTAAGGGTCACTCCATTCACTTTACGATCGTCACCATGAATAGCTTCCACAACTGAATCCCAAATAAAATGAATCTTCTCATTTTGCAAGGCACGATCCTGTAAGACTTTTCTGCGCTCTCAACTCATCACGACGGTGAACAATCGTCACACTTTTGGCAAACTGTGTCAAAAAGATGGCTTCCTCAACTGCTGAGTCGCCTCCTCCAACAACTAGCAAATCTTCATCACGGAAAAATGCTCCGTCACATACCGCACAGTAAGAAACACCACGGCTGTGTACTCAGATTCTCCTGGGACATCAAGGTGACGGTGAAACGCACCAGTAGCGATGATAACTGTCTTCGTATCAAGTTCTTCATCTTCTGTGATAACAGTCTTGAAATCACCCTTATCTTCGATTTTTTCTACCCGACCAAAAAGGTGCTCTACGCCAAGACTCTCTAAGGGTTCAAACATTTTCTCAGCCAATTCTGGTCCACTTATCAAAGCATACCCAGGATATTTTCACATCAGCTGTATTATTCATTTGTCCGCCAGAATACCTGCTTCTAACAAAAAGCGACTTTGAGGTTGCTTCGAGCAGCATATAATGCAGCTGTCATTCCTGCAGGACCTGCTCCATAATAACTGTACGTACATATTTCTACCTTTCTTTTTGTTGTAATAATCATTATTCTAACGCCCTTGAAATATTTTTGCAAATATTATGCTTTTTAAAACTAGCAGAATTCCATCACAGCAAAATGATAATATAGAATTGTCATGACATCAATCATCAGCACATCAAATAAATGAGCTTGGCGCTCTGCTACTGTTTTATCTTTGCGACCAGCTATTCTCAGTAAACCAAACTCCTGACAAACCACCGACAAAAAGCAGTCGTCAAAAATAAACTCTGTAAATAAAGGGAAAAATTCGCTGTAACATCCTAACTCCTACATTTCTGCCTTTGTTTTACTTCTATAACGACCTCATTTTAGTTGCAACAAACTCAGCTGGCAAGACCAACCGAGTTCTCCTTTTTCTATTATATCAAATATATGTTCGTTTTGTAACTAGCATTCTTTCGTACGCTCTTCTTTTCGGATGATGGATAATTTCAGCTGGGCTGCCCACTTCAATAATATGGCCCTTATCTCAAAAAGCACCTTATCTGCCACCTGAGCCACAAAAAGACATATCATGGCTTACTAAAACCATTGTTTGACCTGATTTAGCTGCATCCGCTATAGACTTCTCTACTTCTCGACTAATTCTGGATCCAATGCAGAGGTCTGGCTCGTCTAAAAAGAAGGACATCGGGCTTCATTGCTAAAAGCTCTCGCCAAGGCCACTCGTTGCTTTTGTCCACCGGATAAATGACGGGGATAATGATTTTCACGATCTGATAGGCCAACTTTGGCACAACTCTTCTTTAGCAATTTTTGTTGCTTCCTCATCGGACATTCTTTTACGACTACTAAGCCTTCTTTTCACGTTTTCTAAAAGCTGTGCGTCTCTCAAATAAGTTGAGTGCTGAAATCACCACTGCTAATTTTCTACGTAATGTTAAAATCTCTTCTTGGCTAATCTGACAAAGTCCACCTTGAAACCATCTATAGAAATAGTACCACTGTCTGGTGTTCTAAATAATTGATGCTACGCAAAAATGTTGATTTCCCAGCACCTGATGACCCAATCAGGCTATTACTTCACCTTTTTGAATATCGAGACTTAGATTGTCTAACACTGTCTGACCTGAAAAGGATTTACTGAGGTTTGAAAATGTGAATCATTAACGAATATCTCCTTTCACTTGGCTGGTTGAAGCAGTGCTTCCGGAGCTTCAATGGCCATTTTTCTTTCAATAAAACGTCCAATTTGCTCAATGATAATATTGACAGCCCAATAAACGAGCGCAACAGATATAAAAGCGTTCAGAAATAACGATAATCTGCACCACCTCAAAATCTGCGCTTGAGCAAACACTTCCACGACCCTGCACTAAAAAGCCAGAGAAGTTCCTTTTGTCAATCCAATCAAAGAATTAATCAAGGTCGGTGTTGCTACGACAGCTGCATTTGGAATAATGACACGACGATACACCTGAGCATTTGTCATCCCTAAACTCTAGCTGCTTCAATCCTCACCAGCACTGACAGATAAAAGTGCTCGCTCGAATGGTTTTCACTAGCATAGGCCGCTTCGTTAAAAGAAAAGCTCAATTGCAAAATGCAGATGCTGGGATAGCATTAATAGACCCGTACCAAAAGCGCTATTGATGGCTTTCAGTACTAAAGGAATTCCATAATAGGTCAGCATAAGCTGAACCAAGACAGGAGTCCCCCTCAAAAAGCTGACAAAAGTGCTTGAATAGGATAAAGAATTTTTGACTCGGTTGATTTTAACAATAGCAAAAATCAAGGCTAGCACTAACCCCAAAGAGTGCTCCTCCCAGAGTGAGCAATAGGGTTGTCGGTAATTTTTCAATGATTTTTGGCAAAGCATCAAAACAGACCGCCAGCTAAAAAGCTGACCATCCCGGAATCAAACTGACCACTCTTGGTGCCAATTCGAAGCTAAAACAACAGTGTTGCGTTCATATCTAATCCTTTTCACATCGACTATCAGTGTTGAATTGTTCTATCATAATTAGTTTGTCAAACCAAATATTTGCTACGCTTTTACAAATAAAAATAGATAGACCAGTGTATCTAGTCTACCATATAATTTTTATACAAAAACAGTATAATTTTTATCATAGACACTAGAATTTTCTTATGTCTGAAAGTCTGTCGTTGTAGCTCACGTTCAGCTCCGTCCCCTAGCACGATTTTCCGCACGTTTTTGTTTTACGACGTTTTTCATTAACAGCCCATTGGATTTTTCTTTTGTAGCCTGGTTTGATCTTTTTTCTTTTTCTTTTTGACCAAACCAATCATTTCAGTATCTAACTTTTTCGTAAGATTTTTCACGTTGCACGCCGATCTCGATCGTAAGTATCCTGGAACTCGCCATCTTTCATCATTTTAGGAATGAACTTGATCCCTAACTTCTCTAATTCGCGAATATCGGAATCATCACTCGGCTGATAAAGAGTGATGGCTGTCCCTAACAAACCATTGCGACCTGTCCTCCCGACCCGGTGAACAAAGAAAGATAGATCTTGAGGAATGGCATCATTAATAACATAGCTAACCCCTTCAATATCAATTCCACGAGCAGCCAAATCCGTTGCTACAATATATTCAAAATCAAGGTTTTACTTGATTCATGATTCTCTGCGTTCACGTGGAGCAATATCGCCATGAATCTTGCTACCTTCAACCCTTGAGCAACAAGATAACCATGCAACTCATCTGCTCTCGCCTTCGTGTTTTACAAAAATCATGGCTAGATATGTTGTAAGATTTGACTAATTTCATAAATCTGCGCATTTTTATCACGACCTTTAGTTGATACTAGCCAATTTTCAATAGTATCTGAAATCACTGTTTTTCGTCCTGATTTGCTCCATCACAGGTGTTTGACAAATACTTCTTCACGGCTGTAACTTTTGTGGAATCGTCGCAGAAGACCATAAATTGCAGATCCTTTTGGCAGGCTTCCTGCAATCTTATCCACCGTCTCTAAAAATCCCATGTCCAAAGTCATGTCTCGCTTCATCTACTACAAACGTCTTAGCTTTTATGAATGACAAGTCACCTGATTTAACCAAATCATAAATCCGACCAGGCGTCCCAATAACAATATGAGGTTGGTTGGTCTCTAATTTATCAATCTGACGTGCTTTATCAGTCCCACCGACTACTAATTTTGCTACACGGATCTCGCAGTACTGAAAAATGAAAGCAATCTGACGCGTTGCCTGATAAATTTGAGTAGCTAACTCTCGACTAGGTGCTGTAATCACAACCTGCACATGATCGAGCTTCTTCATTTTAATTTTTGAAAAATTGGGAGCAAGAAAGTATGGGTCTTACCAGAACCAGTCTTGACTCTCCTACTAAGTCACGACCTGACAATACCACAGGAATTAGTTTTTCTGTACCTCAGTAGCTTCCACAAACTTCAAATCCTGTAAAAGCTTTTTGACATAGTCCTTAAAAATCGAATTCTAAAAATTTCATCTTTTCCTCTTATTCTTAGTAGTCTTATCTATTATACCAGAAAATATCGTTTTGCTATGAAAACAAGGAGAACAATCAGTTCTCCTTCGTTTACTAAATATAATATTGCTAACGTAATCAAGCTTGCAAACAGCCCAACTCCCCCAAAAGAGGAGGATCTACTTTCCACTCACTCCACTCTTTTCCATGCCCTGAAAATCCTCCGAGCTCAAAGTGATGGTGTAGAGGTGTCATTCGAAAAATTCGCTTACCGCCTGTCAATTTAAAAATAAGAAACTTGCAACATGACTGAAGCTGTCTCGCAAACATAGACAATTCCAATCAGAAGAGTGTCCATTCTGGTGCAAAGCGATGGATAAGGCTGCAAGCATGCCTCCCAAAGCCAGACTTCCCTACATCTCCCATAAAAATCTTAGCAGGTTTATGAGTTGAAACCGAAAAAGCCAAGTAGTCCGCTCAATCATACTAAAAATGACGATTAGCAGATCAAACGCTTCTGTTCTATGGCAATCACAGCATAAGCTACTAAGCTTATCACAACTGAGATACTCGCTCAAGCCATCAATCCCGTCTGTTAAATTGACCGCATTGGAAAAACCGACTAGCCAAAAAGAACAAAGAAATATAAAGAAAGCCTAATTGCAAAGGAAAACCAAAAAGTTGAGCATATCTCCCGCCACCATGACGGTCAAATAAGAGATGAAAAACCACACCGCCAACTAGCTGTAGAAAAAGCTTTTTGCTGCGAGTTCAATCCTTCATTTATTCGGCGAAAAACCTTTAAAAAGTCATCCAAAAAGCCAACTAATCCATATAAAAACAAGATAAACAACAAACCCAAAAGCACCACTAGTCAGCTGTCCTGTAACGAATCCAATGACAAAACTAGATAGGATTGAAGCTACTAAGAAAAACAGTCCCACCCATGGTTGGTGTCCCTGCTTTCGCTTGGTGTTGTTTGACATCTTCGTGCATTTGTTGCCCAGAAATACGGGCTTTCTGATAAAAACGAATAAAGGCAGGAATTCCAAAAATAGTGAATAACAAAGTTATGATTCCTGCAATTATAGCTGTAAAACATTTTTAATCTCCTAATGTAATCGTGATTTCTTTAAGATCTTTCAAAGAGGTGTTAACCTTGACACTTTGGCCAACAACTTTCGAACCTTCACCTTTGAATGTTACTTCTAATTTAAGCCACTTGGCAAAAGTTGTTACATTGTTTTTAGTCCAACCATACATATCTGGCATTCGCTCTAATTCATCTGTTAACAACAGCACTTGCTGATTAGCTTTGACATTTTTTACCTGGTTCGATTTGACATTTTTTGCTAATGACACTTCCTGTTCCTAAAACAATCGGTTGAATCAAGTTACGACGTAGCTCCTCAGAAAATGCTCCTGGTGATTTGTCTTTGCCTTTTCTTTTTGTTTCTGGCATCGTATACTTGGTTTCGGTGATAATATTATCCAAGACGAGGAGTCGGTGTCGTTAAATGTAGCGTGTCTTTCATGGCAACAGCTTCTTCTAAGATCGGATTGACAACATTTCCCACAAGCTTGGATAAAATTTCTCTCTGGTTGCTGTACAGCCACATACATGATAAAATCAGGGTCTTCAGCTGGTGTCATAGCAACTACAGAATTGATATATTGCCCATCTAAATAGCCTCCACCGTCTTTTGCTTCTGCTGCAATTTGTGCCGTTCCTGATTTAACGGCTACATTTTGACCTGGCACCTTGATAATGGTAGCCCCATCTACTTGGAGCGTACCAAAGTTAGGGATCAGTTCCAACCGTTACCATATATTTTCGAGTTTCTTGGGCTGCCGTCTTTGAAACAGGATTACCAACAACTTCATTAGTACTCTTACGAGCAGTATTGCCTGCCTGATCGTGTATAGCTGCTGATAATTTTCGGTTCTAACATTACTCCGTCATTTGCAATGGCAGAAAAACCTCGTAACATTTGAACTTGTGTTACATTAATCCCTTGTCCAAAGGAGCTCATAGCTGTCGTGACAACATTATTGTCTGGTAGATTGCCAACATCTTCACCAATCATACCAAAGCGTGTACGAACGCAAATTTGAATTTATTGAGGTAGTCACGCCATTTGGCATCACCCATCTTCTTTTTCCAAACGAGCCATTCCAATATTACTAGAGAGAGCAAAACCTTGGGCATGGGTCAGCGTCTGACCGTTGGAGAGCCCCATATTGACAAGACCAGTCTTTGATAGTGGTGTCCTCAATGTGAAATTCATCATTTACATAAGTCTCATTAGCCGGAAAAGTGTTATTATCAATGGCCGCTGCTAAGGTAAAGACCTTCATGGTCGAACCAGGCTCAAACGGGCTTTTGGTAGAGGAGGTTGACCAGTTGAAATCTTTTGTCATCCCTTCCTTGGTATCTGCATTGAAAGTCGGGCGCTGAGTAGTAGCGCAGGATTTCACCCGTCTTGGCACTGACCAAGGTTGCACTGAGCAAATTTACCTTTCACTTTTTCTTGAAGCAAATCCATTTTAGTTTCTAAATAGCTTTGTAAATGACTGGAAATCGTAGTATATACGTCTTTCCCATTTTCTGTAGCAATAGAAACCTGATCGATCCAGGAACAATATTTCCATTTTTATCCCGCTCATACGTTACAAGACCGTCTTGACCAGCCAGAATTTTTATTAAAAGAATATTCTAATCCCGTCGAACCACGTAAACTCTGCGAACCATCTTTATTTTCTTCTAATTGGGCAATACCAACTAGCTGTGAAGAAAATGTTTCATTTGGATAGCTTCGGCTTGGACTAGTGTCAAAGTTAATCCCTTTAATATGAGCTTTTTCCATAGCTTCTTTAATCGCTGTCATAGTTGCATAAGGGATATTTTACCCTTCGCACCAAAATACACCTGTTTGAGCTTATCTTTTGAAAGTTGACTCTTTGTATAGTCTGTCTCAATCTCCAGCTTTTCCTGCAAAATTTGAGCAACTGTTTCATACTGCGAAGGTTCGACATAAAGAATCTCCCCTGCAGCAGACTTATATTTCTTGTCAATAATGGCATAAAGATTATAAGTTGTAGAATCTTCAGCGATCACATTACCATTACGGTCATATATCGTGCCACGTTTTTGCTTGAACTGTCTTTTGAATTTGATAAACTTTTTGCCTCGGCAACTAAGTCCACATCAAATTTACGACCTGTTCAATCAAGATAGCAAAATTAATCAAAAACAAAAAGAAAAACTGTTAGGATACTTAAATTTTTTCCCTACTTGCTTGCGATTTAGGGGTGCTGTTTTTCGATTTTTCAAAAGCATATCGTAATATTCTATCTTTCATGCTTTATTCCGCCGTTTTTACAATTGCATTTTGCAAGGTCATATCCTGTGAACTAGCTAAGCCTGATAAGCGCTCCTTACGAGTCAGATCGTTGATTTCTTGCTTAGCATTATTTAGCTCAACTTGCTTTGTACTGACTTGCACATTGAGATCCGTCAAATCATGCTGAACTTGTAACAGCTTCGTTTGCATAAAACTACGCTCACAGCGATAATAATAGCTGTTAAAATAATCGAAGCATAAAAATGCTTTCTCAATACGAGTAAACTTTTTATTCGTGATTGTAGCTGATTTCCTCTCGTTTCTCATTATCTGGCATTCTCTTCCTCACTTATGTACTTTTTGCCACACGTAGCTTAGCTGAATGTGCTCTATTATTTTTGTTTTAACTCTTCTACACTCGGCAAAATTGGTTTTCGATGAACCAGCTCAAGCTTGGGCTTCAAATCATCTGGAATAAAGGGAAGTCCTTTTGGTACCTCCACAGTTGAAGCTTCTTTAAACAATTGCTTGGTCAAGCGATCCTCCAAAAGAATGAAAGGTGATAACTGAAATCCGTCCATCAACAGCTAATAAATCAATAGCCTGTTGAATCGATTCATCAGCAGCACCAAGTTCATCATTGACTTCGATTCGGATAGCCTGAAAAATTTTGCTTGGCTGGATGACCTTTTTCTTTAACTCTTTTGCAGGTTTAGCTGACTTAATAATATCAGCCAACTCCGTCGTCGTCTCAATCGGCTTGACCTGTCTAGCTTGCTCAATTTTTACGAGCGATTTGTTTTTGAAAAATTTGTCTTCTCCGTATTTGATACGAACTAAATCATGATAATCATAGTCATTCACCACTTGATAGGCGCTTAAACTCGCATGTCGATCCATCCGCATGTCTAAAGGAGCATCTGCTTATAGGAAAAACCACGTTCTCGCTCATCGAGCTGAGGACTTGAAACCCCTAAGTCATAGCAAATACCATCGATTTCTTCTACCCCAAGCTCTCTAATCTCAGTTTGAGATAACGAAAATTATCCTGTATAAAGGTAACCATTCCTTCTCAACATAAGATGCCAAGCGCTTTTAGCATGTTCAATAGCAGCTGCATCTCGATCAAAAGCATAGAGATGCCCCTTGGAACTTAACTTACTAGCAAGTATTCACTATGACCTGCACCTCCTAAGGTTGCATCCCACATAGATTCCATCTGGTTTTCGTCCAGATAATCAATCGTTTCGTGAAGAAGAACTGTTACATGATGAAATTCATTTGTCATATCTTTTCTATTATACCATAATCAAAAACAAAAAGAAGTTTGAAAACGTCGAAACTTTTTTGTCAAATATAGTTGACATGTTTTACATAAAGAGTTAGAATAATCTCATAGAAGTCAAATATACTTGACATAACAATGCTTGATAAATGAAATATACTCTAAACACCATATAAAAATATACCAGTTATTATTCTTTGCTCGACAGATGCTTGCTCTTTCTTTATAGCTAAGCATACCATTACGTCAATTGTCCTTGCAGAGGCTTGGTTTTGCTACGATGCCTTGTTGAAACTCTAGCTTTACCGCCTTTTTGACCTTATTATTACGGACTTCACATCTTGTGAAAGGAGAAAAAAATGAATCGAGTTAGAGATTTTTCGTATCGAAAAAGGTTTGTCACAACTTGATTTTAGCCAGAGCCATCGGTGTCGCACGACAAACGATTAATATGATTGAAAACGACAAATACAATCCTACTCTAGAGCTATGTATCAATCTTGCTAAGGCGCTGGAAACAGACCTTAATAGCCTTTTTTGGGACAGCAGCCCTTAGATTATCTGCTAATATCAGCTTATTCATCTAAACTGGAGGTTTATTATATGAAAAAAGAATCTAAAACGGATAAACTTATTAAACGGTATTTTGGCATTTTCAGGGCCACTTGATGAATTTCTGTAGAAGTGAGATTGGAAAAAGCTTGTACAGCTAGCCTTGTTTGGACACAGTTAATCTTATCACTTGCTTGCCTCGTAGCTTTTTTAGTGGCAGGATATTCCCCAGAAACAGTCGGGCATTATTTCCCATTTGTAGTCTTATTTATCATGCTAATTAGTGGTCAAAATGCGTATCATAAGACAGTAGACAAAGGTGTGCAAAATAACGACCAAGAAGAAAGGGATCACTCTAAACGTTACCAAAAACAGTTGTGAAACCGTGCTATTACATTAGCTATTTCACTCCCTTGTATACTCTTTGCATATACAATTTTCACAAAAAGCCTGCGACAACATCAGGATTTTTGGACCACCTTCATAAAAGCCTTAAGCAATCCTAAAGCCCTGGTTCTATTTTTATCCTTTTCTTTTTTTATTGGCGTGATTTTTGCTTGTGTTATTATTGTTGCAAGTAGATGATGTACGAAAGGACTAAAACACATGATCGAAAGAAACATTTACAGACACACTTGTCAAACACTTCTATGGTATAACAGCCCCTTTTGACGAACAAAAACGTCAAGAAGCGAATAAACTTGGCAATCTTGCTTTCATTTTTGATAAGTTGGTTCTTACTTCTTGGCAATGCTCTTGCGCTTATTTTTGCTGACAAACATCCCAAAATCGTAGCTAGGCATACCCTATCATTACACGATCGTTTTTACTAGCACTGTTTTTTTCTATATCACCTGAAATCGCACCGCAACCATTTGACAGACATCGAAACCGAGCTTCAAAGCCCAAAAGAACAAATAAAAATGCCACGCATTGCATTGAAAATATTTAGCTATTCTGCAATTATTTTCTATGTGCTCATGTTTATTTTCAATTACTTCACAAATGGAGCGAGTAGTATTTTTACCCCTCATCACCAACTACAGTTGCTTTCGCAAAGCAGTATCATCTACGCACTTTTAATCACTATCTCTAGTCTCTTCATCATCCAATCCCGTATTAAACACGCCACAAAGGAGGAAAAAATGAATATACAAGCTTACAAAAAGAATGATTTTAATGATACTGGCATGTATTTTTCTGGTTTGTCTTTTTCTTTCTGAGAACCACAACCGATCCAGTTCTCTTTTTGGTTCTAACCTTCACTTGCATCGCTATTCTCTACATCAGCACCAAACTCTTAAAAGAAGAAAAATAAAATGAGGCTGGGACAAAAGTCCTAGCCTCTCAATTGTCTTTGACTTGTCGAGCAAGACGCAGTGTTTGAGTGGGCTCTCATTACGCTGATTTCATCAGCTTTTACAGCCCCTACTCAATCAGTGCGGAGGTGGGACGACGAAATCGAATCTAACGAATTACCGATTTTTGTCCCACTCTCATTTTTATGAATTTCGGATCATCTAGACTGCGGCCATGAGAGACCTTTCTCGCGCTGAACTTGGCGCAACTTTTCAGGCGTCACATCATTGCCATCATCGTCGACAATCTTGATACCTTCGATGTGATGGCGAACAGAACGACGGTAGCCTTCGATGTACTCTTCACGAAGCTTGGCTTGTTCCACTTTTTCCTCAGCAGTTAAACCTTCCGTTTTTTTCTTTTTAGCTAGTTCATTGATACGGGCAATTTTTTTAGGATCCATGATTCTACCTCTCTCTTACCTTTTATTTGGTATTAATCTGATTAAACTGAGCTATTTGTCCTGCTTTAGCCGTCAACGACGCCAGGAGAGCTAGACGGTTGTTACGGACAACCTCGTCCTCCGCCATGACCATGGTATGGTCAAAGAAAACATCGATAACTGGACTGAGGGCAAAGAGTTGGTCCAGATTGGCAGCTAAGTCAGCTGTCATCTCCACTGCTTCAATGGCCGCAGCCAAGTCTTTTTCCTCTTGATTTTCAAAGAGTGCTGGATTGACAGCTGTCTGCCCTTGGGCTTTCTCAGCTAGATTAAAGACCCGAGACAGGCTTTCGACTGCTGACTTTGAGTTGTCTTCCTGAGCTTTTTCTGCTAGAAGCGCAGCTATTTCTACTAAATCGCGTACGACGAAGTGCGTGCTTTGAAGAACAGCCGTCACGATGTCTTTTTGGAATGCCGCGATCCATCATTTTTCTCAACGCGAGCACGGAAGAAGTCCAGCACTGCCTCTTGATTGTCATAGCTAGGCTATCAAACTTCAGTTCGTAAAAGTCGACCAAGAAGCTGAGCCAAGTCAATGTTCCAGCCAAACTTGTCCAAGATACGCACAACGCCCCTGAGTCGCGCGGCGCAGTGCATAAGGGTCATTAGATCCGCTTGGAATCAAAGCCTACAGAGAAGAAAGAAAGAATGGTATCCAGCTTATCAGCTAGCGCCAAGACTGCTCGACCTTGGTGTCAGGTAATTCGCCATCGGCGAAGTCGGCATATAGTGCTCCCGAATGGCAGCTGCAACTGCAGCATTCTCACCAGCCAGAAGAGCATACTTCTCACCCATGATACCTTGCAGCTCATCAAACTCCCCCAACCATGCTCAGTCAGCAGGTCAAACTTATAAATAGCCGCTGCACGAGCCAAGTCGGCTGTCTCATCAGCATCCAATCCTGCTTCTTGGGCCAAGAGAGCCGCAATCTTGCCAGTCCGCTCCATGTGCTACTGCTAGAGAGCCAATCTTTTCGTGGAAGGTCACATTGCTCAGTTTTTCAACCAAGTCGGAAATAGCCAACTTTTGGTCTTCCCTGCCAGAAGAATTCCCCATCTTCCAGACGAGCCACCAAGACTTTCTCATTTCCCTTGATGACATTTTTCCAAATGCTCTGCATTTCCGTTACGGACAGAGATAAAGTGTGGTAAAAGCTTGCCTTCACTATCGCGCACAACAAAGTAACGCTGGTGCTCTTTCATAGAAGTTACCAAGACTTCCTCAGGAACCTCTAAGTATTTGGCATCAAAATTACCCATGAGTTAAGCAGTTGGATATTCTACCAGATTCAACACTTCATTGAGCAGGTCTTCGTCAATCTCGATTGAAACACCTTGCTCCTCTTCTAATGCTCGAATCTGCTCGACAATCATATCCCCCGCTCAAGAGGATTGGCAATCACAAACTGAGCTCGCAGGTCATCTTCATAAGAATTTGCAGAAGCAATCTGCTGTTTCTTGACCCAAGAAGCGATGTCTCCTTGGCTAGTACGCCCGCTCTTGATGTCCAAAAATCCAAGTCAAAAAGCCTGCTCGTCTAGAAGCACAGTCAAAGTATGAACTGGACGGATGTATTCAAAGGTATTGTTAGCCCAGTGCATGCTGACAGGGAAGGTCAGGGCTTGCAGCACTTCCGTCACTGCTGGGATGATTTCCTCTACAGGGCGACCGATCTCTTCCTTTGTCACATAGACGTATTCTTCCCCTTGATTTCATGGAAAGTAATGTCCTCAACCGTCAAGCCCTTGCCACGCACAAATCCTTCAGCAGCCTTGGTAAAGTTGCCATCTGCGTCCAGAGCAATTTTCTTAGAAGGGCCTTTGAAATCTTCGGTCAAATCAGACTGCTTGTCCGCCAAGCCAACTACGCGCACCGCCAGACGACGAGGCGTAGAGAACATTTCAATTTTTCTCAAAGGTCAGACGATGGTCTGTAAGGAAGACTCCCATCTTGTCGCGCAGCTGCTTCATGCTCGGAGTTACGACATAGGCTGGCATTTCCTCCAAGCCTAATTCAACTAATAAATTTTTTACCATGATTATTCTTCCTCCTCTGCCAAGAGTTTCTCGCGAGTCTCTGCATCCAAAAGTGGATAGCCCAGACGCTTGCGCTCAGCCACAAAGCGTCTTGGCCACAACACGCGCCAGATTACGAATACGGGCAATGTAACCAGCCTGCTCTGTCACGGATACAGCTCCACGCGCATCCAAGAGGTTAAAGGTATGTGAGCATTTGAGAACATAGTCATAGGCTGGGTGCACCAGATGTTCATCCAGACAGCGCTTAGCTTCCACTTCAAACCTCTCAAAAATTCCCCAAAAGCAAGTCTTGGTCGCTGACCTCAAAGCTATACTTTCGGAATGCTCGTACTCAGGATGAGTGAAAATTTCGCCATACTTAACACCATCAGCTCACTCAATGTCGTAGACTGAGTCTACTTCCCTGGATATAAGAAGCCAGGCGCTCCAGACCATAAGTCACCTCAGCAGTCACCGGTTGAGTTGACAGACCTCCGACCTGCTGGAAGTATGTGAACTGAGTGATTTCCATACCATCCAGCCACACTTCCCAGCCCAGACCAGCCGAGCCAGTTGACGGATTTTTCCCAGTTATCCTCAACAAAGCGGATGTCGTGCTCCAGCGGATTGATGCCCAAGAGCTCCAAAAGACTGCAAGTACAGTTCTTGGATAGTTGCTCGGAGATGGCTTCGCTGACCACTTGAAATTGGTGGTGCTGATAAAGACGATTCGGATTTTTCCCCATAACGCCCATCTGCTGGCCGGCGAGACGGCTCTACATAGGCCGCATTCCACGGCTCTGGCCCCAATAGCCCCGCAGGAAGGTATAGGGACTCATCGTTCCCGCCCCTTCTCATTATCATAAGCCTGCATAAGCATACAGTCCCCGATCGTTCCAGAACTGCTGTAAAGTCAAAAATAATTTCTTGAAAAAGTCAATTTTTTTAGACATTTGCTACTCCTTTTGTTTCTTGAGATTCTTGTGAAGCGTTCAAAAAGGGAACGATTATTTCCTTTTAAAAAGCTAGTACATCGCCTAGACAAAACCGTCCCATAGTGGTTGTCGTTAGTCAATTGAACCTTTAGGTTCACAATTGACTTTGGCGAGGTGAAAAAGTCAATTTTTAGACATTTGTTACTCCTTTATTTTTCATTTTTAGCTCTGGGACTATCTTTTGCTCTATTTGAACAAACAAAAGAACCACATTCGACAGTCCTAGGCTGTTACGACCTAGGGGCGTCAAAAACGCGGTTCCACCCTAATTTATTACTTCATTCTGTTTATAAAATATAACCAAAAAGCGCCATCTGCTCTGCTTCCTTATCTGGCTCACACTGTCCCAGACTCGCTAAAAAGTAGACAAAGAGACTTCTTTCTAAAAAGATTATAGCAGAAATCCTAACTATTGTAAAATACTTATACGCCCATAATAAAAGAAATCCCTCAGTTTTTTTATTGATTCTTTTACGGTATAGAGTTCTAGGTTTTTTATTGTGAAAAGATCTCACTATTTATGGTTTTATTCCCTGTTTATGAAATAGCGGGCAACAAGCTCTTTTTCATCACTTTATAACTGAAAATACATCACAACACTAATACATAAGACCTAGGGAAGAAAAAGTTTTTGCATCACAAAGCATTCGAGTCATTACTAAAGCTCTATCCCCTTCTCACGGAGATTATCTAAGCATTCCTCATAGTAGCGGGCATCATGATCACTGTAGATGGGATTGCCTACCCTTCTCCTCAGGCAAGTCTTCATAAGAAGGGCAGGTCTTACCACGGTAGTTCTTATCCAGCCACTCTTGGCTGACCCGATAGCCACGACTAGCCATCTCCTCCATAATCAAGCGATGGTAAGCATAGAGATGATAGGGGAATGGGTAAAAACATAGTCAACTGTCGCATGCCTTCTCCCCCAACCATTACCACGTAGGGCGCAGCATTCCCGATGTTGCCCCAACAGCTGAGGACGGGGAAGTTGAGGAATCAAGGTCTCATGCCAAAGTCTCATAGTAGTCTCCTTTCAGTAAAGTAAAAATGTTGTAAGTAGGTGTTTGGATAAAGAGCAGGCAAACCTCTCTTGGAAGCCTGACCCCATGCTCTGGGATTTGACAGGTATGATCGAAAATAATCGGCCATGTGCTCTGAAATAAAGCGATAGAAAAGGATCCCTAGGGATATATTGCTTAAAATCCCAACCGTCTACAGCCCCTACGTACATCGTCCGCAATCGCCCAAATTTTTATGATGTAGCTCCTTGCGTTCTGCATTTTCTTTACTTGCCATTTTTACTTTCCTTAATTAATGTATTATCTTTTCTATTTTTATCATATTTCAAGAAAAACCACTCAAACTAGGAAAGGTGATCTGCATTCTAAAAGTTAGATATAAAAACTCCCAGCTCTTTTTAAACTGGGGATAGCTTTAGATTTTTAATTCATAGACTTCCTGCCAACCGGCTGATCCTAATATGCGCTGGGGCTGTTTACTAAAACCAGTTTCTCGGCAGAGATAGGAAGCGACTTGATTTCGCTCATTGACACCTAGGATGATGCTTTTTATACATAGGCAGATGTTCTCTTATGAAGTCCGGCAGGAGCTTTTAAAGTCTGACTCCCGTAGCCTCGCATCTGAAAGTTTTCATCCGTTGAAAAGCTACGAAGGAGCAGGCTATCTGGCTGACCGCCATAAGTGTACTTTTCTTCTCCAGCGTCCAAGATTAGAAAGGTTACGATTTGATCTTCTACAAGGCCCAAGATAGCATAGCGGTTTTCTAAGTCAGCGACAGCCTCCTTAGGATGACTGGTAAATCTCAAGTCCGTTAATTGGTAAGACTGCAAGGCATCTCTGTCTGAACTTCGATAAAATCGGATTTTTCATCTAAAAATCCATTGCATCCGGATTTGGGGCTCCACCAGCTAGACCACTAATATTTTTGAGGACTTCTAAGTCTGCTGTATCTAGCTCAATGTCAAAGCACTCTAGGTTGCTGGCAATTCGGCTCAGAGTGACCGACTTAGGCAGGGGCAGGAAGCCTTCCTGTAAGCTCCACGCTAGCGCGACTTGAGCAATGGTCTTGCTATATTTGTCAGCCAAAGTTTGTACGTCAGGATTTTTGGAAAAGTTCACCTTGGCCAAATGGTCCCCAAGCTTCCAGTAAAATCTCATGCTCACGGCAGAAGTTCACTGCCTCTGTCTGATAGACACCTGGCGCCAGGCGGATTTTGATTGACTGCTGGCCTGATGCGCGCTGTCTCAAGCAGGGCTTCAAGTGATGAGAGAGGAAATTGCTGACGCCGATTGCACGAATCTTCCCAGCCTCATATGATCTTCCATGGCACGCCAGACTTCATCATTGCGCTTTTTCCAAGCATCGTTTTTCTCTCAAAGCTTTGGGATTTGGCCAATGGATGAGATAGAGATCCAGATAGTCCAGTCCCAGCCGCTCCATTGATTGGGCAAAGGCCTCTTGAGCCTCCTCATAAGTATGGTTGTCATTCCAAAAGCTTAGTCGTGATGAAGAGCTCTTCCCTTGGAACGCCACTGTCTTTGATTGCCCGTCCGACACTCTTCGTTCTTATAGATAGCTGCCGTATCGATGTGCCGATAGCCTGCCTTGAGAGCGGCCAAGGTTGCCTGATAGGCTTCTTCACCATCCTTAGCCTTCCAAGTACAAAGCCCAGCACCGGAATGCCAACACCATTGTTCAACAAGTATTCTTTCATTACAATTCTCCTAGCTACCATTTTTTTAGTTCGTTACAAATTCTCTAGCGTTTCACTTACTTCTTCTCTTTTTTTCTTCCTCTTTTAATGGCTCTGGTTTAAAAATGTTTTTCTTAGTTGGTGCCATACTTTTGCTGAAAAACTATAGATAACAAACGCCGCACCTACAACAATCATCAAAAACCCTACTCATAGCTAAGCCAAAAATAAGAAAAATGACACCCATCATAGTAAAATTTATAATCGATCATATCCTTCTCCTGAATCTTAATCTACCCTCATTATATCACGCCCAAAATAGCAATTCAAATCTTTTAAATCTCTCTTACAATATCAATAAAAAGAGGTGGGACAGAAATCGGTAATTCGTTAGAATTCCGATTTCGTCGTCCCATCTCCGCACAGTTGAGTGAGGGCTGTAAAAACTGATGAAATCAGCGTAGTAGAGCCCACTCAACCACTGCGTCATGCTCGACAATCCAAAGACAATTGAGAGGCTGGGACTTTTGTCCCAGCCTCTTCTGAAAATATCAGGGAGACAATCTCATCATTCAGCTTCAAATCTCTTTTTCACCATCCAAGAAAGTAGCAACGAGATCCAAGTCTTTATTTAAAACAATAAAGTCTGCATCATAACCTTCTTTGATCGACCACAAACATCATCAATATGTACAGACTTAGCTGGAATCAAGCTAGCCATCATGACAGCTTGATGTGGATTGGCAATTCCCCATTTAACGACATTTTTCAGGCCATCTTTCAGTTTGAGAATAGACCCTGCCAGAGTTACCTGTTGATTTAAGTCGGGCTGTTCCATTTGCTACAACCACTGGAAACTCTCCTAACATATAATCTCCATCCTCTAGACCACCAGCTGTCATACAGTCAGTGATAAGTGCGATGTTTTCGTGGCCTTTTTGCTTGATGAGAATATCCACAGCTTTCGGATCCACATGGTGTCCATCACAAATCAATTCAGCATAGGTATGGGGTAATTCGTACATAGCTCCAACCATTCCTAATTCTCGGTGTGTCAATCCACGCATACCGTTATAGGCATGTACCCAGACGCTAGCACCAGCTTCCACTGCTGCCTTGGCTTGATCAAAAGTTGCATCAGAGTGGCCTAACGCTACTGTCACGCCTTCGTCTGTAATTGTGCGAACAAACTCTTCTACTCCTTCTCGTTCAGGTGCTAGAGCAATCTTATTTAGTAAGCCGTTTGATGCCTTTTTGCCAGCACGGAATTCATCCATGCGAGGATCCTTCATGTAAGAAGGATTTTGGGCTCCCTTAGTATTTCTCTGTGAAGTAAGGTCCTTCAAAAATAAAGGCCACGAATCTTGGCACCAGTTGCCTCTTGGTAGCGGGCACCAATATTTTCTGTCACAGCTAGCAAAAGCTCATAAGATGACGTCAATGTGGTCGGCAAAACTAGTAACTCCTGTCGATCAAAGCCCTTCACTCATCGTGTGTAGAGTACCTTCGATGTTAGTATCCATAACATCTACGCCACCAAAACCATGAATATGAGTATCTACTAGACCAGGCGCAATAGAATAGCCAGTGTAATCAATCACTTCGGCATCAGCCGGCACTTCATTGACTAGTTTTTCCAAATTTTTCCGTCTTTAATCTCAAGATAGCCACCCTTGACGGATTCCTTGTGGATAAAAGAATTGATCGAGCTTTAATATATTTTAGGCATAATATAACCTCCTCGTATTAGCCAAATTGGTTCCACTTAATTTGGCACTCATTGATTATGTCATCTTTATTATAAACCTTTCCCATTTATTTGTAAATGGTATAGACCTATTTTTGAAAAATTATTATATTAAAAAGACAGGAAATTTTCCTGCCTAAATTTGCCCAGCTTGAACCTTCTCTGCCAAATTCATGGCATGGTCAGCAACTCTTGTATAATGAGAAATAATATCGATAAAAGTTAACACCCGCCTGGGGAGTACATTCTCCGCGATTTAATCGGGAAATATGAGTCTTGCGAGCTTACGCTCTAGCAGCATCGATATTTTTTATGCTTTTTCTTCCAAGCTATCAGCAAGTTTCATATCGTTTTCCTCTACTGACTGCAAAGCTTCTTTGATAAAATTCAAAGTCATTTGGTAAATCTCACGAAGCTCTTCCAGAGCAGACTCTGAAAATATGACCTTTTTCTTGATTAGGTAGTCTGTCAAGTGTAACAATGCCTCTCCGTGATCACTCAATTCTTTCTAAATCACGCGATGAATCAAGAATATTAGTTAATACTTCACTTTCTTTTTGATTGAGTTGCTCGCCTGATAGAGAAATCAAATAGCGTGTCAATTCTTCATCAATGGCATTGATGGCTTCCTCTGTCTTATGTCCCTTATCCGCCACTTTTTCCTCATGTGAAATAAGGTAATCATAAGACTGCTTGAAAGATTTAACTGCATAATCTCCCAAATGAAGCAACTCTTTTTTTGCATTCCCTAAAGCCAAAGAAGGAGCTTGTTTGATCGAAAATTTTATCCAAATAAAGTGGTTCATACTTAACGATTTCATCCTCTCCAGGAATTAGCTTCGTAACCGCATAAGCAAAGAAAAACCAATCAAAGGAAACTGTAGAATTGTATTCGTAATATTAAACGCTCCATGAGAAAAGGCAATCGTCATCTCCGGTGACAAATGAAGGCTTTCCTGGAACCATTGGACCATACTGGTAAATGGTCCTAATAAGAGCAAGCAAACAATGGTTCCTAAGACATTAAAAAGAACATGAGAAGCTGCCACACGCTTGGCTGCAATATTAGCTCCCAAAGAGGCACATATAGCCGTAATGGTTGTCCCAATATTATCCCCAAATAAAACACAGGCAAGGCTCCTTGAAGACTAATCAAGTCACTAGCATATAAATTCTGCAAAATCCCGATGGTCGCTGAAGAAGCTTGAATCAATAAAGTTAGACCTGTCCCAACAAAAACACCTAAAAATAGGATTGTGACTTAGCTGGATCGTATAATCACGAAAAAGCTTGCAAATCTTTCAGTGGCTCCATTGCCCCACTCATTAAGTTAAGAGCAAAGAAAATGCCACCTACACCCAAAAAGTATCCGACCAATATTATTCACCGAACGCTTCTTAGTAAAAAGATACAAACTGCTCCCTATAAATAAAATAGGTAGAGCATATTCACCCAGCTTAAATCCGATAATAAAAAGAGGTTACTGTCGTCCCGATATTGGCTCCCATGACGATTCCGATCGCCTGTCGCAATGTCAATAGACCTGCACTAACCATCCCAACCGTGATAACTGTCACACCTGAGCTTGATTGGATCAGTGCTGTCATTACGATACCAACTAGGATACCTAAGATGGGATTGTTTGTATACTTATCAATAAAATAACGTAGTCTATCACCTGCAGCTTGTTGCAAGCCATCTCCCATCATTTTTATACTATAGAGAAAAAGTCCCAATCCACCTAAAAAGTGAAAAATAACTTCCTGCCAATTTATAGACATCTTTCTCCTCCTGGATCTTGTCTGAAATATTCCCTTCTATATTTTATAGGATATTTTATAAAAAGTAACAAGCCTAATGAAAGAGAGTGGGACAGAAATCGGTAATTCGTTAGAATTCGATTTCATCGTCCCACTCCGCACAGTTGAGTAGGGCTGTAAAAGCTGATGAAATCAGCGTAGTAGAGCCCACTCAACCACTGCGTCTTGCTCGACAATCCAAAAGACAATTGAGAGGCTAGGACTTTTTGTCCCACTCTCAAGTAATGACTTTTCAAGAATTCACCAACGTTCACGAAAAGTTCTTGTCTATTCTTTATCTAAATTTCGCAACATTTGGTCAATCTTGTTCCCATATTCGATCGATTCATCTTTGACAAAGGTCAAATCTGGAATTTTGTACATTTTTAAATGACGTCCTAATTCACGCTTTATCGTTCCAGTTGCTTTTTCAAGGCCAAGCTGGGTCTTTTTGATTATCCGAAGCAAGGTTGCTCATAATAGTATAGTAAACCTTCGCCATCGATAAATCTCCCTAGCATCTGAACATCTGTGATCGTTACACCTTGAACTCGAGGGTCACGGACCTTCTTTTGTAAAAATCTCATTAACTTCACGTTTGATTTCCATTCCCACTCGATCGTTCGAAAATGATTTGCCATAAGAATTCCTTTCTATCTTTTTCTGTAACATAAGCTAGGCAAAGCCCTAGCTTATGTTCTTTATTTTCTATTGATCTGTATTTTTATTATAGACGCTCTGCAGTCTATCAAACCTCTGTGAAACATCATACATAGAACAGATTCTAGCAAGTTTTATTTTTTTGATTTCTTCCATGATGTAAGCCCTCAATAGTGTCATCCACTTGAATATCATTGTATCCCTCAATCATGAGACCTCCTTCACGACCATTGGTTACTTCTTTGACATCATCTTTAAAATGCTTCAAGCTAGCTAGTTGGCCATCATAAATCACAACACCATCACGGATGACACGGACTTTCGAATCGCGTGTAACTTTACCACTGACAACCATAAATCCTCCAATTGTTCCAACTTTTGAAACTTTGAAGGTTTCACGAATAAGCGCTTCACCAATAATTTTTTCTTGGTATTCAGGATCCAACATCCCTTTCATAGCATCTTCTACTTCTTCGATCACTTTATAGATAATACTGTGAAGGCGAATCTCACACTATCAGACTCTGCTTGCTGACGAGCTTGCGGAGTAGGACGCACATTGAATCCAATAATAACAGCATTTGAGGCTTCTGCCAAGGTAATATCTGATTCATTAATGGCACCAACTGCTGAGTGGACAATCGTTACTTTTACGCCTTCTACCTCGATTTTTTGTAGGGATGCTGCTAGGCTTCAACAGATCCTTGCACATCTGCTTTGATAATACATTTACCGACTTAACCTCACCAGCTTTAAGAGTATCAAAGAGGTTTTCAAGGCTTACACGATGAGTTGCTTGGCGTTGTTTAAGAAGGGCACGTTTAGCACGTTCCTCACCAGCCGCACGCGCAGCTTTTCGTCCTCATAAACAGCAAAGTGATCTCCTGCCATCGGAGTTTTCATTCAGACCCTGTGATGGAAACTGGAGTAGACGGACCAGCTACTTTGACACGACGTCCAAGATCGTTCGTCATTGCTCGAACACGACCAAAGGTATTTCCGACAACGATAGGGTCTTGAACGTTCAAAGTACCTTGCTGAACAAGAAGGGTTGCAACCGCACCTTTTTCCTTTATCCAAACGTGCCTCGATAACTGTACCTATCGCACGAACATTTGGATCCGCCTTTAGTTCTTGGTTTTCTGCCACAAGAAGAACTGTTTCAAGTAGTTCTTCTATATTTTGATTAAACTTAGCTGAAATCTCAACAAATTCAGAGTCTCCTCCCCAAGCAGTAGACATGACACCGTGCTCAGCCAATTCACCAATAACTCGCTCTGGGTTTGCACCTGGCTTATCGATTTTGTTAATCGCTACAATAATTGGTACATTTGCCGCTTTTTGAGTGGTTAATCGCCTCAATCGTTTGTGGCATTACACCATCGTCAGCAGCAACGACTAAGATCGTAATATCCGTTACTGAAGCACCACGTGCGCGCATAGAAGTAAAGGCCGCGTGACCTGGTGTATCTAGGAAGGTGATTTTTCTTTCCATTTTCCTCGATTTGGTAAGCACCAATATGTTGAGTAATTCCTCCAGCTTCACCTGTTGCAACACGTGAATTACGTAGAGTATCTAGGAGCGTTGTTTTACCATGGTCAACGTGTCCCATGATCGTTACAACCGGTGGGCGCTCTTCTAGCGCATCCTCACTAATGTAACCTTCTTCGACAAAGAAACGCTCAATATCTGCAGTATCTACTTCTACTTTTTCTTAGCTTCGATACCATAATCCACCATAAGAAGTTCAATGGTATCTCCATCGAGTGATTGGTTTTTGAGTCGCCATCACACCCATCATAAAGAGTTTTTAACAATCTCAGCTGGCTCACGTTTAATCCGTTTAGCGATTTCCGCAACGGTCATACCATCTGTATATTCAAATTCTGTTGGCAATTCATGGAACTTACGTTCTGTGACAGGTTTTTGGAGTCACATTATTCGTTCGATTATTCTTGCCTTTTTATTTTTTTCTTATTGTTATTCCAATTACTATTTTTGATTTCTCACTTGATTCTGACTGTTTCGATTCTTTTTGTTGTTTTCTTGGACCATCTTCTTCGTGATCAAATATCACGTTGCTTGTCTGGTCGAGCTTGTTTTTACGACGTGTATCTACGACTGGCTCTTGCACAGGCGTTACTGGTTTTAGCCGGAGCTACAGAAGTTTGAGTTTCTACCTCAACGAACAAATCTTCTAATTTTGCTTGTTCTTTGCGTTTGTTTTGTTCGCGCAAAGCTTCTTGATTGGCCTTAGCTTGTTTGAAGCGCCCTCGCTCGAACGAGCGTACTCAACGTTTTGTTCTGCCTTTAAGGCTGCTGCTCTTGCTTTAAAGTCAACCTTAGGACCTTGATTGGAAACCGGACGTTGTTGGCCATATTGTTGTTGACCTTGATTACGATTTTTGATTTCCTTGATTGCGGCGTTCGTTGCGGTTTTTGCCATTACGATCACTCTCGATCGTTACGGCGTTCCTTACGTTCTTTATTATCACGCACAGGACGTTGTTGCCCTTGTTGCTTACGACGTTCTGCCTGCTCTTTTGCTCTTGCTTCTCTTTCAGCTTTGAAGTTTCGACTTTGTGGACGTGCCACTTTAGTAGGAGCAGAAGATTGTTGAGTTTCTGGCTGATTCGCTAATTTAGAGTCTGGAGTTGTTACAGGATGGTTTCTTGTATTTTCTCCTTCGACAGCGGTTTTAGACGGCTTTTTGGTCAGCTGATTCTTTTAAAACAGTTGTTGTAGCTTTTTCACTGCAGAAAACTCGCCACAATTTTTCTGCTTCTGCTGTTTCTACGCTTGAAGAGTGACTTTTGACATCCAACCCTAATTCCTTTGCTCGCTCAACAACTTCTTTACTTTCTTTTTCCCAGTTCTTTTGCGATTTCTGTACAATCTTTTTAGACAAACTTGTCCTCCTGTTCTATTGCATATAGACCTCATTTTCTTTGTAAAACCAGCATCTGTGATGGCTAAGACTTTTCTTGCTTTGCCAATCGCAGAGCTCAATTCCAGTGTTGAAAACACGGTTACTACTTCTACTTGGTAATAGTTACTTTTTATCTTTTATTTTTTACTCAAATTTGGGGCAGCATCACCTGCTAGAAAACCATCTTAGCTTTTTCCTTCCTGAATAGCCTTAACGACTAATTCTTCCCCAGAAATGATTCGTCCAGCCCTCTGAGCCAGTCCAAGTAGATTTGCGACTTGTTGTTTATTCAAGACCTAATTCTCTTCTTTTTCACTTTTATGATCAACATAGGCAATCAATTCATCATAGAAAGCCTCATCTACTTCCATGTTAAAACTACGGTTAAATACGTGTTTTTCTTTGCTTGGATAGCTTCATCATTATCTAGTTTGATATAAGCTCCACGGCCATTGGCTTTTTCCTGTCGGATCAATAAAGACTTGACCTTCCTTATTTTTGACAATTCGTAACAAATCACGTTTATCAATCACTTCATTTGAAACAACTGATTTTTCTCAAAGGATTTTTCGTGTTTTTGCCATATTTGCCCCTTTAGTCTAGCTCTGTAACATCGCTTTCTTCAATGTCTGCTGTTAGAGCTGCTTCCGCCATTTCTTCAATTGCTTGGTCAGTATATGTTTGGTTTGTATCTTCATATACATTTTCTTCACCTCAGCACCAAAGCCACCTAACTCCCCAGCCGCTTCCATAGCTTCAAAATCACTCGCTGATTTGATATCGATGCGATAGCCAGTTAAATGAGCTGCTAAACGGACATTTTGTCCACGACGGCCGATAACAAGAGATAACTTATTATCTGGGACGACAACCAATGCGCGTTTATTGTCTTCTGAGTGGAAGATAACTCGATCTACCCTCAGCTGGTGCAATCGCGTTGTAGATAAATTCAGCAGGATCTGCCACGCATTCCGATCGCATCAATGTTTTTCTTCAACAGGAATCATGCGATCGCTCTTGGCATCGTATTTTGCTGGGTGGAATTTGCTAGTAATTTTTCTTAATATTAGCTCCGCCACGACCAACGATTGTGCCCAATCGCATCAACATTTGGATTATGACTACGCACAGCAACCTTAGTCCGGTCACCCGCTTCACGAGCCACACTCATAATTTCCACTGTCCCATCATAAACTTCTGGGATTTCCTGTTCCATCAGACGCTTGATCATTTCAGGATGACTACGGCTTACAAAGACATTTACTCCACGAGATTGTCTTCAACTTTGTATAAAAACTTCGATGCGGTCGTGAGAAGCAAAAACTTCACCAGGAATTTGATCTTGTTTAGAAAGTTGCGCCTCAATGCTACCCAGATTTACATAGATAAAGCGATTGTCAAAGCGTTCTACTGTACCTGACATGATTTCATTTTCATGTTCCTTATAAGTGTTATAAGTGATGGTACGAGTTTGCTTGCGCATCTTTTTCCATGATAGTTTGCTTCATGCAGACTGAGCTGCAACACGACCAAACTCAGCAGGGGCTTCTTCAAATTTAATTTTGTCACCCAACTCATAAGCAGAGCTAATCGCAAGTGCATCTTTCAAGCTGATTTCTAAACAGCTATCAAAGACTTCATCAACGACTTCACGAACTGTATAAACATGAGTCTCCTTTTTCTCATCGAAATCAATCAAAGCACTATCTGCTTGACCATACACGGCGACGATAAGGCGATCGAAGTGATTCCTTTACTGCGTCAATAATGTCTTCTTTTTGATACCTTTGTCTTCTTCTAAGATGCAGGAAAGCATCTAGCATTTTCTTCTCATTTTTTCTTAGCTTTTGCTAGGCAAAAGAATCCTTTTTCTCTTTATTTTTAAAACTTTGCACCTTGCAGAAAACAAGTGTAAGGAATATCACCTCTTTCTTACGGGTTTTGTCCATATGCTCTAGTGTCAGGACATCCTCTTTTATAAATTGGAGTAAGGTTCCTTCAAAACCTTTTGCTATCCAAAAGTCTTGTACAATTCGACATGGATATACTGACCAACTGCCGCTTCTACTTGTTCTTTAGTCTAATGCAGCCTCTCCAAACTCTGGACTGGTTACTTCAAGAAAGTACTGTTCAGGGAAAGGATCTGACTTAATTGTATCCAGTAAAGGACTGATGATATCCGTCAAATCTGCCGTATCATTAACCGTAATTCCTCCTGGCTTATCAACAAAGACACTTAGAACAAAAATCGCCCTATCTTACCATACTCCACATCAATAAGCTCAAAAGGGGCCATGATAGCAGGCTCGATAACTAATGTCACTAACTCTACAATTGTTGCGATGAGACTACACCTCCTCACAGGATAAGAGGCGAAGAATTTTTTCTCCGCCTCGTCATATCACTAATCGTAGTATAACACTTTCACTCAACATTGCAAGAAATATGTATCCGACAAAGTCATTTAGCAAAATTCTGCTTCAACTCGATAAATAACCTGTCCCTTGCTGAAAAATTTTCTTTGCTCGTACTCGTCATGACATTTCCTTCAAAGTCACTAGCATGCAAGTCTAACCAAACACCATTAAGCTTTCATACCATATTGCGAGAAACTCACCAGACTATACTCAAACAAGCCACGATTATCCGTCTTAAAGTGAATCTCTCCATTTTTGGCAGTATTTGCTTAAAAAGTGTCCAAAAAGGTTTATATGTCAAGCGTCGTTTTTCATGGCGTTTTAGGCCACGGATCGAAAAATTTAAATAAAGACGGTCTATCTCACCGTCAGAAAAATAATTAGTCAGGGTCAGAACCATCCACCCAGAGTAATTTAATATTCGGCACATCGGTGGCCAGTACTTTTTCCAAAGCATAGCTCAACACAGACTTTTGAATGTCAATCCCAATGTAATTTTATATTTGGGTTTGCCTTGGCCATACCAGTGATAAAAGCCCCTTTCACTTCAACTTCTATATGAATGGGATGGGTATTCCCAAAATCTCTTGCCACTTTCCTTTAGCGTCAGCTGGGTTGAGTACGACATATTGGGGATTTGCTTCAAAGCTCCAGTGGCTCCTTTTACGATTTCTTACTCTCATGATTCCTTTCTATATCTCGACCGAAAATTACGCAAAGCATGAAATTTCTCGGTTTACATTTTCTAAGTCATTATTTTCATAATATCTAGCAATTTGGCAGAGATAAGTATACTGGCTATACCAATATAATTTTTCCAATACCTTTTCATTATACTTGTAACCATAGTATGTCAACCATTCTTCCCAATGCGCTTCTGGAATATAGTGACTAAGCAAATGGGCCACATCGAACATGCGATCCGTCAAACGAACAGAATCCCAATCGACGAGATAAATCAAACCGCTCCGTGTCTCTACCCAGTTGCTATGGCGAACATCACCATGCACAATAGTTTGCATAATCCTCTCGAAAAGCTGGTAAATTGCGACGTAAGTCATCAATGATGGATTATAGGTATTGATTATTTTGTAAAGCGAAAGATGCTTTCTCAAGCCAATTATCTAGCAGTATCGTTAGGCGTTTCTAAGGCATAACCTAAGCTTGGTCAATCTGAGTCATGAGAGGGCGTGAACGATGCAAAGCGAATCAAAATATCAAAAATCTGCTTTCGCTCTAGTCCATCTGGACCCAAAAATATCACGCAGACAGCCATTCTTGAGCAGTCAATACATTACCATCTGGCAGACGACGACTCCACAATAATTGCGGTGCATTCTGTTCTTTTTGCAAGTCCTGCTAAATTGGAGTCGTATTCATTTTTGACAAAAACACGTTCTCCATCAGGATAACTACCCATGTATGCCTTGCCACTCTTACCATTTATCGGCGTCAGGGTTGGTTCATTATCAATCAAGTCCATTCGTACCCTCCATCAAAGTTTCCTATCTATTTTACTAGTTTTAGCTTTTACTTTAGTCAACCAAGCGATTCAGCTTATAAGGCAGATAAAACGCATAAAAGTAGAGCATATATCCCAACAATAATTGAGATCAGTTATTTTTCGTTAAAAAAATAGCTTAATGCCTACTAATTCCAACAAAAAGGTGATTAGTACCAACCGCTGTGATAACCCTTCTTGCCCCACCTAACTTATCAGCTTCCTCAGAGGAAACAGATTTGTTAGATACTGATAATCATATGCCTCATATATCCCCAAAAGTTGAAAGAGCAATAGATATTGAAATAAACTGACAAATACCGCCGCAATCATACTTTGGGGAGAAAAACAATCACCAATACAGAAAGAAGCAATAAGCGCAATGAAGTGCAAAAAATCACCATTTCGTAAATAAGAACGTAAAAAACAGATGATCCCAAGCCTATTCTGTCGCTTTAGGGTAGATAGCGAACTAGTATATCTAAATAAACGACGCTTCACACTACTTGAGATTCCCTTGACATTTGTAAATAGAGCATAAAATTGCAAAATGCGTTGTTTTCGTCTTCTTCTTCATAAGCAATGATGGATCTCCAATCCAATCCTTCTTGACTAAAAACTTCTGGCTTTTCTGTTGAAATACGACCCCCTTTTACTCCCAAGCAAAAAGCAAGGCATATAAAAATAAATCCCCAAATAGACCAGCCTAAAAGCCACAAAAATAGGCACTAGTAATGATAGCAAAAAGTTTGAACAAATCCCCATAAAAGGAATGATTTTTATTTGATGCTTTTATATAATCACGTAGCTCTTCTTCCTTAGCCAGTAGAAAAAGATTATCCGGCTTTTTCAAAAATAAGTCGCAATTCGTCCCATAAAGCACAAGCACGATAGATAAAAGAAATAAAGCAATCCAAATCGGCAAATGCTCTTGAGGGAAAATGTCGAAGTAGTTGACTATACTGAACAGCCAAAAACCCAAGAAAACCATTAAAAATAAGATAAAATGATCGTTTAAAACATAACGTAAATATTTAATGCACTGTGCTCTAAAAATCCTGTTTACGCTTTAAAAACATTGCTCTCATAAGGCAGCCTCTTCCGTCAAAGCCTAAATAAATTTCATTCAAACTAGCATCCGGCATTGAAAATTCATTTCGTAACTGCTCTAAATTGCCTTTTGCACGCACTCTGCCCTTTATGTAAAATAACAAAACTGAATCACACATTCTCTCAGCTGAATCCAGTACATGAGTACTCATCAAGATTGACTTTCCCTTGGACTTTTCAATCGAAAAGCAACTCAATCAAGTCCGCAATAGCAACTGGATCCAAACCCTAGAAAAGGCTCATCCACAATAAACAAACTCGGATCAATCACAAAAAGCACAGATGATCATCACTTTTTGTTTCATTCCTTTTGAAAAATGAGACTGGAAAACCAGTCCAGCTTATCTTTCAAAGCGGAATGTATGTAGTAAATGCTCCACTCTATCTAAGGCTACTTGAGGCTCAATATCGTAAGCCATAGCTACCATCTCGATGTGTTCTTTCAATGTTAATTCTTCATAAAGACTTGGAGTTTCCGGGATAAAAACCAATTTTTCTTTCGGTAGGCTGTACGATTGGCTTGCAAACTCAGTCCATCAATCAAAATCTCTCCTTGATAAGGTCAACAATCAATAATTTCATTGATAGTCGTGGACTTTCCAGCGCCATTCAAACCAATCAGACCAACCAACTGACCATCTCCAACTTCAAAACTGACATCCTTTAAAACAGGAATATTGACATAGCCTCCCTGTAAGCCCTTTTTATTTCTAACATTTTTCTCCAAATTCTGGTATAATATAGTTTAATTGTAAGTTGTTGCTCTGTATACCTGTTTGCGGCAATACCGTTCAGCATTTACATTCTTCTATATTATATCAAAAATCTAGCCAAAGAGGTATATTTTATGACAGATTGTATTTTTGTAACATTATTGCAGGCAAAATCCTGCCGCTAAAGTTTATGAAGATGAAGGCGTCCTTGCCTTTCTTGATATTTCACAAGTTACACCTGGCCACACCCTGGTTGTTCCTAAGAAACATTTTCGTAACTTGCTAGAGATGGACAGTGTTAACTCTAGCCTGCTCTTTGAACAAGTCCCACAAATTGCCCGTAAAATTATGAAGGCGACCGGTGCGACTGGTATGGAATATCATTAATAACAACGAGAGAGTCGCTGGCCAAACCGTGTTTCACACCCACATACACTAGCTCCGCGCTTCAGTGAAAAAGGATGATTCAAAAAGTAACATTCGTCGCTCACGAACCAAACTTTGAAGAATTGGGGAAAACTGGCTGGAAAAATTGCTCAAACTAAGGAATAAGGAACATTTATGAAACTAACGAATCTACTTTTTATTTGCAGGCTGCCGCAGCTAAGCTACCACTTGGTTAAAAATCGAGAAGACATTACGGGAGAAGTTAGCGAAACCAGTCAACTCCTGAAGAAAGCACAAGTTAGCTTTAGCCAATATCCAAGCTAACTTGGACTATTTAAAAATCAGAAAGAAACACTGGAGGATATTAGCAAGGACCTTCAATATAAGGTGAAAGTATTCAATCAAAGCCCATGCTCGTTTAACTGCAAAATCCAACAAATCTGGGAAAATCCTGCAACAACAAATAGAAGTCTAGTATCATTTTGAACCACGCCCAAAAATCAGATTTTATATCTAACTTTTTGGGTCAGTACATCTGATACTAGACTTTTTCTTAAGCATGCTAATTAGTTGTCTGCGCATCACTTGATGCTTCAGGGACTGTAGTAGTTGTTGCAGATGGTGGTGTCTGTCCAACAGTAGTCGAAGGACTGATGACATTATTGAGCTATTTGGGGTCAGGATTTGAATAGCTATTCGTAGAGTATGCTGTTCCAGTGTCTGTCATATCAGTTGCAGTTGATGAGTGAGACATGTAGATACACCTGAGGAATTTGATGAACCTGACGTGATTTGCCTTCTCCATTCCAAATCCTCTACAAGACTGCATTTGTCTCTAACTTTGTTAGATTTCTAATCCTAGTGACTTGCGCAAAATATTTTGCATTTCAAGTACAATGGTTTTTGTTACAATTTGATAGCTTCCGCCGTCTGCCAACAGCATCTCTCACCACGTAGCTGCTGGCTTTCAATATTTTTAAAAGCATCACGATACCCCAAGAGTTGAGAATACTACCTGATGTCAGCTCAATATTGGTCTGCATATTGCTACTAACCGCCTTCGATTGCTTGATGAGTGGCTAATACTGTTCAAACTCAATACCTTTTTCAACAACCTTTTTAATGACTTCTCGCTGACGTTTTTGGCGCCGTAATCTCCTCAGGATCTTGTGTAACGCATACGAGCATAGACCAAGCCTGATCGCCATTAACAGATTGAACGCCTGGCTCAACTTTAGCTGTGTATTCTGGCTCGTTTTCTTCGATAGAAATAGGGAAGTCAAAAGTATTATTTACTGTAATACCGCCAACCGCATCTACTAAGTCTACAAGTCCCTTCATGTTGATAAGGATATAACGATCCACATGAATGTTCATCATATCTTGAATCGTTGAAATGGCTAACTTCGAACCACCAGTGGCATAAGCAGCATTTAACTTAGCCTCTACTGTTTCTCCATCGCCATTCTTAATCTTCGTTAAAATATCGCGTTCAAGCTCATCAAACCGTAGTCGTCGGATTAACAGATAAAAGAATCATTGTATCGCTATTTCCTGCCCAAGCATCTGAACGTGAACCACTTCCCGTGTCCACTCCCATTAAAAGGACAGTCATAGGCTTCGTCGCAGAAATAACATCTGTCTCGTCTCCAAAACTCTTATAAGTCTTTGATAACTCTCCTGTTGACTGATTATAGATGGTCCAAGCATAGGCTCAACCCTAGCACAGTAACTGCTAACAAAGCTTAAAAACATTAATACAATTTTTAAACATATAGTCTATCAGTTTTCCCATTAGGTAAACGTCTAGAAATTTCCTTCTTCTAAGTAAGCGCCTCGCTTCTGCAGGCCTTCAATTTCAACCCTAAACTCTTATAAAGATGGATTGCCCGTTTGTTTCTCACCTGTACACTTAAAAGCAGTTACGAATAATATCTGACTCAGTAGCCCAGTCAATGAGCTTCTTCCATCAAAATTCGACCAGACCTTGATTCCAAAAAGCCTTTTTACAGCAACAAAGACATCTCCAATATGCGCAACTGACGCTATAACTATCACCAGTAGTACTAACCAATCCTGCTAGTTCTTCATTTAAAAAGCTACAATCGAAATTCGATTAGGCAAAGTAAGCCTGTTGCTCTAAGAATGCTGTCACTGCTCTGGATTCATTAACATACCAGTCTCATCTAAAGTGGTATAATCCGACTCTGGCCAATTTGATTTAAAAAGTCTATCAAAATAGATGCATCACTAGCCTCTGCTTCTCTTAGTAAGTCATATTCTACTGACACTAGAGCACCCCGTTTTCAATTTGTTGCAATAAGCCTTGAGAACGTTCCCCTGTCGCTTCAAATACTAGGCGTCTTCCATCATTTTCTTTTAAAATCTTGATTTTCAAATAATCCTGAGGTAAACTTGCTGACAACAATTCTCCCCATTCTATGACGGTTACCCCTTCACCAATAGAAAATCATCCCAAATCAATTGAATCTGGATCCTCGCCAATCCGATAAACATCCAGATGATAAAAGGCAAGCGTCCGTCATATTTCTCGAACAATTGTATACGTTGGACTTTTAATCATCTGTTTAATATCCAAACCTTGAGCAATGCCTTTTGTCAAAGTCGTCTTACCAGCTCCTAAATCACCTGATAAAACAACAACATCTTGCGCTACTAAGAGGTTTCCTACCTTCGTCAAAGACATTAATTCATCTTCATTTTGACTAAACATAAGTCTTATTATACCGAAAAATTTTTCATGCTTAAAAATTCAAGAATATATTCAGAGTTGAGATTTTCCTCAACTCCTTTGTCGAATCGAAACATTACAAGAATGCCAAAATGATAAAATTCAAAATGAATAGTGCAGTTGAGCCCCATAGAATCGGATGAATCTCTTTTGCTTTTTCCAGTCGTCACTTTCACCAAGCAATAAAAGATAAATGCTGCTGCAATCCCTGTATGAGTGAGTAACAAAAAGTGCCATGAAAAAGGCTGCAAAGAAAGCTGGCAAAAGCATCATTAAAGTCCTCCAAACCACATCAGGAAAGAAGAAACCATCATCACACCAACAATAGTAAAGCCGGAGCTGTAGCCGCTGCTGGAACGATCCCCACTACAGGCAAAATCAGAACTGACAATGAAAGACGACGGCAGTTGAGACAGCTGTCGAGACCCGTACGTCCTCCTTCAGCCAATTCCTGCTCGCAGATTCAACATAGGTTGTCGTGTTGGAAGTACCAAATAAAGATCGGTGAAAGCCAATCGCATCTGCAAATAGAGCTCTGTCCATTTTAGAAGAGAAGCCAGAAGAATTTTCAAGAGCTGCTTCATCCTCTGCTGAAAAATACCAGTCTTCCGTCCTGTACCAATAAAAGGTACCAATCGTATCAAATGTATCTGACAAACTAAAATGCAAAAATGGTCATCAAAAACAAGCGGAAGGCGTCCTACATTAGAGAGAGTGATCCAAGACCGCCAAATGCTGCAAGAAAGGTTGTTCCCAACTCATTTATCGCTGAGCCAATATGATTCTCTGCGAGTTTACAGCTGATAGGTTCACCACACCCATTGGGATTCCGATGAGGGTCGTAGTAATAATTCCAATCAAAATTGCTCCACGAATATTTTTGATAACTAAAAATAGCCGTAATAATCAAGCCAATAACAGCCAACAAAACACTTGGATACGTAAAGGTTGAAATAGCTGAGTACCACTCCACCATTTCCGACAACAGAAGTGACACCATTAGCAAAAGTTTCTGCTGTCGCCTTCGCTGGCGCTCACACCATTTACTGTCATGATGTTACTTGCGATGTTGAAAAAGTAATTATATTTGCATTTTTAAAAACCAAGATAAGCTACAAATACGCCAATTCCCCCTCCAATTGCATGCTGCAAAACTAACAGGAATGGATTTAATGATGCTTTTGCGTATCTTGGTTACGGTTATAAGGATATTAAAAATCCCACATAGCACAACCATAGCATGAGCTTCTTGTATGCAAATCCAAGAATCAAAACAACTGTATAAGTGAGCGTTCAATCCCATTCCTGGAGCCAAAGGCGTAGGGAACGTTAACAAAAGCCCCATCACTAAAGTAGAGACAGCTGCTGAGATAATCGTCGCTAAAAATACAGCTTGAGTTGGCATTCCTGCTGCACCCAAAATTGTCGGATTGACAAACAAAATATAACTCATCGCACAAAAGAATGTTGTTAAGCCAGCAATCAATTCTGTCCGAACTGTGGTTCCCATTCTCTTTTAATTTAAAAACTTGTCCATTTTTTTATCTCCTATCTAATATACGATCTAAAAACCGTATTTTACGAACAATAAAAATAATTATATTAAAAACATTCATCTTTTTCAAGATAAATGTTTCCGTTTTAATCATTTTTATTGTTTTTGAGAAAGAAAACCAAACTCATGAACTGAATAAAGGTAAAAATCCAGGATAAATAGCAGTCGTTCTCTCTAAGAAATGTTTCTAGTAGTTTTGAACGACTTGTCCCGGATTACCACTATATCCCAGTATTTAAACGTGTCGCATGACCGATATGATTGCCATACTCAAGTACCCAGACAAAACCAATGTCGCTAGCAATTCGGTCCACCAAGAAAAATTTAAAGCGCTCAGTAAAATCAACCAGCTTTCAATCCCGCAATAAATACCAAACAAGATGCTCGCTTTAAAATACCATAAATAGTACAAACTTGCTCTATTCCACAGTATCGCCGACCCAGTGCATATGTACAATATCAGTAATCATGTAAAATGTATTTGGATAAAAACAGAGCCAGAGTATAAATAGAATTGGGAACAACCAAGCTTGCTTAAAATAACGAGTCAAAACTGCAAAATCATGGCAATCAAAGCCAGCATCATGTTCCATATTAAATCTGGACCTGTTTTAGCAATCCTTCCATAGACCAGAGAGTGCTAGATAAAATGAACACAGTAACCTTGCGCATACAAACAAAACTCCCTTAACTAGAAATAAAAAGTCTGACGAAATTTACTACATAATCTTAAATGATAAAAGCTGAAACTTTGAACATTTATTATATCATAAATGACTAGCTTTCAGCTTAAAAATCTGCTATAATAGAGATTATCCTATTTGAAAGAGAATGTCATATGCATAAAATCATTGCCGTAGATTTAGACGGTACCTTACTCAATTCTCAAAAGTCAATTATCAGACTTTACAGAAAAACAATCAAAAAGTATCTCAAAAAGGTCACAAAGTCATCATCGCAACAGGTCCTCTTATCGCGTGGCCTATCATTTACAAAAGAGTTAGAGTTAGATACACCTGCGATTAATTTCAACGGGTCGCTCACTCACTTGCCAGGAGTGGAATTTGAACGTTCTTTTCAACAGTGGACAAATCCTTTCTCATTGATCATGGTCGCACAGAAGAAGAAATCAGACAGATTTCATAGCAGGAGAATTTCGAAATAAATTCTATATTACTAATCCAGACGAAAAAGTAGCCAGCCCGCAACTATTTGGCGTATCGTCTTTCATTCCCGAAAAATCAGCTAAACTCTCAGTTAATTACAAAAGATCCAAGCGCTATCCTTTTACAAACTACGAGCTAAAGATAAATATGCTCTGAAGCGGATCGAGATGAAATCCTTCTACAACCATGAACTCTCAATCAACACTTGGGGCGGTCCGCTTAATATCCTTGAATGTACTCCTAAAGCGTCAACAGCCTTTTCTTTGAACTATTTACTGGACTGTTCTAAGCTGACCGCACCGATCTTGTTGCTTTTGGCGATGAGAACAACGATACTGAAATGTTGGAATTTACGGGCACCGGCTATGCTATAAAAAACGCTGAGTGACACCCTTCTTCCTTTCGCTGACAAACAACTCGATTTAACGAAACGTAGTCAAGATGGTGTAGCACACGAGTTAACAAGATTATTCTTATAAAAACAGAACAGTACTCTCCAAACTCCTTAAAATATTTTTCTGTTCTTTTTCCTTTGATTTTTATAAAAACTACTTGAAAAAGGTTTTTATTGTGATAAAAATTAACTTAAAATATAATATATTAATATGAATATTTTTATATCAGTTCTTTAAAAAGGAAAGGTATTTCCTCCACCAATCCTTTTTATGTGATAAAAAGTGGTTCGAGCTCCTACCGACCGCTTTTTCTGTTAATCATTCCGCCCAAAAACAAGCGAAGAAGACTGAGGAATAAATTGATAAAAATCAAGGTAGATTTAAAAGCCATTGATATGGCCCAACCATTCTCAACTGACCATTGGTTTGTCGTAAACATAACGGATTTTTGATTATCCCAAGCAATCAAACCTAGAAGATGATAACACCCGCAATGCTAATCAAAGAAATCAAAGCTTCCACTTCCTAAGAAAAATATTTACCACGCTTGCAATAATTAAACCAAATAATGCGGCTCTCAACGCACTGACCCATTCCTGAAAGATGCTTCTTGTAACTTTACCAACAAAGCCATAGCAAAGAACATAGCAGAAGCAGTGACAAAAAGCGGATAGTACTGATGATTGAGTATAAAGTGCCAAAACCACTCAAGGTAAAGCCGTTTAACGCAGAATATACCAGAAATAGTGGTAAAGCCATCGGGCTATTCTTCGAGCCATTCTGGGGCAGCAAATACCAATACTAGCTCAGCAGCGATAGCCAAGTAATAAATCCATGAAGCCCCCATTATTGCACTGAAACAATCACGGATTGAAACATGGTCAACATCAAAGCTGACACAACAGCAGAAATACTCTAACCCTACTCCAACTAGTGAATAGATTTTAGCATAAAAAGCATTGATACCAGCAGTATCTTGGATAACTGTATGATTATTCATCAAGTTTATCTCCTTTTTATTTTAATTAACTGCTAACATCTTACGATGAAATAATTTTTCGATTACGAATGCGCCAGGGAGGTCACCTCTTTGATGGCCCTAATATTTATCAACAAAGGTCACGATAAAAGCTTCTTTATATCGTGGTGGCGCTAAGTTAAGCCCCACATATGCTTTATGATGATGTCCTCTTCTATTTTATTTAACTTCGTCAACTTACGAGCGTTTCGAACCGCCAATCGAGGATGAACCCAGGCATGACTTTTCTTAAATTTAGTCACTCGCCAATCGTAGTAAAACAAATCATGAAGAAGAGCACCACGCGCTGTACTGCGTCTATTCCAGCCCAATTTCTTTTGCAATCTTATAACTAGTATAACTTACATTAATAGAATGTCTCAAGCCGATTGGAATGCAAATGATGAGGAATTTCTTTCAAACGCTGTACTTGGGGTTTTGCAAAGCAAATGTCCCGCATAAGCCATAAATTCTTGGTCACTTTTATAAGGCATAGAATCACCTCCATTTGCCTTTATTATAAGCTAATTTCTAAACTTTAGCTTAAATAAAAGATGAGAATTCCAGCTGCTACTGCAACATTTAGGCTTTCAGCACGTCCTTTCATGGGAATATGAACTAATCGATCCGCGGCTACTGACACTGAACTGATACCTTGTCCTTCATTTCCCATAACCAACACAAAGTCATTACTCCTTTCAGTGTTTGATAGTCTACAGAGTGCTCAGATAAGGTTGAAGCAAATACTGGAATTTTTAGATTCTCTGAGCCAATTGAAGTACTTCACTCGTCTCTAAACGATAGATCGGCAAGTGGAAATGACTCCCCTGCATAGAGCGCAATGTCTTTAAATTATACAAATCTGCCGAACGATTCGATATAAAAACACCACTCAATCCTGCTGCATCCGCCGTACGAATAATCGTCCCCAAATTTCCTGGATCCCGCACATCTTCCAGGAAAAGATATTTACCAGATAAAATGGTTGGAGATCTTTCTTCTCGAAGACGTACTGCACAACAATTCCTGTGGCGTTTTGCTGTCGGCTACAATCCTTGAGTAATTCCGGACTAACCCAATGGACACCTGTAAAAATCGTAATCGATCAGCATATTCTGGCAAAGCAAAGATGGAAACAATTTCTGCTCCACTAGAAAATGCTTCTTCAAACAAGTGCCATCCTTCAATTAAGTAAGATTCTGTTCGGTATGATGCAATGCGTTTTTCACCATTATTCGCTTTTGAGGTTATAATGTCATAAGAATAGTATAGCATAATTTTTCAAAGAACACTCAGACTAAAGTAGGATATAACAAAAGGAGTTTCTGATGCAAAAAGTAAAAATGGTCGCCCAAGGACGTGTACAAGGAGTTGGATTTCGCTGGGAGTGTATTCTCTTGCTCTAGAAATCCGGTGGTATTACAGGTCGGGTTTGGAATAATGATGATGGTACAGTTGGTATTCTTGCTCAGCAGAGAATTCTAATTTAATAGTAAAATTCATTCAAGAGATTCGTAAAGGCACACCTTTTTCAAAAAGTGACTTATTTAGATGTTACCATGGCTAACTTCGATTCTTTTACAGACTTTAAAAATTTCAAATTAGGTCTTAGGAACTATTGTATATTTTTAAATAAAAAACAGTAGAATAGATAGGTAATACTATAAAAAGGAAAAATATCGTGAAAACTTTTTAAACGTTTCTTATTTTCAGGAATGAGGCTAACTCTTCTCCGATCGCTTTCTGGCTGCGTCCAGACGAATAAACAGGGACTTCCAACTGGCGAAGGCTTTGTATATCAATACCTAGTTGTCTCCTATGAGCCAAGTTATCAAATATTTTGCCAACGATTTAGGACTAGGATTTGGTCTAGCTATTATTCTCGTGACGGTTATCGTCCGCCCCATCATTCTACCCTTGGTCTTTATCAATCTTGGAATGCTACTTACCAGTCTGAAAAAGAGAAACTATCTGAGTCCTATTTTTCACTCAATTCATGAGCGAATGAAGAGTGCAGAAACTCAAGAAGAGAAAGTGGAAGCCCAACAAGCACTTATGCAAGCTCAAAAAGAGAATGGCCTTAGTATGTTAGGTGGCGTTGGTTGCTTACCTCTTCTAATTCAAAATGCCATTCTTCTCAGCCTCTTCTTTTGCTGCTCGCTATACTGAAGGTGTGACTCAAAGTAATTTTCTTGGGTATCAATCTAGGCCAACAAAAGTCTGATTCTTACTATTTTCGTTGGAATACTCTACTACATCCAATCCTTACTCTCACTTGTCGGGCTAGATGAAGAACAAAAAGACCAGATGAAAAATGCTTTATATGAGCCCGCTGCCCATGATTGTCAGTTTTCTTTTACATCACCAGCTGGTGTAACACTCTACTGGGTAGTCGGTGGTTTGTTCAGATCTTTACAACAGTTCATTATCAACTCTTTATCCGCCCTTACACTGAAGCGTGGAAGAAGAATACGATCCGCCAAAAAACATTGTCCAGCGAACTCTTATATAAAAATATCACACCTAAAGCAAATGCGTGTGGTTGATAATCGTCCAAAACAAGAAAAATCGTAATGCTGGTAAACAGCGTTCAAGATACTGTATCGCTTTCCGCTAGTTAACGGAAAGGGTTTTATATTTTATCTAAGATAATGCCGTTCTTCAGCAGCAATAAGGCTCAATAATACATTGTGTTTTTCTTCTCGCCTCCTCATATAAAGTAGTGGTTCACTTATCTCCCCAAAAAGCACCTTGATTATAATAAAAACGAGCTCAAGCTCGTTTTTAAAGATTATTTAGTCTTTTCGACTTTAAGAATCTTGACATCATAGCTACCAACTGGCGTTTCTACTGTTGCTACATCACCTTTTTCTTACCAATCAATGCTTGAGCCAATAGGGCTTTCATTTGAAACTTTACCCGCAAACGCATCTGCACCTGCTGAGCCAACATAATATAGACCCTCTTTTTCTTTCAGTTTCACCGATTTCTTGAATAGTAACTGTCTTTCCAATCGCCACTTCGTCTTTGCAACCGCGTCACTATCTACAATTTCAGCATAACGAATTTTAGTCTCTAAGCTAGAAATCTGACCTTCAACAAAGGCTTGTTCGTCTTTCGCTGCCTCATATTCGCTATTTTCAGATAAGTCCCCATACGAACGAGCAATTTTAATCCGTTCTACAACTTCTGGACGACGAACCAATTTTAATTCTTTCTAATTCTTTTTCTAATTTTTCCTTTTCAGTAAGGGTCATTGGATATGTTTTTCTGCCATTTTTCTCTCTCATTTCTTTTCTATAAAATCTTAAAATAAAATTGAGGGTAGGGCACGTATGAACAGAAACCTTAGTGTTCTAAACCCACCCCAATTGTTAATTCGAACTACCTTCCTTTGTCAATTTACTATTGACATGTTCCTCAACATTTTTAGCATGTTCTTCATAAGTTGTTGCATAATAGACTGCACCTGTTTCGGTATAGTCACTGAAATACAAATAATCTGTTTTTGTTTGGATTAATTGTGGCTTCGATAGCTGACAAGCTTGGACTAACTACTGGACCAGGCATTAGGCCGGGGTTTTTATAAACATTAAATGCAGAATCAATATTCGTATCAATAGCTGCGTCCTCTGCTAAAGTAGTTTTTGGCCATGTTTGCCTTTGCGCGTATAAAATAGCGATATTACTTGTAACGGCATGCCTTGATTTAATCGATTATAAAGACACTAGCAATATTTTTAGTCTTCATCAAATGGAGCCTTCTCAACCAAAGAAGCAACACTTAAGACATCATTAACTCGCCAGATTCTTGCTAGACTAAAGTATCGTAATACTTGCTGAGGTTCACTATCCATAGCTTCCAACATCTGCTCAATTAAACTTTCAACTGTGGTATCTGCTGTATAGTGATAAGTTGCTGGGAAGAGATAACCTTCTAAGCGATATTTGACTCCCTTTATCCTTTGTTGGCAGGCCACTCTATAAGTTTAGGATATTTTGCCACCATTTTTGTAATAAAAGCTTCATCTTGAGCTTTTGCTAGGAAGTCTTTAGCACTGATAGATACTTTTTATTACTGCTCTTTTTCTACCGCTTGAGCAATTTTGATCCAAAAGTGTAACCTTCAGGAATCGTTAGCTTACCTAAACTTGGTGGCTGAGAGTATCTGTTCCTCCTTTTTGTAATTCCTGCAATGCTATCAAGACTCATACTCTTTTGAAGATTATAACAGCTAGATTGGAAATTAGCATAGCTCTTAAACTTTGTATAATAGTTAAAAACTTGACCACTCTTAATCAGTCCCTGTTTTTCTAAAAATACTACCAATTTTCCTTAGCACTCGATCCTGAAGGAATCTCTACTGTCACATACTCTGTTGAATTTTTATCAACGGGTTTCAAGGTCGAATCAATATAAGTATAAACAAAGACACCTGTCATGAGCCAAACTGATGAATAATGGATGACAATCGTCCAGACAATTCTTTGCGACACTGTTTTGACGTTTTTCTTGTCAGTTTGTTGGTCTTTTGCTCGATCTGGATAAGGAGTCGCCTTTTGTCAACATCTGTTCTACGATAGGTAGCCGTTCGGGCCAAGTTTTTCGTCTTCGTTTTGTTGGTTCTTTACTTTGATAAGAACTCAACAGGAACTCTTGTTAAATTATTTGGCTTTGAGTTGAGTAGGACTCTGTAGCAGTTTTGCCGTCGGCTTTTTGTTTCTTTGCTAGCAGGAACTACTGGTGGTTCGTCTCCCTGGCATCGTTTCTCTTGAAAAACTGGTCTTTTGCAGGTTCTCAGACAGGAAAAATCTTTATTTGTTTCTGTTATGTTTCTTTCTTCTGGATGGAGGAAAAACCATCCAAATGCGACGGAGACTGCTGTTCATTCTTCGCATTTGCAAATCCCTAAAAATCTGTTCTTTAAAGCTTAATTGCTTATCATTATCTTGTGAATTTTCAGTCAAAAATTGACCTCCTTCTTCATAATCCATAACATTATATCTTAAAACTTTGATAAATGCAATAAGATGAGGGTTCTTTCATAATATACTAAATTTTTGTAGATTCTAAATAAGGCTCCCAAAACCATATCATACCAGATTTCGTCCGCATAAGTCGATTGGGAGAGACCTTCATTGATAAAACCATGCTTTTCACCTAATAGGGATCGAGATAATCATGACAAGTTAGATTAATGCCAGCACGTCTATCTCTTATGGCTTTTTTCATTGCTTCTAGCAACTGTTTACCCACTCCTTTTTCTGTGCCTCTTTGGATACAGATAAACTAGTAATCGAAATATAGCCACCAGATTGAGAGCTATAATCTTCAACGGAAAGTGTAAAAAGAACGATCTTTGTAAATGCCGTTCTGGTCTAACTGGACCTTCAAAAAGCCAAATATTTGGCCATCTTGTTCCGCTACCAAAAAGGTAGATGGGAATAGCTCTATATGCCTAGCTAAGATTTCTTGTGCAATAGCCTCTTCTGAACTAAAATTTTCTAGTTCGATCGCATAGATTGCTGATAAATCAGATAAATTTGCTGTGCAATTTCCATGACTCACTCCTTACAATAGGGATTTTCCCAAATCATTCCAAAACAAGGCTCTTTTTGGATGAAGTGGCTCAAGCAAGCCTATATCTACAAAACCATTCATCTCATCAGTAGGAGAGCAGAGACTCAGTGCACGAAAGAAGAATACCTTCATATTCTTTTAAAGCAACCATTTCTTTTAAGGATGCTATCAGTAAAGTTCCAATCCCCTGCCTTTGGAAGCTGGGATGAACGGACAATCTCTGCAGTTTCAGAAGATCTGATTGTAGGGGATTCTTCACAACATCCATCAAATCTCTTTTAACAGAGATGTGGAGAAACCGCTGATCCAATAATGTGAACAGCGATTTCTCCATTCAAATCTGCTATCAAAAAGTATCAACCATCAACTCTTTTTAACGTTTCGGGTTGAAAAAGCTTCTTTTTGAAAAATTTAAACCTTCAATATAAAGCAAGCTCTTCTACGTCAGCTAATTGCGCTTGTCTAATACATATAGGTGATTCCATTTCAACTCCTTATTATTGTACATTGCTAGTTAAGTTAGATAGCAAGCGTTCAAACGAGTATTCGTATGTTTGGATATCTCCTGCTCCCATAAAAACATAAACAGCATTATCATGATCTAACAGCGGAGATACATTGTCTACGCTAATCACTTCGTACTCGTTTGACGATTTTTCTCTCGCCAAGTCTTCCACTTTAACATCTCCATGATCTGCTTCTCGAGCGGAACCATAAATTTGCGCCAGATAAACTGCATCTGCTTGATTCAAGCATCAGCAAATTCATCTAAGAAAGCAATTGTTCTGTGAAGGTATGTGGTTGAAAAAGAAATTGCAACAATTTCTTTACTTGGATATGGCGCGCAGCACTCAATGTTGCTATAATTTCAGTTGGATGATGAGCAAAATCATCAATAATTACCGTTCCATTAACAACTTTCTCTGTGAAACGACACTACGCTCGGCAAAAAGTTTTCAGATGTTCTTTTACAAATTCAAGTCAAATCCTGATACATACAGCAAGCCAACAACCGCTGCTTGGTTCATGATATTATGGCGTCCCAAAAGTTGGAATGTAAAATTCACCTAGTTCTTCCCTCGATAGAAACCTTGAATGTGGTCCGGTTGTTGAGCGTAGTAAGTCGTGAGCAATAAAATCATTTTCCTTTGAAAAACCGTAATAGTAAATCGATGCATCAGAAGTAATGTGGCGTAGCTGCTCATCTTCGCCATAAATGAAAGAGTCTCTTTGTAATTTGTTTCGCGTAATCATTAAAGGCGTAGACATCTTCTAGACTAGTAAAAATAATCCGGATGGTCAAAGTCAATATTGGTAATAATAGAATACTCAGGATGATAAGGCATAAATGGCGCTCATATTCGTCTGATTCAAAACAAAATGACTTAGCACCAGCTGATCGCGACCAGTCCCATCTCCAATCAAATAGCTAGTATCTGTGATGTTTGAGAGAACATGAGATAGGATACCTGTTGTGGAAGTTTTTCCATGAGCACCTGCCACACCAGCTCACAAAATCACGCATGAAGCTTCCTAAAACTCATGGTAACGTTTATAGCTAATCCCATGTTCATTTGCATAGGCGATTTCTACATTATTATCTGGACGGAAAGCATTGCCTGCGATGATTTCCTTACTCAGTTTGATATTCTTCTCGTCAAAAGGTAAAGATCTCAATCCCCGCTTGTTCAAGTCCTCGCTGAGTAAAATAATATTTATCCACATCGCTTCCTTGAACCTTGTGCCCCATCTGGTGCAACATCAATGCTAAAGCGCTCATTCCTGAGCCTTTAATCCCGATAAAATGATAGATTTTGGTCATGTGATTCATCCATTCCTTTCATATTGAGGTTGCAAAAAAACCTTCAATTTCTTCATCATTCAAATAATTAAGCGCAAAGGAAACTTGACATGAGATGGTCATATCAAGCTCCACAAATCTTTTGATATATCAGACTTGATCGAAAGTGCGTCAAGTTTAATTCTGTTACACTTCGTATGTTCTCTCTCTTGTATCTCTTGATTGTTATAAACTTGGCTCGTCTTCAAAAAGTCATAATTATTTTTCTTTTCAACTACAGGCGCTTCTTCTGACACTACATTGTTAGCCGGCAAATCTACTACGATATAATCATCTTGTTTTAAATGTTGAGCATATTTAGTAAGTCACCTGGGTGGAAAGCCGTTGGTTGTACTCTAGTAGTCGTTGATTTCGTGGTGAAACCCCTAGTGATACTCCGGTGTTTTTAGGTACTACATCACTAGTCAAAATAAGATGCCGACCGTTTTTCTTTTAAATCAGCCGTGCTTCTTCACGCGCTAATTCGGCATAACTCTTTTCTGGACTTGCAGAGGCAAATGATTGGCTAAACTTTCTTGCAAAAATTAACATGTTTCGTTTTCTGCCTGCTGAAAAACCGCCATGTGGCATTGTTGCTACACTTGGGTCGTTCTTCAGAATAGTTTTTATCTTGGTAATCGCCTTTGATATTACTGAGTAAAAATCAGCTTCATCATAAAGATTCATGTAAGGCACTTCTGATAAAATCACCTCATTATCAGAAACTAGAGGAAATTTCGTATTTGTCATGCTTTTCCTTTCAACACTTCATTATAAACTATTCTGACCAATTTGAAAACTATTCTGCTGAAATTCCTAAGATTTCACGAATTTCTGCCATAGATAGACTCGAGCGAGACTCTGTTCCGTCTAAAATAGTCGAAATCAAATTCTTTTTATTCTCTTGAAGCTCTTGAATTTTTCTTCGATGGTCCCACGAGTAATCATGCGGTGACTTCAACCTTTCGCTCTTGTCCCTATACGATGAGACGACCAATCGCTTGTGCTTCTACAGCTGGATTCCACCAAGGTCTACTAGAATCACTGTATCCGCACCAGTTAAATTCAAACCCGACTCCTCCAGCTTTTAATGAGATCGAGAAAAGCATCTTTTCTCCTCCATTAAAAAGCCATTGTCATTTCCTGACGCTCCTTAGCAGGAGTCAGACCAGTTATTTTGAATACCCCCATTCCAAGATGGTGTAATTCTTGCTCAATCCAAGTCTAACATCCCCTCTAAACTGAGATCAGAACTCGATGCATTTGCTAGAATGAGATCTGTTCCAGTGACTCACGCAAACTATCTAGCTTGCCACTATCCCTGATAACTTTCCAAAAAGAGAGCCGGCGTATCACAGATTTGGCGCAAACGCATAAGACCAGACAAAATTTCAGAATTTTATTGCGGTTCAGTTCTTCATCTGTAGCGTGGAGCACTCGCTCCGCATCTGTTGCAACTGAGCTAGATAAATAGCTTTTCTGACTATCTACCAAATCATTACGATAGACAACTTCTATCAGCTCAGGTAATTCCTGTAAAACATCTTCTTTTACGCGCATAATAAAAGGCTGAATATAGCGCGACACCGAATCTGTGAGCATTTTTAAAAATTCTTTTTACTTGGTAACAATCCAGGCAATGATTTGAAAAATCGACCACAGCTCACCTAAATGGTCTTTCAATCGGTGTCCCCAGATAAGGCAAAAGTATTCTTAACTTCAAATTTTTCGCAAGTGCTGCGCAATTTTCGTTTGATCGTTCTTCATCACCTGCGCTTCATCTAAAAATTAGATAGTCAAAAGACCAAAACGCTCGTATTCTTCGACATCTTGTCGGAAAGCAGTGTAGCTAGTAATCATCACTTGGTGCTGTTCTGCAATCAGGCTATCTCTTGTAGATTTTGAACCATACACCACCGCTACATCTAGGTCTGGTGTAAATTTAGCAAACTCCTCCTGCCAGTTATAGACCAAGCTTGATGGGGCCAAAATCAATACATTCTTGTTGTCAGTCAATTTTGTGGACAAGAAAGATATGGCCTGCAAAAGGTTTTTCAAGTCCCATATCGTCTGCTAGAATCACAAAACCATAATGATCCCAACATGAAGCCATTTTAATCCCTACTTCTTGGTAATCTCTCAGTTCCGCCTCGATATTTAAAGTACCAAGCGTAAACTCCTCAGGATGTCTTAAATCATGAGCTAATAAACTCTTCAGAAGACACCCTATTTTCTTGTTTGTCTAACATTCTGCTAGCTGAAATGCTGCCAAACGATGGGTAGTCACATGACCTCTCGTACCTTCTTGCCTCTTAATTTTGTAAAGTTTGACTGACTGGTTTCTTCATCAAAAATCAAAACTTTGCCTGTCTGACTGATAAAAGTAATCCTGAGCTTCAAAAAGAGCTAATAAAGCATCATCAACTTCTGTCTGATCGATATTTGCAAAGTCAAAAACCAATCTCTAAGAGACTTCCTTTTGTCTCAATAGCCATTTTAGGTTTTTCTACCTGATAAAGTGATTCTAGAAGCGCTTATCTTCACATTTCCCAAAGCACGAAAACGATCCAAAGTATGAGTGAAAAAGGCATAGATTTCTTGAGGCAATAAAAGCGAGAACGATGGCTTTCAAAATCTGCTTCAAAAGCCCGCTTGTAACAGCCTTGAAAAACTCGTTGTTCACGCTTAAAATTGCTAGCAAAAGGTAAAGAATCGAGGCTCCTACTCTACTGCTGGGCACTTGTAGAGAATCATAAGCAAATACAACCTTCACTTCTAATTCGCCCGTTTTAATAAATCAAAAGGAAAAAGTGGGCTGAAAATCATGAATCACGAACTCTTTGGGGAGCTGATAGTCGTCCATTTTGAACTCGATCGAACTGACAGCAAGCTTCCTGGTCCGCACCATCAAAACTGCAAACGTCGATCGAGAGTCTACTGGTAATTCTCGTAGGCTACAAAAGAATGCGCTGTTGCTGGTAATTCAGTTGAGTATCACTGTAAAAATAAAAATTCACCATTATAAAAGGGTTTATAGTGCTGTTCTCACAATTTCTAGTTCTATATAGCCCCTCGTGTTCTTTTTATTTCAAAAGATCCCTGCTTCTTCATGTAAATCCTGAAAATAGACTTGTGAATAATCGGAATACACTATACTCTAAGCGAAAATTTTCCAATTCCATCAAGCGGACACGCCTCTTCAAAGAGCGCCGCTGGAAAGAAAAGATGGCGGGCAGCATTTTGAAAAATCAAGGAAGAGTCTTCTCCATCTACCATGAGACCTCGTAAAAACAATGAACTCCTGACTGGCTTCGTCAAAAGCATCAAAATAGAGGCTCATATGCTTTTTCCAATCTGGTAATACCCTTCTTTTTGAATTGTCTGTAAAAAGGCACGAATATCTCTTACAACATAAGAACGCTCATCTGGTATACGTCGAAGTCTCAAAGTCCATAAAATCACCTGTATAGGTATCTTCTTGCCCGAGAACAATGAGTCGATACTTGGCTCTTCCTCCTCTGTAGGCAAAATACGATCTGAGAAAAAGACTGCCAAATGACACACGACCCTGCGTTTCTTTTTGGCTTGTTTCTTCCTGCTCTAGCCTTGCTAATACTTCTTTTCCTTCTATATCATAAGAAATACTCTAGTCCAGCCAGATGGGCACAATAATGCTTTTCTTGATTCGCACGAACACAAAAACAGCTTCATCTGTCAGACATGTCGTAGATTATAGTCTCAACCTACTATAAATAATACGATTGTTGACTTCAACAATTTTAATTTGCCTCTTTTCATAAAAAGCCATTCCTTCCATCAATTTTCCCCGGAATCAATTTCGCCATAATTACCACCTGCCATTTATCTCTCTTCATTATACCATAGAATGCAGATAAAGAGCAAAGCTGATTTGACTTGCTTCTTTTTCCTGTAGATAGGCACTATTCATACCCTAGGTGTTATTTTTCTGTCTTGGTGGTATGATCACTCGAGATCTCGTACTAAAACATGCTGTCTTTCATCAGCTTCACATTATTTCCGTTTTCGTGCAATCATGTAGATCGGTGTTCAACCTGCAGGCAAAGGCGCTGCGATTTGATTTTCCAAGAAACGCAGGTAAGAGAAGTGCATGAGCTCTTCTTCGTTGACAAAGATGACAAAGGTTGGCGGTTTAGTCGCTGCTGAGGCCGCATAGAAAATCTTGAGACGTTTGCCCTTGGTCAGTCGGCGTCGGATTAATCCGCAATGGCATCCATGATGACATCGTTGAGCACCGCTGACCTTGGAATACGGGTATTCTTGACTCGACTGTTGCTTAATCATGTCCGGCGGCTCATGAGAGCGCTGCTTAGTCAGCAGAGACAAAAATAATCGGGGCATAAGACAAAGCTACTCGACTGCTCACGAACATCCTCTTCCCAGTTTTTCATAGTATGGTTGTCTTTTTCTAGCGTATCCCGCTGGCTGACAACGACGCATCGTTCCTATACCTGCTTCGTAATGGCGCAAAAGCAGCGATTCGCTTGTCGTACTCCACCGAATTCCTTCTTCGGCATTAAGCACCACATGAGAACGACATCCGAGCGGTCAATGGCTCGTCTGGCCCGCGTATGACAGAGTATTTCTCTGCATTTTCACAGACCTTGCTGACTTGCGCATGTTACCAGCCGGTGTCGATCGTGGCCAAATTCGACGGTAACCACTGTCTGCCAAAGACCGTATCAATAGCGTCGCGCGCGTTGTACCAGCCATACAGGACTAGTAAATGACTCGGTCTTCCCCAAGATGGCATTGATTAAGCTGACGCACAACCGCTGGGACGGCCAATCAAGCTAAACTTAATCATACTGTGGATTTTCAGCCACTTCTTGATTAGAGCAGATTTTCACCAACAGCATCAAGAACATCCCGCACCAATCCCATGGACTGCCAGGGAAACTGGGAATGGATCGCTTCGAGCCCAGCGCATAGAAATCAAAAATCTCATTGCGCATTTCCTGGTTGTCCACCTTATTGACCGCTTCTAAAATAATCGGCTTATATGAGGTCTTATAGAGCATGCGGAGCCACATACTCGTCCGCATCTGTATTACCTTCCCGCCAGACACGACAAAATGTTAACATCTGCTTCGTCCATGGCTTATCTCAGCTGTCAGTTTGATCGCTCTCATAAAAGGCGCGTCAACATCGTCAATTCCGCCCGTATCAATGATGCTGAAACTTACGGTTGAGCCAGCTTTGCTGTCGGCTGGTGATTCGGTCGCGGGTCACCTCCTTCGGACATCTTCCACAGTGGAAATCCGCTCACCGCGGCAATCCGATTGAAGAGCGTTGATTTGCTGACGGTAGGCCTGCCGACAATGGCAATGGTTGGTAAGGCCATGTTTTTCCTTCTTTCATTCTTTAGGACCAGAGCCGAAAACTCCGTCCTATTTTTCTAATTTCTTTCTTTTGAATAGTCGACCGATCAGCCTGATTAGGCTGCGACCAGTGTGCTGCTAGGCGCTGGACTCAGGTTTCTTTTGCTCGCTCACCGGCATGAGAGCTCAGTCTGCACGCGGTCCGCGGAGCTGGAATAACCTTCGAATCAATCCTGTCTCACGATATTCTTCCTCAAAGACCACTGCCTGGGCAAGGCGGAAGCGCGGATTTGACTGCATGGTTCGGCTGGAGTTCCCGCCCAGCTATCTCGAAAGACTGGATAAGTGGAATCTGGCAACAAATAAAAGCTCGCTGCCACTTTGCTGGCGTTAGCACAACGAACCCGTCGATGCTACCCGCACGTATCCTAAACTTTCCAGCTGCTAAGAGAGTAATTTTTGCCCCGCCAAAGACAGCATCTACTGGAGCTAATCAGGAGATTCTCAGCAGGGTAAAAGCCCTTCCGTATGCAATGGAAAACGCCCTTGAGCCTCGATTTGAGGTCCCTTAACAGCAGGAAAGGCTGAAGACTCGCCGAATGCCTTCTTGGGGTACCAAGTTAGGGCTTCTTTTCTCTTTGCTTCTAGCACCACAATGATAGAGTGGGACCAAATGGGCTTGAGCTGGACGCTGCTCGCCCAGCATCAATGATGGCACTGTAATTCCTTATCTGAAATCTGCTCCTCCGTAAAGGCGAACGGACGTGTGAGACTTCACCAGGTTAATCGTTTTTCATTCATCAGCGATTCTCTCCTCTAGGGCGTACCTCCTGGGCCGAAACTTAATCCGCTCCGCGACTCGCTTAGGCCTGCCGCAAGTCTCATCGCCATTCTTAGAGCTGGCAAAGTGACGCTCCAAAATCTGCCAAAACTACAGTTAGAAGTAAAGAAAGTTGGCAGATTTTCCTGCATACGGTGCTGGAGAATGACCTGCAAAATCTCATCCACGCATCGGAGGCTGAGACAGCTCTGGACTGATATCATCCAAAAATCAGTACTTGAGTTTTCGTCTTGACCTGGTCAATCTTTTCGCGAGCCAAGCCGGAACCGATCGCGTCTTAACATCCGGAACAGCTTGGGTAATGGAAAGCAAAGTCGTTGAAACACTGCGCTTTTTCTGACAAATCATGCGCCGAGGCAGCCATCATGTAGCTCTTACCGACTCCAAAACTCGTAGAGATAAACAGCTTTACTGATCGCGAAACTCCGCAAACAAAGTTAGTCCAACAGTTCAAAAGCTTTGTGGCAGCCAGCATCGTCCCGACTCACCTGTGCCAGACTGGCTAGCCTTGAGGCTGCTAGGTAAATTTATCAGATTAAAGCCTACTCTTTAATTGCTTCGTTCTTTTGTGCTGCTCGACTGCCTCTGGAGTCTCCTCGTAGGAGAGCATCCGCATAGCCCGCATTTTTAATCGGTAAAATCGGTTTTTATGGCCCTGCGATATGGAGGCTTCATCCCCCAGCAAAATCGATTCCGCTCACTGATGTACTGATTAAACTTCGAGATGCTACGAAATTTCAGATTGACTCAGCTTTTCCTGCTGGATAAAATGCTGCTAGCATCCGGATGTCTTCTACGATTTGGACGGACTAACTCCTCATGGTTGAGTGAGCGAGCAGGACTATGCGAAAGGGTCTCTCCAATCTTTTCCATCCTGGTCACCTCCTTGTTCTATCTTTAGCAAGCAAGCAGCGTGCTCTTCAAGCTTCCAGCCTGGCTTCTCTGCACTTGTTTCATTTATAATCTGGTTGCTCAGTCAGGCACGTACTTTTAGTAACTGGCTGGACTAGCTTTAGCTGGTCTCACTCTGATTTTGCCAGATTACGCTCGCGGATTTTCATCACAGCTTCTTCAGCGCCAAGTGTCACCTTTTGATAGGCAAAATGATGTTGGCGACTTTTTAAAGCGTATTTCTCATTTTAGATTTGCTGAATCCACTTTTATTAAAGGCTTAACGCAAGATATGTATTAATCACTTCATCTCAACAAACCCAGGTTCGCTAATTCTTAACGGCAAATCCTGCGCTCTGACTGCGTAATAGTTGCTTGACGTGTCTTTTTATTTCTGCCAAGAAAAGCATGGGCGTCTTACTCTTTTGCTGCTCGTAATCGATTGCTCTTGCTGCGTAAAAATCTCCTGCCAGCGTTTTCTGAGCCAATGGTTCTTTGCTTCATCTCGATTCACAGAAATAATCTCGTGAAACAGCTGTTTCTCTTTGCTAAGACATACACCCTCATACCAAGTCCAATGCTCCGCTATTGAAAACAACTCTAAATAAATCTTCCTTTTCATCTGCAAACGTAGATTGTCTTGTGCCATTCTTTGCTTGAAAATGTGCCAAATCAAAATCTTGTTGCTTCTGGTATGAACAGTAGATACATCATCTACTTCAAATACAGCAGATAATTTACTGGATAAAAAGTCGGCTTCGAGGTGCTGGCTTCATCAGCATGACTCTACGGCAGCTTCCCCCAATTTTCTTTTCTAGTAATCGCTTATAAACATGATGTTGGAAAAACTCATCCGTTGAAAGAGGGGCAAATAATTTTTATTTGATAAGCCGAATCTGCTGATAAAGTTCTAGTAAATGCATGGCACCCAGTCGTTCAAATCCTGTTTTAAGTGTTTCCATGCCCATATTTAAAATGATTGAGAATATGCCAAAGGGTATGCTCTGTCCATTGTCCCAGAAAGCTAAACAATACAAAGAAAAAGATCGGCTGCTTTCTACCAATAATGGGTAAATATAAGCGTATGAGATTATTCGTATCATGGCTCACCAGATTATTTTTCACAAATGAAAATAGTACTATTTGGTTTCATCTATTGCTCTCTCTTCTTTTTAACACCTTTTGGTGATTTGTTTGAGAAGATTTTCAACTCACCAACATCCTTAAAAACTTTCGATATACTGCAAAGCGAACATAGGTAATTTCATCTAGCTCAGCCAGTTCATCCATTACTAAATTCCAATAAAAATCACTGCCAATTTCACTATCACTACTACTACGAACCTTCTGTTCAATTCGATTGACTAGTGCTTCTATCTCATCACTTGATACAGGACGTTTCTGCGCAGAACGACGATACCGTTAAAAATCTTATCTCTAGAAAAATTGCTCCCTCGTGCCATCCTTTTTGACAACAACTAAGGTCCTTTTCTTCTACCCGCTCATAAGTTGTAAATCGATGCTGACAATCATCACATCCTCACGGCGGCGGCGAATCGTATTCCATCCTCAGCTTTGCTCTGCTATCTACAACACCGATTTGCACCACCACATTTTGACAACGCATAGATTCCCTCCTCAAATCCTAATACTCTATTTTTACCATATTTTCATGGATAACATAGAGAAAAACTCGAAAATCCACCCGTATTCTCTTATTTTCAAAGCTCACCAAAAACATATTTACTTTTGCAAAAATATTGTACATAATACAAGTAGCGTTATCAATTTAAAATGCTCAAAAGGAGATTACTTATGAAAACATCTTATAAAAACTCAGCTTTACTTTGCTTTTTGGCCATTTCTATTGGGTCTTGCGGGCTTGTTCCTTCGGACACAGAAGAATCCACAACAAACAGAATCTATAGAAGTAGTTAGCAAAGAAAGCTCCCACTGACAAAAACAGAAGCTAGTAAGAAAAAGAAGACGAAGAAAAGAAAACTAAAGAAAGCAAAGAAAAAGGCAGAAGCTGAACTAAAAACAACAAGAAGCTAAGAAAAAGCGGAAGAAGAACGAATCGCAAAAGAAAAGCTTGAGCTGAACAAAACAAGCCGAAGCGCAGCAACAAGAAGCCGCCTCGAGCTCAACAGGAAGCCGAAGCCGCTGCACAAGCCAGCAAGAAGCTACTACTCAACAGCGCTATAGCTGAAAGCCACCTGATGAAAGCGCCTGCCAACAGTCGGTCCTTTTCAGAAATTGCGCGAGCCAGTGCTGCAGGCGTGACCCCAATTTACGAAGGACAAGCTGGTTGCTACCTCACTTAGATCGATGACCAGCGACGGAGAAAGTAGCATGTGAATAAGAAAATCTTTTAACTAGCTCAAACCGCAAGTAAATACCAGTGCAATCTCTAGCTAAATCGAAAAAGATTTTCAAAGCACCTAATTTTATCGATATTATTTGTATACAAGACACAATTACCGTCTCAGTATTTTTTACAAATGAAACAAGTACCTCTAAACCAAAACGATCACTAACTACTGGTGTTTCCTTTTCCGTCAAAGACTACAGCAGAGCTTTCAATTTGATACCTCGACTTGTAAAAGATATAGTCAATCTTCAGAGCGTCTTGGTTACCATCCCAACCAGCGATTGCTCCTTCAACGGTAGCTTTCCCAACGATCTTCAGCGATTTTGTGGCTATCTTGTAGTTTAAGAGGACTTCGCATGATATGTCAGATATCCTTCATAATCGACTGGATTGTTAAAATCTCCCATAAGAACAACTGGACTTGAAACCTTGAGAGCTCAGCGCAGTTGGCAGCCCATTCTTCTTGGAAGCCTTTATTCCACCATGATGATGACAGAGAGGCGATTGTCAGCTAATTGAGCCTTCTACTTCTGTCTCAGCCATTAAGACCTTACGTGTGTGGTAATCCTTGCGATCATTCAGCCTCTGAAACCAGAAACTCTCTAGGAGACAAAGGATTTCTAGATAGGATAGCACACATCTTCATTATAAAATGCTCAAAACCAATATGATTATAAGCCCAGGACCAATGATAGTCCAGTCCTGCCTTAGCCAACTTTTTCTACCAGACAAGAGCAAAATGGATCTTGATGGATCGCAATCGCCCTTCAACAGCCTGATAGAAAGGAGCCTGAACAACCTGTTCAGACTCCGTTAATTGATTGACTTCCTGCAGGCAAATGACATCATATTTTTCTTGAAGAATGCGTTCTGCAAGCTCATTAAGCTTGGTTTCTTGCTCTTCTTCCATCCAACTATGAGTATTTAATGTCAGGAAATTTTTGCCATGATTTCTCTTTTCTATTTTACAATTCAACCTTAGCAACAACTGTCTTAGCAGATGCTTGACCAAGTTTTTCTACTGTTACAGACTTGATAGCTGCTGCATTTGTGAAGACTACGATTGTTGAAGTTTCACGTCCAGCTTCTTTGATTGCTTCCAAGTCAGCTGTGACTATAAAGATCACCTGCACAACTCTTTTGACCTTCTGAAACATGAACTTCAACGGTTTCACCTTCTAAAGGCTAACAGTATCCAAACCAATATGTACCTAGCACTTCTAGAACCATTATCTGTCTGAAGACTAAAGCATGCTTTGCTAGGGAAGACGCTCGTTACTTTACCAGCAACTGGTGAATAAATCTTACCATTTTCAGGCTCAACTGCAAATCCATCACCCATCATTTCTTTCTGTGAGAAAGACTGGATCTTTAACATCTGCCAAGTCGCAATGACTTGACCATCCGCAACAGTTTCATACTTCCTCAGTCACACCTTTATAGGCAACTTCGGCAGCTGCTGATTCTGCTTTTTGGCTAGGAAGTGTTTCAGGAATCACTTCACCAGAATCAACAGATGTCTTGAATATCAGATTTGAGAACGTCAGCTTTTTGGTCCGTAGATAGCCTGAACGCCATTTCCCTTTCATAACTAAGCCCATAGCGCCTTCGGCCTTCCACTGTTCTTCTGTTCCAACCTTTTCAGCATCCTTTGACAGTGACACGCAGACGAGTCATACATGCATCTACATCTACGATATTAGCGCGACCACCCAGAAGGTTGATGACATTATACTGCTTGAGAAGCTTCTAGCAACTTTGGCACTGATGAGCTCGACTGATGAAGCTTCATCTGAACCTTCTGCTGTTTCATAATTACCGTACGGCCAGGTGTTGCATAGTTTGAACTCTTTGAATCTGAAGTTAGAGATGAAAGCTACATTGCTACTCCAAAGAGGACTGAGTCACCCAGATGAAAGTTGATGACATCCCCAACCAAGACCAGCACTCATAGACATATGGAGTACGGGTCAAGAACTCAATTGAACCAAATGAGTGTACACGCAGATCAACAATATCAGCCATAGCAAAAGCCGCACCCTTGTACAACAACTGCGTAAACGATATACAGCGGTGTCTGCATACAAACATGAAACATGTACTGATTGGCTCAGTAACCCCTGTCAAGAAGGTTGCCAAACGCAGTCGCAATCATCATACCTTTGTATTTGTGTTTCTTGTCAGCATCTACATTGCTGGTAAAATTGCAGCTGCTACCCCAATCAAAAATACCAAATGAACCAATCATTTGCCCAACTTTAAAAAGCGAGCTGGATGGAAAGCTTCAAGTAATTGATTGTAGCTTGCCATATTTGAACCTTTTCATGTTAACAAGGTCAGTTACCCAAGCAAGCCAAAGTGGGTCTTGTCCGAATACTTGTGTACCTTTGCAGCACCAGTTAACACTTCATATGTTCCACCAAGAGCTGTATAATTCATCGGAATTGTCAACATGTGTCAATCCAAATGGAAGTAAGAGACGCTCTAGTACTATACAAGAAAGGTGCAAAAACAGGAGCTGTATCTTGTGATTTGCAATCCAGATACAAAGTTATTAATTCCTGTTTGAATGACAGGCCATACGAAAGAAAGGACAATTGCAACGATTGCAGAGCGCAGAATCACGACAAATGGTACAAAGCGTTTTCCGTTAAAGAAAGAGAGTGCATCTGGTAGCTTACGGAAATTGTAATTATTTATTGTGGCGTTGCCCTAACAAAACCTGCAATGATTCCGACAAAAACTCCCATATTTAAGGCTGAGACCCAAAAACACTAATGAAGTAGTCAGAAACTTTAATAGTGCTAGCAGTTCGCATGCGTTTTGGATCCTTCAACATGTCACCTGAAACACCAAATATCACACCAGTGATACGGTTAATCAGAATGAAAGAAAGTCCAGCCGCAAAAGCACCACCGGCACGTTCTTTAGCCCAGCTACCACCAATTGCAAGGGCAAACAAGACATGGAGGTTACCAATAACCCCCAACCAATTTTGCTCCAAGACACCACACGGGTCGTTACTAAAGATACCTAGATTAGGATTAATCATTGGTAGTGACTTACCAATACTAATCTATAAGACCAGCAGCTGAGCATAACTGCAATAACAACCATTAAATAGCTTTACCGAATTTTGCCAAAACTCAAAAACTTAAAATATTTTTGAATGATTTTTCATCATCCATCCTCTTATTTTTGCAAACGTTTATGAAATCGTTTGCATTTATATTACTATTCTACCACGAATTTTTATTGTAAAGCGTTTTTATAAAATTTGTTAAAATATTCTATTTCTATGCTATTTGTTGATATAAACATCAAACATATATATATTAGGTATGATTCTATATCCTTTAAGGAGACACAATATAAGCAAACAATTGCATCTGTCGTTTTGCAAAAACCTCTGACTTTTAGTAAAAAGTCAGAGGTTCTTGATTTATCCTTGCATAGCATAACCTCTGCGCGCACTGTCTTGATATAACTTTCTTGGCCAGGGACGTCGATTTTACTACGAAAGATAGCGATATAGACATCTACCACATTTGTCTCTTGAGGGACTTTCATGGCTTTCCAAACTCGATCCAACAGCTGCTCACGACTCGCGACCTATTACTCCCATTAGCGTCACTTTCAGCGATCGGCATTCACGTCGAGTCAAAGCAATAATTTCTTCAACCGCGATAAACAATGTCAGATTTTCAAATCGACCTGAAGATTGCGATATTGCCATGGATTTTCAGGCTTGTTGAATGCAAATGCATATTTAATAAAATCTCTACCTCGAAAAATAGCAGTGAAATTTTATCAATTAAATCACACGTTAAAAGGCTTTGCATCTCACATAAGAGACCGCAAAACGCTGAATTTCTTCTGGTAGAATCTGCTACTTCCTCGCGATCTGCCACAGATGATAATCTTCCACTGTGGCAGGCTTTAACAAGACTCAATTCTGTGTCACACACAGAAGCCTTTGCCATCAGATAAGCTGGCATTGAGCAAAAGTAGGTCATAATCATTCTCTTTTAGCCAACTTTAGGCCTCTTGACCATGTTCTCAACTAAATCCACTTGAAAATTCTCTTTTGTAGCTCTAGCATGACAAACCAAAGTGCTAGATTTCTTTCATTTTCTACTAATAAAATTCGCTTCGCTATGATTTATATTATTTTTCGTCGTACCACGAATAGTGGAAGGCGTCCTGTCTCTACATGCTGATATGCATGCGCACCAGTGAAGTCACGCTGTGCTTGGATTAGGTTCGCTGGAAGATCAGCCGGAACGAAGCTATCAGCAAGTAATAGCCGCTGGAGAAGGTTGGCAGGCATGACACTCAGCTTGGCCAGCAAGAGCTACGATATCGCGCACCGCTTGTTGGCATTTATGCAGTAACATCCAAGGAAGCATTCATCCAAGAGATGTTGGCAAGGTCTGCATCACGGTTGTAGGCATCTGCCATCTTTTGCAAGAAACGAGAACGGATGATACAGCCATCACGCGAGAGATGCAATGTCCGCAAATGGCAGTCCCAGCTATTTCTTTTAGAAGCCACACGCAATTGGGCAAAACCCAGTGTATGAGATAATTGAGAAGTCAAAGGGCTTGACGAATCTTCGATCAACTCCAGCCTTGTCTCCCTTCAAACCTGAAGGCAGCTGGTCTTGAAGCACCTTTGCTAGCGTGTACACGCTCTTCTTTGTATGTAGAGATGTAGCGAGCAAATACTGACCTCAGCGTATCAGTGACAATGGCACTACCAAGGTCAAGTGCTGATTGATCATGGTCCATTTACCAGTTCCTCGAGCTCTCCGCTGCATCAAGGATGTAGTCTACGATTGGTCCCTCTTGACCTTCATCGTCTTTATGACTCAAAATATCTGCTGTAATCTCAATCAAGTAGCCATCAAGCTCCGCCTTTGTTCCTACTCTGTAAAACTGACATATCTGCTGCAGAAAGACCGAGCAAATGCTGCATGAGGTCGTAGCTTGCCATGAACAATTGCATGTCACCGTACGATACCGTTGTGGACCATTTTCACAGTGACCAGGCTCCATCAGGACCGATATACGTCACACTATGGCTCTGCCATCTTCTGGTGCTTTTAGCTGAGATTTCTTCAAGAACATACCAGCAACCACTCATTGTAAGCTTCTTTTGTCTGCTACCAGGCATGATAGTAGTTGACCTCTCAAGGGCGCTTCACCACCAGAGAGATACACCAGTACCGAGGCAAAGTTGATACCTGAGTTGGCTAATTCTTCATTACGACGGATAGTATCTTGTAGAAAGTATTTCTCCGTCGATTAAGACATCTCCCTCGTCAAGATGCGGGAAGAAGGGGTTTGTATCGTTGCGTGTCTGTACCACAGGGTCCAGCTTGAACCATGAGCATGATACGGCGAGGTTTTTCGATTGAGTTTATACAGCTTCAATGTCATAGCTGGGCACTAAAATTCTCTTTTCGTAGGATGGCAAGCAATCACATCTTCTGTCTTTCTTTACTACGATTGTATATGGCAACTGTATAGCCACGAGATTCAATATTTAAGTGCATGGCTACGACCCATATAACGGCCATGTACCAACAACACTCAAAATTTGCTTTAGTCATTTCTATTCTCCTATAGTTAGGTTTGTTATATTTTACCATGTTTACAAGTGAAAAGAAAGTAAATATTATTTTGCGACCTCATCACATCAATAAATATGTATGTGTTTATTGACGTAACCACTGTGCAATCAAATTTGAGTTCTTCAAAACATCCTCGCAAACTCTGCAAAAGGATTGCTGGCTCTGGCTTGATATTGCTTTATAATCTCTTTCGGCTTTATTCCGACCAGTCAGTCTGTGTCGGCACTCCGCCACCTGCTTCCTCTCTTCAGCAGTCAAAAATTTTCAACGGAATATGCAATAACAGATATTGTCCGCCACACTTTCAGCCAGATGGTGGATCTCCATCTTCACTGGCAGTACCAAATCTCGATCAATCAACTCTTTGAGTGAGTCTGACCCTCTTCCCATCTCTCATTCACTAGATGAAATTCCTGGTGCTCCACTGGTTCCATGTCTGACTTGACGAGTGAGTGTAGTCGTGCAAGAGAGTTCTATAGTCCAAAAATAAAGTCCATCTTCATATTGAACTTTTCCGCTAGCCAAAACATCTTGAACATTTAAAATATCCACACTGCGCTCTTTGTAGCTCTCCTGCCAAGTCAAACTTTTTCTCAGTGCTAAGCCATCTTGACTCTGCGAATTTTGCATATTTAACATAAGTCTTTGCTTGTTTCTTTCTTTATTATACAGATTAAGGATTAGGTGTCCTTCGTAGAGGAAAAGTATTTGACATTAGCAACAAGGGAACATGGAGATTGTTTAGATGTTTTGATAAATCCTCTGTCTTTATCAAAGAACATGACAGATTGACGTCTCTAAATCTATCTCTCGTTTTGAAAAACAAAGCTGAACGATCCGGCTCAAAATTTTCAATATCACATCCGTTTCATTCCTGCAAAGACAAAAAGGATTTACAACTATAGGCTGCCATCAGCGCTTATCCTCCGCTCAGAAAATATAACGATCAAAGTCAGAACTCACTGAAAACGAGTCTGCTAGCCAGAAAAAGCATCAACTGCTAGTTAGAAGCAAACATGACAAGCTGCTGATGAGATGGTAGAATCCATCAAATCTTATCTTTGAGCCATCAAAAGTATGAAAACGTTTAGTACAAAAACCTTGCAAGCTCACTTTCACTCTTTTCTCATTTACCACTTTACCAAAGAAATATCTCACCACTTAGCTAATGAACCTATTGAAAGTCTCACTTTTATCCTGCTCATGTTCATAACATCGCAAGATCTCATGTCCATCCCTTTTGAAATCTTTCTAGTACAAATCACTCATCAAAGGAGGATTTATATGAAACCTGCTTTATAAATTGTTTGCTTTTATCTGTCTCTCTCACTGCATCTTTAATACTTTGCCTATCTATAGTCATATGTGTTTTGTTGTAGCCTGCATCTCAGCAGAAGCGCCTGCCCTAAATTGCTAAAGTTGGTATTGCTACATTTTATTGTAAATTTGTACCAACCTTCTTTACTCATCTTGTTGGTAAGCGAAAGGACAAACTGTAAACAAAGCACGTTGGCATTCATTCATCTAGGGAGATTGCTGCTACATTTCTCTTTATTTTAGCTGCTCTTCTTTTAACCAAGTCCACCATCTTAGCTTTGCTACATTGTTTGTTTCCTCAATACTTTCTTGGATATCATGGTTAGCGACCATCGAAGCGGCTCACAGATGCCTATTTTACATATTGCTGTGAAAAGATTTGATGGTGAGGCGGTCACCTCTTTCACTCGTAGCTTCTATCTTATCTTGGAAGCTTTGCTGGGCTAAGCTTTGTGTCATAAGGCCCAATATCAGCCAACAAAATTTCTTGCTGTAGTAGCCCTTAATCAATGCTCTTGCTTCCTTCTATCTTCTAGCACTTTACTTTGAAGGTTTCGTAAAAGCTTACCTCATGATGCCGTCATCATGCAAACACTGAAAACGCCCTTCAAAACACAAATGAAAAGTCTCTATACAAATGTACAAATGATTTTCGAGCACGAAAAGTAGGAAATTTTATTTTAGTGTTACTTCAGGTCCATACTATTGTAAATGCTCTTGGCGGTTCTATAACGGCACTTTATAACCTCTATTTACGTGGACCATCCATTTTGGGGACTCTGACCAGTCAGTCTATTTTGCTATTCAACTGGCGTTTAGTAATTGGAATTATTGCAGCAAGTGCTTTCCTCAAAATGATTACTTTGCCATAAACTTCCACCGACAAAACTAATGGCTGCTTTTTATCTTTATTTTCTAGGTCTCTGTAACTTACTTCATGCACCAACTCTTTTGGGAATCATGGTCAGGCTTAGCTTCCTTATGTATGTCTCTTATGAAAAGTAAATCCTAAGCTCACAGTATGCTGCTAAGCAAATTGCCTGCAAGATGTCTCAGCTTCCAAACATCCAACTTCCCACTGATCGATCCTTTTACTTTTTCAATCCTGCCTGTAGGTAGGCGGATTTTTACCAGCCTAGCCTCTGGAACACGGAAACTCGCTTGGATGGTGTTCTCAATCATTGCGGCATCTGTCTTCCTATTAAGCTGCACTAGATACTCAAGAGTTCGTCAGTGCGCTGGGACAAAAGTCCCAGCCTCAATCGGTCTTTGGATTGTCGAGCAAGATCGTGCAGTGGTTGAGTGGGTTTCACTACGCCGATTTCATCAGCTTTACAGCCCTACTCATCTGTGCGAGGTGGGACGATCAAAATCGAATTCTCAAACGAATCAACGATTCTCTGTCCCACTCTCACATATGTCTTAAGCGTTCTACTCTGTTCTGAAATCGGAGGATGTAAAAACAACTTTTGCAGTCCTCCTTGCTGATCACCAATATACGCTGCACTCGCACCGTCTAATACTCGGTGCATGGGCTCGCTATTTCCAGCTTTTAACAGCTATTTATCAATCCCTTGGAGGATTTCTGTCATTCCACACCGTGACGCATCTGCTAGAAATTCGCGCTGACGCGAAACAGCCAACTTCTGTACTCAAAGTCTGCGTTAGCGCGTGTGAGCTCATTGCGATAACGCCGCGAGAAAATCAACATCAAAACGCCCAGACTACCGTCATCATCACTGATCGCTTCGTGTCTCTTCCGCCACCAAAACCACACCATTCGGCCGGCAATACTATAGAAAATCATTGTAATCGCACTAGCTAAAGCCACTCGGGTCAAATCGTCGAAATACGGATATCGTAATTTTGATATGGCTGGACCCTCATGGCCAATAACACCTTCCACTCTTCCCGATCTGGCATAAGACGTAAAAGACCAGTCGTCACCGCAACAGCCGCACTTTTCTGGCTTAGGAGCCCGCTGCAGCGTTACTTTGGAGACATATCATCTACTATATAAAACCCGTGGCATAGGAATTTGTAAGCGACCATGGCCAAGAGTCCTTTGCACACATGGTAAAAGCCTCGCTTTCACCCTCCGATACTTGACGTGCCCTGTTCATTGGTTACATACAACCTCAGCTCGACTGAAAAATCATGCTAAAAGGAGTAAATGCCACCAATTATAAATACGATGATGACGCCACCAAAAGTAGAACCCAACCAAAGAGCAGCTTTCCGCAGCTGCGCACCAATCAAGACGCTAAAAGGAGTAAAGAAAGGACCAAGAGAAGCCAAGTTCGTCTCGTATTTGCAGTACCTGACCAAAAGCATATTAATCACCTAGACATTACTGGCCAAAGTCGTAACCTTTGGAACGGCTTTTTCTTCTCTGGTATTACCAAGAAATCTGCTTGGTTTGATCAGCATCCCAGCACCATGACGTTGCTTGGAAAGCTTAGTACTTCTACATTAAGAAGTTAAGCTGGTCACTGAGTTATAGAGCCGACGAGAATAGGCAATTTCTATTTTCCGCATTGCACAATTCCTCTTGTAATTTTAGGGTTAAGTATTTTGCCCTCGTGATTCCGGGTAATTTCTCAGCTGGCTGCAAAGATACTGAAATTTGATCGAGACAGCGACTCACTAGCCTGCATTACTTCCAGCTGGAGATGATGCGTCAGCACTTGACTCGCGTAATCGTGTTACTTTTCCAGGGTTTCGTGCATCACTTACCATAATCCTTTTCACTGTCTCCAACTCAGATTAGAAGCAAGTCATTTCTACGCTTAAGCTGAACACTTCCAATCTGACTCCAAGCTTCTTGAGTCTGCATACGTCACACGTTACCAACCATTATAGTATCAGATATTACAAAACAGCCAAAACAACAGTAATCGCACTAGTGCTAATAAGTGTCATGAAGATTCTCTCTTTTTACTTATAGGAGTGACGATCTCACACTCGATCTCAGGCAGAATAATCAATGCCTGTTGTAGCTATTATAACAAAATTCTCGGAAAAGTAGATAGTTACTGTACAACTTTTCTTAAAGGAGTACACTATAGGTAGAGATAGATCGGATCTGCTCGGTAGATAAAAATTGTAGGAGTTTCTGCATGGCAAATAAAAGGAAACTTTGGTCTCGGATATAGTCAGATGTTTGTGGAACAAGGATTTGACCTCAAACCTCGTCAGCCTGATTCTAGATGCACCTCAGATTGCACAAAGGTACTATTATTACTTTACCTCAAAAGAAGAGATCATGGATGCCATCAATATTGAACGTTGAATCGACGACTCTGTACGCGCGCATCTGCAGAGCGGAAAACAGCCCAACTTGAAAGATTAATGGGTGCCTGCAGCCTACTGAATATGCAAAAAGATGGACAGGAGCTTTAGACCACCTACATGCGCCCCAAAACGCACCTTCTTCACGAAAAGACTAATAAAATTTTATTGAGCAAGGCCCCTGAAACTTATCCCCTTTTTCAAGAAGGTCTTCAAACTGGTGAGATGCAAACGGCTTATCCTTACTGAGAGTATCGGAAATGATGCTAACTTATTCCTTGCAGCTTTTTGACAACTCCTTCCAGAAATTAGAGAGAGCTGAACAAGACCAAAAGATTCAAGCCTTTATCTACTTATTAGAGAAAAATTTTTCAGACAAAAGAAGGGTATTTTTGCTTTGGCGCAATTAATCCACTAAAGGAGGCTCCTTTATGAAAGATGAGTATGTTTATTCACTCCTGATATGGCTAGGAACGTTTATTTCTGAAAACTCGGGACTGGGCACGACGCCCTTGCGCTAGGAATTTTATACACCTACCAGCTGACTGACAGGCTTTCTCTCAGCTCTAGTCACCCTTTGTGCTTACCCGGTCTTAATGACACCCTTTGCGGAATTTTAGCTGATATCGCGCTATGATTGTCGCCTTCTAATGGCTTCTTTGGGAGATGGTCTACTCAGGTCTGGGAGTCCCTGACTTTATTTTAGCTTTACAGATTCACCAACCTTCCATACCCTCAGATTTGCTCCTTGGTGCTGCAATCAGTGCGCTGTCTTTCTCTCTAGTTAATCCAGCCTTTCGAGCCACCATTTCCGACTCCGGGTTCCGGGAGTGATCAGATTTCAAAGCAACTGGCCTGTCACAGATTAACGGCATTACTGCTACCCTCATTTCTCCTAGCCTTGCTGGCTCTTCTTTCTTTTGCCTCAGGGGACAATTGGTCTGATTCTATTAATTGATCTGACCGCTCTTTTGTGACTGTTATTTGTAATCTCGGTCGCCTTCGTCGCCACATCAAAAGCTCCGATAGCTACATTTCATCCTTTTCTGGAGTGAATTTATACGAGGATTTCAAATCATCCATGAGAGGAATTCTGGCTCTTGGTTTTGCTGGGAACGGCTTTCTTTCTTTCTAGGAACCGCTGAGATCTTGTTTACTCCTATGATTCTTGGCTTTGCTTCTAGTCAGGAGAGTCGGCTGGACCATGGCTATTTCCAGTAGCGGTATGGTCCTTGGCGACTTATCTTAGGAAGCTTTTCCATTAAAAGGCATTTTCACTTTAATCCTTAGTCTATCGTTTATGTCTATTAAATCTTTTATGGCAGGTATGGGCAGCAAGGAAAAACCTAGTCTGGATTTGCTTTTTGGCTCTACTGTTTATGTCTCTACCTTTGCAAATATGGCTATTGATTATTTGATTCGCTTAAATATAGATAAGAGTGAGCAAGGGAAAACTTTGAGTACAATCGAATCATCTTCACAGTTCGGTTACGTCGTCGCTCATGCGAAGCGTGGGCTGGTGGCTGATAGCTTTCTTTTAAACCACTCCTCCTCCCAAAAGGAGCATTAGCCACTGGATCGGTCCTATCATCGGAACAGGAAGCAGTCGTGGTTATGGACTTTCTTTTCATCCTTGCAGGATTTTTGTATCAGTATGAGCGCTCTTTCTACCGCCAATCCGCAATCAAAGGAGTCTCGAATATGTTTCTAAGATTAATCCGAAATGATGTTAAAGTTAATAAAATCAGCGTCTTAGTCATTGCTCCTTCTATTTAGCATGACTGTAGTGATTTCTGCAACTCGCCTCAGCACCAGTTTACTGACATCTATCGAAGAGTTTGCAGTAACCACTAAAAGCCTCACTTGCTACAAAAATGCACAGTGGTCCTATCGATAGAGAAAGATTAGAAAAATTGCAAAAGCATCCTGATATCTCAAACTATCAGATTTCTGATTTCGTAAACTGTCGAAAAGTCAACTCTTAAGATTAATGGTAAAGGAGTTTGCAAGACAATTCTCAAGATTTAGGTTTCTCCAGCTGAAAATCAGCATTTTTGATTTTTACCAATCAAAAATAATGAAAATTATCAAACCTGAAAAAGGACAAGTATACATCCCGCTCTATTTTTATAAAAAGGGTAATATCAAACCTGGAGACCAAATCAACATTGGAAGATTAAACTTGACTGTTAAAGGGTATGTACGGGATGCCCTTATGAATGCAGGTGGTCTTGTTTTTCTAAGCTGATTTTCATCCATCCAGATGACCTAAAAGCTTTTGAAAGAAGAGAAAGGAACATCTACTGAATTCTTAATCGCTTTTAGACTCCAAAGACTTAGCCAAATTTCTAAAATAGAAACGGATTACCAGGCAGCTAGATTAGAGAGTAACGGACCTCCCATCATTAGCTATTCCGCCATTAAAAGTGATTAATGGAATCAATGATGCTCTTGTTATTCTTGTATATCTCCTCCTTAGTTTGACCCTGATTTTTATCACTCTCCTCTGCATGCTGTCTTCTAGCAAAGCAAGATTGAAGAGGACTTTCAACAAATAGCAATCATGAAAGTCATGGGGCTCCCCAAACCTTTATTAAAAATGTTTATCTAGCCAACATTATGCTTGCATGTTGCTGGCTATTATTCTCAGCTGGTTAACTTTATCCCTTTACTCAACCTGTGCTCAAACAGATGGAAATGTCTAGTAGAAAAGAGGACACCTTTTTATAGTTATTTACTCAGAAATAGCTTTGACTGCCATCTCATCTGGCTTGATTGCTTGGATTACCTCTGCAACCGCTCAAATCATTCAGTAAGCTAACACCTGGCCAAGCCCCTATCTTCTCAAAAAGTCACAAAAACAAGAAAAGACAAAGAACCAACTAGACTTCCTAGTCATCGTTTTATGGATGCTCTCATTTTTCTTGGAAGCAACTGCCAACATAAAAACTTTATTTAACCATGCTTTTCATTCTATCTTTAATTGATTTGTCCACTCTACCGACCAATCTCCATCGTATAATTGACTGACAAAGAATTTACTCAGTATATAGGAGTTGGAAAAATCTGATATACGAATGGATCTTTTTCAAACAGAGAAGACTGAAGAAAAACCAAGCAAGTAGTCAAAGAATTAAGCTATGAATCATGAAAATAGAAAGCTCAACGATCAAATAGTCTATAATATCCCATATAAAGATAAGAAGGACAGATAAAAAGAACTTCGTGTTAGTGTAGAGAAACCACTCTTCTTTTCCAGTTACATATAGCCAGGAAGGTTTCCAAAAACGATCAAGAGATCGCCCTGTCCAAACTTCAAGCCAACGATCTAAACCTAAATCTTGAGATCACTGGAAAATGCTGGTAAATGGCAAGAAAAAGAAAATGAAATTAGTTGAACATACTCGACTTAACATATGGTGGCAAACGGCTAAGGCCACTTTCCAAGTAAAAGATCGTCGCTCAATAGTCTGGTAACCATTCAACTAAAAGAAAGTATCCAAAAAGAAAAATCCTTCAAAACTACAGAAATAACTATCCTGACTACAAAAATTACAGATGTTGATGATTTCTTTATCAGACTCTGGAGATACTCTAGCAAAGATAAAGGAGATTCAGCTTTGGGGTCTTTTGGCTAGGGAATATTTTAGTCTTTATTTTGACCAGCCTCTTTTATTTATATGATTTATATTAAGGACAGAAAAAGATTTAGCCTTATATCGGCTCTTAGGTTTCAGCAAACATGCACTGATAAGCTACTACTTGCTCAGCCTTTAGCTTGGTCATTATGGCTGGCTTCTACTTTGCCCTCTAATTTTTGCTATGGCTTGGGGGCAAGCTTTTCTGCACTCTTCTGCTAAACAATTTTGGAATTAGTCAACTTCATCTTATTTTAGACTTCCAGCAAAGCTTCCTATTCATTCCTCTTAGCATCCTAGTGAGCGGGTTATGCGCCACCGCTTGATTATTGGAGGTATCAGTAGCTGACTTAGCCCCCATTTACACTCAAGGAGAAGCCTATGTTATTAGAAGCTCATAACCCTCATCAAAAGCTATCAGGGAAATCAGGAACCCATTCTCCGTGATTTGTCGCTGGAGCATCGAAAGCGGCCAATTCATCGCCACCATGAAGCGCCGTGGCTGCGGGAAAAATCCACCTGCTCAATCTTCATCCACCATTGACAGACACTCGACTCAATGGGGCCAGATTCTTTACGAGGAAAGGACCTGCTGGCTATGAAAGACAAAGACTTGGACCGCCTTCACAGAGAGGCTTTCGGCTTTGTCTTCCAACAGGCAACCTTCCTGAAAAATCTCAATATCCTAGACAATATCTGACCTACCGAGTATTATTGGTAAGAAAAGCAGCGAGCGAAAGGCAGCCTATGAGCGAGCCAAGGAGTTAATGGCTCTGACTGGGATTAAGGATATTGCTAATCGCTCTATCCATCAGGTATCGGGCGGCCAGTCCAACGAGCTAGCATCTGTCGGGCCTCATGAACCAGCCTCGAATCATTTTTGCTGACGAGCCGACGGAGCCCTCAACCTCAGGCTGGCTGTCGAGCTATGGAGCTCATGCAGCATCTTCCATAAGCAGGGCGCAAGCATCTCCTAGTGACGCATGATGCCAGCGTGGCCACCTATGCAGATAAGGTTCTGCTCATTTTAGATGGCAAGATAAAAAGAAGTTCTCTTTGACCCAACCGCTAATCAGGATGGGCGGCGCCAGCTGCTCTTGGCGGAGCTCAATCAGATTGGCATATAAGAAAAGAGGCCCTTTGGCAGAATGCTGGGGTCTCCTTTTTATGATATAATAGGATGAATACTGACAAACAAGGATGAAACTATGACACCGCAAGAATTTTACCAGCTATTGAGCCAGCAGAGGGATCGAACTGACTGACCGCCAGAAAGACCAGTTTGAGCGTTATTTTGAAACTTGGTCGAGTGGAATGAAAAATCAATCTGACAGCTATCACAGAGAAAAATGAAGTCTATCTCAAGCATTTCACTGATTCAATTGCCCCTGTTTTGCTAAGGCCTGATCGATAATCAAGAGCTTAAGCTGCTGGATATCGGAGCCGGTGCTGGCTTTCCCAGTCTCCCTATGAAAATCATCTGTCCTCAGATGGATGTAACTATCATTGACTCGCTCAACAAAACGCATCAACTTCCTCAAACTGCTGGCAGAAGAGCTTGGCCTAGACAAGGTACATTTCTACCACGGCCGTGCAGAAGACTTTGCTCAGGACAAGGACTTTCGAGCTCAATTTGACCTGGTCACTGCCCGTGCAGTTGCTCGGATGCAAGTCCTATCTGAGTTGACCATTCCCTATCTAAAAGTTGGTGGCAAGCCCTAGCTCTCAAGGCTTCTAATGCTCCTGGAAGAACTGGACGAAGCAAAAATGCCCTCAATTTACTCTTTAGCAAGGTCCAAGACAATCTCAGCTATGCCCTACCAAACGGCGACCCCTGCTTTATCACAGTGGTGGAAAAGAAGAAAGAAACCCCAATAAATACCCCCGAAAAGCCGGTATGCCAAATAAAAGACTGTTATAAGATCAGGCAAGGATTGCCTGGTTTTTATATCATCTCAATAACTCAATTTGCTTTGATGTGTTCTTTTTAACAGCATCAATATCTCCTGGATATATCTTGTCGATCAGGGTAATAGCAAAATCTGCTGCCCAAAGGCCATGATATTTAACATGGGGACTAGCTACAAGCTCGATCCATAGTTCGATAGAATCTCCACTTTAACTACATCATCTTCCTTTTTGTGAGAAACGTGAAATCTCAAAAGCTCAGATTTCTAGCAACATGGTATGACATCTCCCCAGCTAACCAGTCATCCATAACAGTAAGAGCTTGTTTCATCTCTCTTCTGTAAATGCAAAAGCAGTTAGCTCAGAAAGATGAGCGGTATACACTGGCAAAATCGAACTACTTCTGATGTGTTTTTCTTCTAAACTTTACAATAAAAGGCTTTCTTCAGGTCTGGCGCGTCCTCTATTTCCCCCAAAAATTTTTGATAAGCATAGATATCCATTTCTATCCTACCTCCACGGATTATAGACGTCCGTGATTGACAAAATAGAGCAAAAGCTGGCCAGCAAGAAAAGTGAAGAAAGAACGATAACCGCAATATCATCCGATTAAATACTTGATATGTATACCAGGTCCGTTTTTATACCAAAGCGTATACTCCATAGCTGTCGCAATTGTCTCAATACGATCTAAGGAGCTAAAAATCAAGGGAATAATAATCTGTAAGTTCCTCTAATCCTCTGACTCAGTTTGGCTTTGATGACAATTCTAATCCACGCGCTTCTTTGCGACATCTTAATCAGATGGAATTCCTCTTGTAAATCTGGAATATAACGCAAGGTCAAACTAACAGAATAAGCAATTTTATAAGGAACCCCAATCTGATTGAGACTGAAGCAAACTGACTCGGATGGGTCGTCATGAGAAAAAGTACTGCCAATGGAATCGTACAGACATACTTCAATGCCATATTAAAAAGGTAAATAACTCTTCTAATGTTACATTATATATTCCAATGCCATCTAACAATAGTGTCTCATTTTTTTATAAATATCTTGACCGTACTGGGGCGCAAAAGGTAGACCATCAAGATATTGAGCACTGCAAAAACCAATGCAAAAACCAAAACAAAACGAACATCACGCAACCGAATCCTGAAATCCTAAATAAACTTAGAGATAAAAGTGCAATGAGCATTAAAAATCGTATCATAGCTAATCATAGCCGACACAGACACAAGAATAAAAACAATAATTTACTGGCTCCTGACAAGTGGTAAATAAAAGCCAGTCCCGGCATGATAACCAATAATTTTTATCTTGAAACATGACTTCTCCTTTTCTGCATATAAACTCTGTCAAGGCTAGTGGATCAACACCCAGCTTTTTAGCTAAAGTAAAAATAGAAGTTTTCTTTTCAGATTTGCTTCTGCTAATCAAGTTTTTATCCGTCAGCACCTGAGCAGAGGATTTGTCCGCTAAGCATCTTCCCATCCACCACTACAATTGCACGATCTGAATAATCTAGCATTAGCTGCATATCATGAGTAAACTCGCGATAATGGTATGGCCTTGTTTGATTTAATTCATCTAAAAATTCATAATTTCGGTATAATTTCGCTGGTCCTGCCCTCGCTGTCGGCTCATCTAAAAGGATAATCTCTGGTCCCAAGACCAAAATAGAGGCGATTGTTACCCGCTTCTTTTGTCCAAATGAAAGAGCTGAAATAGGCCATTTCCTAAACTCATATAAACCGCAAGTTTTCAAAAACAGATAAGACTCGCTCTTCTATTTCTTCTTCAGCAACTCCGCGTAAGCGCAGTCCTAAAAGCTCACTTCATCAAAAATCATCGTTTCAGAAATCATCTGATTTGGATTTTGTAGGACATAGCCAATCCGCTCTCTGCTCTTTCCTTAATAGAATCGACCTTACTATCCTCTTGCAGCCAGAGATAATTCATCAGTCTGAATAAACTGGCAAAGTGCTTTTCGCTCAAAGTAGACTTTGCTGGCTCCATTTTCCTCAATGGCTATCCGCTCACCCTTTGAAAACTGGAGTGAACATTGTTCTAAAAACCGGACGATCACCATAAGAAAAACTAATATCTCTCTACTGAAAAAGAGAGGGAAACCGCCTTGGGGTTAACCTCCGTATTAACTTCTTTTTGAAAAATGGCAAAGCTGGCACATCGAGCTTTTCCAAATCAGACAAATAATCCATCTGTTTCAATTCCAATCCAAGCTGACGCGCAGTAGTCAAATACAATGGTTCTCGAATCCCATTTTCATTTAATAACGTTGTCTTTAATAACTCGATCTGGATGGCCTTCAAACAGAATCCGTCCATCATTGACCAAAATCAATCGATCAACAGAACGATAAAGGACATCCTCTAGTCGATGTTCAATGATAATAGTCGTCGTCCCAGCCTCCTTATGGATCTGGTCGATCATATCAATCGTATCCTGATCCAGTTTTTGGATCCAAATTCGCTAATGGCTCATCAAAAAGTAAAATCGAGCTCTCATCAGTCAATACACCTGCTAGACTGACTCGCTGCTTTTTGCCCACCAGATAAATCTTTGAGGTCGATGTTGAAGAAAGTTGGCTAGCTCCAGTTTTTTCAGCCCAGTGTTGAACCTTTTCCTGCATGATTGACAATTCAATCATATCATTCTCCAGCGCAAAAAGCCAGGTCTTCTGCTACACTAAGACCGATAAATTGACCATCCGTATCCTGCAAGACAGTGCTAACCAAATTAGATTTATCGTAAATACTATCAGAAAATCTATCTTGTCCTTGGATCTTTAGCTGACCTTCGACCTGCTGCCCTTTATAAATATTAGGAATGATGCCATTTAAACACTTGACCTACAAAGTTGACTTTCTCCTGAACCAGAAGGCCGACAATCAAAAACTTTCTCGCCTTTGATAAATAGTTAGATTAATATCTTTTTAAAGTAGGCTCTAGTTGAGCCTGATACTGAAAATGTAAAATCTTCAAACTGAATAATAGGTCATCATACTCTCTTTATAATACTAAAGCGATTTGCACGCCAAATCTGCTATTTTATCTTTCTCATCTAAATTTGCATGATTAGGCAAGCTTCTCATATCCCATTTTTCTTCTGATAAACGATCTGCCGCATAAAAGAAATGGCAGATAGATACACCACGAAAAGCCGCATGAACAGCCACAGCTGAGCATTCCATGTCTACACAAATTGCTACCTGCATCTTTTCGCCTGCGAAGCTTTGTCCTATCGTCTCACGATAGATACCCGATCTGTCGTCCAGACCTTGCCTTTTGCTATAGGAAATTCCTGCTTTGTCCAAGAAATTAGCAAACAGTCCAGCACATCAGCATTTTACCTCAATCTCATCAGACGCCACCTGATAATGGTAACTAGTCCTTCATCACGTATGGCCGCCGTCGGTATGATGATAGTTTCATATGTCCTCATCCAAAACACCACATGTTCCAAACAGAACCATCATCCCAAAAGCAATCAAATCCTCCAAAATTGCTATGCAAGCTGAAGCACCAACTGGAGCATTGAACAAGGCTAGCCTCGTCCACCCACAAAAATCCGATAATGGGAAATGTCGATGCTAGCCATCGAAGTCGTGATCATCTATGATTAAAATTTTCTAATAAGCGTTGAAAGTTTCTCTGCAAAACAAGCAAACTGCCGTGGAAGGAAAGTCCAAAATCGGCTCAATTAGGTCTTTCTGGATTTATAATCGCCTTACGATTTTCGATCAAATTCCTTCCAATATCATACCGAACTTCCCTCCTTACTGACTTTGTCCTTTTCTATTGCATCATAACGCCCATCATCCCAGATGCAAAGAAAATTTTCACTGAGTTTCCACCTCATAAGGCTTAGCAAAGAGGCGACAAAAGTCCTAGCCTTCAATTGTCTTTGATTGTCGAGCAGATGCAGGGTTGAGTGGGCTCTACTACGCTCTCATCAGCTTTTACAGTCCCTACTCATCTGTGCGATGGACGACGAACGGATCAACGAATTACGATTTCTCGGTCCCACTACTTTTCATCATCTATCGCAAAATGGACCTGCACGGACTTCGATCAGCTAGATTCAGCTTTTGAGCCCCACCTTCAGCCAAAGATGACCCCAAAAATAACAGCTCAAACAATCCATTCCAGCTGAAACACCTGACGAAGTATAAAACTTTCCATCTACGACCCAGCGCGCCCGACGTTGCCAACGAACCTCACTGCCAAAACGAAGTCACCCAAGACCAAAGCCCTCTTATTGCTCGTTGCGAGACGCCCCTTGAGCGGGACCAAGCTGAGCCAAAAAGCTGCTCCTGTGCAGACACTCAAGACTAAATCCGCCTGCTGATAGCTCGTTCAAGCGAGTCAAAAAGACTTTATCCTCACCATTTTTCCTGACACCTTGACCACCAGGTAAAAGTAAAATACTGTTTATGGGTAAATCTTCCAGATCTCTGTATTGATTTGAAAACCCTGCTGACTAGAAATCAGACCACCAACAAAGAGAGACATAGTTCATCTCTACATTGGGTAAAGCAGCTATAAAACTCTACTGGCCCCATCAAATCTAGGGGTCTCAAAATCATCTAGAAAAATGAAACAATCGTAATTGGTTGCTCTATTTTTAACATCGATCTCTCTCATTTTTCCATTGGTTCATAGCAGTCACTTACTCTACTTTCGATAACGACCCAGTAGGAATAAAAACCACCAAACCAATAACAAAGACGACGATCCTAAATCAACTTAATTATAAAAACCTACAAAATAGAATAAAAAGATTAAAACCAAAATAAATAGAAATAATAGAATTCTATGAAGATCACCCTCTGGCTACTATTATACCTAAAAATCACAAGATTGGGATAGTTTTTGCTTATTCTTAGCATATCATAGTAAAGTAAACTATTTTATACTAGTAAGTCAATAATCTTCTAGACCTCAATTAACGGGGGATCTAGTGCAAATAAATATTTGTACTAAAAAGAAGAATAGGCCTGTTGAATCAAAATTTAGCTAGACTTTCTTCTTTATTATATTAAGTTTCAGACGATTGGCTCAACTCCTGATTGTAGTCCAAAGCTAGTCGATCCAGTAAGATCAGTTTCTTTGTGCTTCGCCATCTAAATCAATATAGCCATGATAAATCCTGCCCTTCATTAACGTCACACTAGCACCATTTTAGGCAAAACCTGCTTTCATTTTCCTTACCGATGCGGACCATGACAAGCTCCTGACCTCTTTCTGAACTCACAGTAACGGTCATCTTACCACGGACCATAAAAAGGCTAAGCCACTACATCTTTCTCTTCACCTCTTCTTCACATGAGGAGGAAGGTCATAGCTAAAATGGCACAGACATGCTGGGCTAGGGATTCACTATAAGCCATCCTTCTACCCTCATTTCATCATCCCAGCGCTGATGCGAAACGGTCAATCAAGCGACTATAAAACTTCATGGTGCAAAGTTTTCTAAAGGATAGAGAATTTGTCCACCTTCAGCAAGTTTGGCAAAAAGCCTTCGGCTTCTTCTACTGTCTGGACTCAGAACCAACCATTGATTGGGCTGGTGATTGCTAGAATTGATAGGTCGTTAAAACGTCATGCATCTCACCATTCAGGGTTAAGTTTTCCGTATCTAAGGCAATCCAGGCAACTTTATCCTGTCTGCAGGAAGGTCTGCTGCATCCATCATATCACTAGCTCTAGCAAGTCCCTTTATCTCTATCTGAAAAAGATCTGCATAAAAACGAAAAGCTTCTTCTGCCTGACCATTAAAAACTTAAAAACACGTCTAATTTCATTATTAGTTCCTCCAATTTTTTATAGCTGAGAATAAATCTCTATCATCAGTTTATCAATTAGGATATTTTCTTATTCAATTGCGCTTGTTTGGCTAGGGAACGCATGATTAAAACTGGAAGATTAACTGTAATAGGGGGATCGCTGGGGAAGGGCCTACGCATGCTGATTTCCTCCTGATAGATGCTATCGCCTGAAAAAGTGAGAGGCTCATCACTGCCCCAGCGAAAGTTATGCTTCAAGACATAGTTTTGTAGTTAGCGTAAATCTCCAGCACACACAGGCCAAAAGATAGTAGTGACCATCGGGTACATTTTCAAAAGTAAACCGTCTCTCCTGACTCAGTGCGACTCCGATAACTGGCTCTTCTTTAGGAATGCGGGTTTTAAAAAGCCCGACACAGCTAATGCGTGGTTCATACCCCTCAGGATAAGATAGCGCCACAGTCAACCGATTGCCACTTTTACAGTCGGTATCCTGATGTAACAAAGCTCCCTTCTCATCCAGCTGTTTGACCATAAAATCATAAGCCTTGCTTGATTCCTGGTAATATTTTTTGGGTGAAAGTCCAGTATGCCGCTTAAAAGTATTGGAAAAACTTCCTAGACTATCATAACTAGCTTCCATAGAAGTCTCAGTCACATTTTGCTTGGCCTTCCACAATCTCCTGAATCCCTTTTTCCATCTTAAGAGCTTCCATATATTGCTTGATAGAAAAGCCCATCTTTTTCTTGAAAGTTCTGGATAGATGGGAAGGACTATAATGGAAATGCTGAGCCAAATCGGTCAGACTCAGCTCTTCATCTGCATGCTGACGCAAATAGGCTGCCACTTCTTCCATGATAGCTTTAGACATAGACTTGCTCCTTTCCCATTTATTAAGCCCATTATATCACATCAAAAGTATAGGCACAAAACATCGAAACCGCAGAGAAAAGCAGAAATCAAGTGATAATCCACGAGATGCCCCAAGAATCGACGGAAATAATCTGCTTTCCCAAATCTCTGTCCAACAAGACTTTTACCTGTAAATAATGATGACTTTGAGACGCTTGAGTCGTCTTAAAGCCTTTTAGTCTTTCTTAGGAATTTAGAAACTTGCCTTACCATCAAAAATAGTCAGCTTATGCAAATATTCCATGCCTGTAATGCTAGCTCTGGCAATGATTTTGAAAAACTTCCAAGGTTAGCTATCATTGTGAGCTTGCTCGCTCTCCCAAACTTTCGTAAATATAGATGTGTTGTTGTCTATCTGCTCTTTCTCCTAAGATATAGCAGAACAAGTATCATGATTTTGCATTTCTTTTGACAACTTGCATATATAGCAGCAAGTTCCTGCGCCTTTCCTTCTCTTGGCAATCAATTTACCATAAACGCAAAAATTTTTCCATTATGATCCCTCCTTATTACTGGAGCCACCAATGTTTCCAAGCTTTTCTCCAATCGCAGCCAAACGCTCCATCACTTCTGCTTTGCTCTGCGTGTTTTCAGCCACATAGCGGTTGCGAGAGGAACGCGACATTCGTGAGAGCAGCCACGGAGGTACTTGTCTTCATTTTCTTCAGAGGTCAGGATGCGGCGGCTAGCACTCTGGATTGCCAAGCAGCTGACATAGCGCCTCGCAAGGAGTACCGTCAAACCAGTCTTTCCTAATCACAACCGGACCAACATGGTTGATATCAACGGAGATATCGCCTCATCAAAGACGATACATCTTTGCCGTCCCAGCTCACCTTTGAACTTCTTATCCTGGCGAAGTCGCGTGAGTGATACCGCCATGTAGGTTGACCAGGACATCCTTGTAGCCTTCCTGGACCATCCAGCCTGAGACCCCTCACAGCGCACTACCTCTACTCGGTACAGTGAAATCAAATCAATGCGCGTCTTGTCCATGAACTTCTCTTGTTATCACGTAGCCATTGCAGGCAATTCGCGTGAAAGTTGCGGATGTCTGGACGGATTGGCACCAAGTTGAAGTGTCCCAAACTCGCACTCATAGTCAGTTATGAGTGTCTAGGAGACACGCAGCTCAGTCCAAGAGAGCTTCCTTAAATTCTTTAGTGACAAATACGCTCCTGTCGTCTCCAGCGGGTTGATGTCATTATCAAAATCATTGTCTTCCACGCCCAAGCGCACACTCTTTCTTGTAACGAACAACATTTTCTTGAAAGCTTGCTCATTTTCTTCGTCAATCTTGGAATCCAAAGATCTTCCATGCACCGGTAGGGAATGCACATAATCCATGTATTTTTGAGTGGTCATGTTCTACCAGGAAACCGTTCCCGTTGATTCCCTCATCTGCCACTGAGAGACGGCTCAGACCGATATAGATTTACAGAAGGCCAGACGATCAGCTGCAAATTTCTCAGCATTCTCAATTGGAACATATTTGTAGTAAAGTAGGACGCGAATATCTTTTGCCATAAGATTTCAACTCTCTTTCTCTGTAAAATTTCTCTTCTGAATCTTTTAACTCATCTCATTTATTATAACCTGACTGACTGGGCAGTTCGTGGAAAGCGCAGAGCTGAATCGCCAAATACCTTCACCTTCGTTGGTCTCAAATAGTGTCTGAAAACGCTTCTTTTGACTCTTGCTTATAGCCTCTAAGAAAATACTGGACCACCAGTATCAAGGACAAAGATGAATGCAAACATAACCAAATGACCACTAAAAGAAACAGTGAAAACACTATTATGATGGGGCTGCATGATCTAAGCTGGAAATCCTGGCAAGCAACTAAAGAGAGTCGAAATCCTGCAAGTAGCAGAGCACCAAATAGTCAGACTGAAACTATTGTATTAATTGTTAGCTCCCAGATGGCTCGAGCTCGACAGAAAATATATATACCTGCAATCGCACCAGATCGTTAGATGTGGATAGTGAATGGCTCCCGTATCTTCATAAGCAATCAACTATCCAACATATATAAAGCTAAATCTGACTGAATCAGCAGGAAACCAAGCTTTCCATGCCAGCCTTATTGATGTGTCGCTCTTTCACGTTCGTCTAAAATTTGACGTATTGAATTAGTTATATCTTCTATCTTTAAGCCCCTATACTTCGCATTCCCATAATACTCAATCAACATGGACACAGCAGGAAGGCCATTATTAATCATGTGAACTGCACATACTGACTTCAAAGCGACGTAGTCTCGATAGCCAGCAGTCGTCAAAATCACAGCTGAAAAACAGCATAAACTGGCTACAAAAGAGACGATATTGGTGCTGGCCCAGTGAAAAGCGCAAAGAGAAGTCCGCGAGAGGTAGCCCCAGCCTCTAGCGTCTCGTAAAGATTTTAGTGAGGATTCCACGGAAGATAATTCTCTTCTACAATAGGTGTAGCTCAAGCATGATAGGTAAATAAAATCCCATTTCCTCTGTGAAACTCCTCTATCAAAGACGCCTGATTAGCCGCCGTAACTTTCTCCATTTACATTCCACCGTGTGTCAAAAGCAGTTCCAAGGATAGATATAAGGAACATGCCTCAAAATGCTAAGAAGAGAAATTCCGTTTCGTCGTCTTCTTTTGAAAGACTCTTCCAGACTGAGATAAGATTCCAATCTTTCTTTGCATACCACACGATAAAGACCAGTCAAAGTAAGGAAAACCAGCAAATACCAATGCCATACTAGTCCTACTCAAGTTTCGGTGAAATTTGATAAGTCTCTGCTTTCTGCTGAAATACCATAGGTAGCACATACAAGGCCAAGGCTAAGAAAGCACAACCAATCTCTACTATCAATCCTTTTCCAGCAAGTTCTAGCTCCTTCATCCCTCCACCCTTATCCAACTTTGCCTGACGTTTGCCGTTTAGGAAAAGACTAACCTTGTCCATGGTCAAGCCTCCAAATATAGAACCATTGCATATCTTAAGTAGATACAACATACCAGCATGTGCTAGCCATACTTTCTCGCTGTCCAGAAATCACAGCTGAATACACAAAATTGGTGAAAGCAAAATACACTCCACTCACTAACACGTTCTGGCTATTTTCCTCTCACCATAATATCACTGAACATCAATGCCCAGGCTTGCTGACGCAGCAGCACAGAGACCTACTAGGATAAGGAGAGTCCCTTCTGGCGTGATACAAGCTAAGCAGCTTAGGACGGAGAATACAGGGACTTGAAAACACAGAGATGGTCTAAGAAGAAAACATTCTAACACTAGCTCTCCTGCAAAGCTTCCTTTTCGTCCATTTTGTCTCTATTCGCTCATCTTTTATACAGGATGCTTTCATTTCTTACTCACTTTCTTATTTATAAATTATCATTAATCTAAATTTTCATCATTTTCTAGTTCTTTTCTCTAATTTTATCTGTCTCTTCCGATAAAATAATTGACCAGTCGATCAAGTATACTAGAAAAGGCAAATCATCAAAAACTAAAATAAAATAAATTGCAAAACAGGATTCTGACTAAATGATAGTTTTTCTTGAGTCTCCATTTAAAAATTTGATGCAAACTCTAAGAATGAAGCTGCTAGGAATACTCCTGTAGTCAGACGGTGGCTTGAATCTTCGGGACTGCTACCAGTTGTTTCAATCACGCCCATTATCTAGGCCAAGTTGCCAACTGCGTGCACACTCAGCATAAATTTCTGTGCGCAAATATTAATGGATAATTTTCAGGCACACAAGCTTTCAAGTACAATCCAGTAGTCTCCAAAAACAAGTTTCACCAAAATAGACAAGAGAGTAATAGAAAGTATCGTTAAAAAGGCGACTTTACAATCTAGTTTGACGTTCAATCTTGCACCGCAGGCTCATCTTTAGAAAACGATCTCTTGTTTAACCTTAGATTTCATATATATATATCCTCTTTGCTTAAAATTCTATCCCTATTTAACCTTTGTGAGAAAATTGCTCTTCAGACTATTGCCAGACTTCTCTTCGTGCGTGTGGCTCAGGCTAAAATGTCCCCTCGACATTCCTCGCTGTCTTCGTGTTTGCTCACAGGCTAAAATGTCCTCGGACATTTTACCCCAAACACCGATCACAGCGTCTATGCCCATTGAGACATTTAGCAAATTCGCTACATAAGCTGAGGCTGGGATTGTACTTCACCCGCCTCAATCAGACCAATAGTCGACGAGTCACGCTGATTGCGCCCGTCTAAGTCACGTGCGTCATATCAAGGCTCTCACCTGTGCCATCTTTAGCTGCATGTTTTACGCCGATCATCGCTCCTCACTCATTTTCTTTCCTCTAGTTGCTGCGATTAAGAGCGCAGCCAACCAATTGCAATATCACAGCTAGCAGAAGATAGTCTGATTGTGGTCGATCTGTCCCAATCTCAAACAAATTACACCTAAAACAAGCTAAATATTAGAAATAAATATTTTTATGTTTTCACATACATTTTTACACTACATTTTCTCATGTTTTCATGTTTTTCATGTTTTCTCATGTCGGTGTCTTTTCATGTTTTCAGTGTTTTTCATGTTTTTCATATCGGTTCTCCTTCATCTTTATAAATCTATTATACAATGGCCTGCATTAAATGCAATATATATATTTTACAAAAGAGTGTTATTGATCAGATCAGAGATATCTCGATCTTCTGAATCTACAGTACATGATTTAATCTAAGACTACCACCACTTTGTCTGAGTTCAGAGCATACGCAATCAAGAGTAAGGTAGCAGCCACTGCAAACTAGCGTGGGTTATTAGAGATTGCTACTACAAAGCTTTGCGTGAAAAACTTTATTTTCCGTCGGTTCATTGTAAATCCAAACTATCACTAATTGGAGCGATGACATAACCACAGAGCATTTGGCCAAAATTGCACAGCATTAAACCGAACACACACCTCTTTAGCTTCAAAACTCCTTCTGTCACTCGCAATTGATTTTCTAAAACAAAACCAACGACAAAGTCCAAACATAGACCACTAGCTATAACCCAAGTCCACCACAGGATTTACCATATTGAAGAGAGTCCTCAACGCATGACCGACAACCAGTCACAGACACAGTAATTGGTCCAAAAACTACACTAAACAATGTTTGTACAGCATATTGCAATCTGAATGTCGTTTTGTGATGGCACTGGTGTCGGGAACGCTAATCATCCCGATGACAACAAAAAGTGCTGCTCTAATACCAGTCGCCATGACTTCTCTAATTGTAGTGCTGTATCCAATAATTTTTCATTATAATCTCCTTTTTCTGGTGTCATTTTATATATAACTAATTGTCAACTGATGTTTCATCTTTTAATATGCCACTGGGCACCGACGCCAACATTATAGGCCCAGTAAAGGAACCTTGGTTAATCGCTAAGCCGACCCGATAGAGGAGTTGATGTAGAGGATAGGCTGGCTGATACGGACATCCGCAAGTGACTCGCTGGATGAGCATAGGTTACTTGGTTTGATAAACTAGCATATCATTACTGTAGATAGTCACTTCAAAACGCTCCAAATTGAGGAGCCAAACTGCTGAAAATCTTCGTCGTATAGAGGTCCAAGAGAACCAAAGCGAACATCTAGAATATCGACCAATTGCACGCTAACAGAATTTTCTCCAGTCGTCAACTGCATGGAATTTCTGACACTCGTCCACACCAAGTCTCAGGTCCTACTTCTTCAAAAAGTGATATGACTCACTCGCCAATTTCTTTGTTCTGTATACAGACAACATCCTCGACCATGGAAAGCATAAGAGTGTTCAGTATTTTTACTATGACGATCTCCTCCACTTCACAGAAACTCTCACGAATTGCCAGCAATACCAACATGCTTCTGATAAAAGACAGTGCCCCATTATCTGGTGACATGTTGTATCATTGATTTTGAGCTGTGCAACAACACTTTGCGCTAGATCCTCGCTACCATGTATCGACAACAGAAACAAAAGTCGTGCCTTCCGGCCAGCAATTAACCGTTTGGAACAGTCTGTAACTACCTTCAAAGATATTATAAGGCGTGATATCATGAGTTAAGTGGAGGAATTTTTAATGTAGCAGACTCTCGCGTGCTATCTGCATCATAGCTGATACAGCCTGCATCCACTAATCCAAAATCAGATTGTAATACCAGTATATTATTCATAATCTCTCTCCTGTTTGATTACATGTAAAGATAGAATTTCATAGCCTTTATCAGGAGAGCTCCTGCATCAGCTGTTTATACTATTTAGCCTTCAATGGATATATACATACTAGGTCAAAACCCAGCGCACACTTCTCTATCATACCAAAATAGAACGTGAAAAGCCAGATAAAGTTTTCTGCCACAGATAATCAGCTAAACTTCTTTGTGAAAGATGAGCTTGTACGACAAATTGACCAATTAAAGCGCCCAAAATAGCACCTAAAAGAATCGTCAAAACAAACCAGCTAATTGTTTGAGCATTTGCAGGTACCATAACCCGCTCAATATAAGCCGAGCTTCTACCACGCGCTACTAAACTAGCAATATAGTCAGACGTGCTAATGCACATCATGATAATCGGACCAGAAATTGACAAAAGAAAACGATAAAGGAAAGAAAACTCAGCTTCCTACTCCTATAATTGCCTGCTTTTGCAATAAAATCGGCCACCAAGCCAAATAGCAAACCTGGTAAAAAGGAAATAAAGAAATGTCCTGCCGTGAAGAAAAAGCAGCCCATCATAATTCCTTGAGAGAGCTAATTGCTCCAAACTTTGTACCTTACTTTGCAAAGCATGTGCTACACTGTTCCGCCAACAGCAGCAAATGCTGGCGCATAATGCATACTGCCTGCACGTGTCAAAAAGTGTGCCTACAAGAACTCCCAAACCCACATTAAAAGAAGTAGAGTAGTATGAAAGCCCTACTATATCTTCCATCTCACGTAAATGCCATCGATTCATTTGTGAATCTCCTCATTCTTTTTCCATCTCCGATCTGGCTTTTAAAAATACTATTTATGACTTAATTTCTTGGTCAAAAGTCAGCAAATTGAATAGTAAAGATAATTGCTACAATAACAACTGTCGCCAGAATAGTGCAAGGATCGTGATTGTAACGATTAAAATCTATAAGCGATTGCCAGACACCAATTCCGCCTGCAGCTCAACAGCACCAGCCATAGCTGTTTCACCAATTAAGGAAATCAAGGTAACTGTTGTAACACGTAATCAAATTCTGAAAGACCTCTGTTAGATACACTCCAATAATATCCCATAAGGTTGCGCGCGCCAGCTAGCCTGGAGCAGCCTCTATCACTCCTGGCACCATCTAACTCTGGGATGTTACGACTCGCACTGAGAGAGCAGCATATATTACACAGTAAAAGAAAGAGTGAACAATCGCTGCATTTGACTCACTCCTGTTCTACACACAAAGTGAGAGAACGGGTGATACACACAGCTAGCAAGATAAAGGAAAGGAAATGGCACGGAAAACAGATGTCACCTTATCTAAACCAGCGATCTTATTTTCAGCACACCCCCAGGCTTTAGTCAAAACGAGAAAGAGTCCCGTCTACTAAACCAGAATCCTCTGATAACAATAAAAGAAGATAGCTGTCAGATAAAGCGTTTATATAGATAGCTGCCACAGCCCGCTTCTGACCGTCCTGCAGCACATCCGATAAACAAACATTTGGCAAATAAGTTTCACTAAATTCTAGCATCTTATGCACCTCCCTTTAAAATAGTCAGACGGACTCCAGCTTTGAATCGCATCTTTAGCGGCAGCTAGACTCTAGCTTCGCCTGATAATACGACCACCAAAGCTCTTGCCAGGTGTATTCTAGAATTTCTGATATTACCATATAAAATATTAGCCGTTACTTGGTACTTTTATAAATTTCATTTAGAATAGGCTCTCTGTCGCTGCACCCCGCATATTCCAACTGAACTAAAAGACTATTTGTGCTAAGTTTCGGACAATATGTTTGTTTTTCACTTTTGACCATTGTCATTATACACCTGTAGCTGTCAATAAAAGTCCTTGGTCAAATCTTGATTTGATGAGAAGATATCGAACAGAGCTCTCAATTAGCTGACCATCTGCATAACGGCTAGCGATTAGCGATATCCTTGATAATTTGTATCTCATGGGTGATTAAAACAATGGTCAATCCTAGCTTTTGATTCCAAATCTTGTAATAAAGAAAGAATCGTTTAGTCGTTTTTTCGCATCTAGTGCTGATGTTGCTTCATCCGAAATCAGAAATTTTATGGATCATTGGCTAAAGCACGGGCACCGCAACGCTGTTTTTGTCCACCTGAAAGTTGTGATGGATAGTTTTCGCTCTATCTGCCAGACCAACAAGCTCTAGCAAATTTTTCACTTTTTTTCTCTTCTTTTTAGATAAACCAGAGTGTTTTCAAAGCGAAAGCTACGTTTTCTCAGCCGTGAGCTGGCTCATCAGATTAAAATGTTGGAAAATCATGCCAATATCCTGACGTTTCTGGCGCAACTGCGCAGCTGATAACTGTACCTTTTATCTTTTGAAAAATAACATCATTCACAGTAATGGTACCAACAGTTGGTACTTGTACATGTTAATCACTGCGCAAGGGTTGATTTCCCAGCACCGAATAACTCTACAATGCCGTATATATCTCCTGGTTGATATGAATACTGACATCCTTGACTGCCTGAATCGTGACGCGTCTCTTGCCGGAAGAAGTCAGCATCATCTGTATCTAATGTAATAATTTCTTTACTCATAACTTGCACTCAGCTCCTGTATTAATTCCCATATGGGTGTACTATCCGATACGTTTAGCACATTTTCATCGCCACCCACGCATCCCGACTATTTGCATGTCCCAAACCAAAGGCCATCATCGGCACTTTGTAAGGCATCATAAAACTAATATGGCATCGTGCCACCAGCAGCAGGCGGCAAAACAGCTACCTTCCCGGTGTGCTACTTTTAGCCAATCCAATAACATTCAAAATAGACGGGGAACTCTAAGGTCACTGCGGTAACTCACTTTCCTCCTAAAAGTATATACGTTAACTCTGCACTCGGGATAACGGCTTTTTAATTAGCTGTTGGCGAATCCAATACATCTTGTGGTTCCAACCCTGGCACCAATCGTACTTAGTTTAGCCTGGGCCTGCGATGGTATTTGATCGTCTTTCACTCCTTGACCTTGATAACCCGATGAAATACCTAATATTTAGCGCTGGTTCAAAGAAATAACGACGTAAAAATTTGATTGCTCTTTCTTCTAACAGGGGTAATTCTAAGCCGTAAATTTTTTAACTTTCCGGTCTACGACGAGCAAACTCTTTCAACTTCAAAAGCAGATTCAAGTTCATTTGGCTCAATAACCCCGATCGCAGATTCCTTCGACCAAGATTCGACCATCTTTTCCTCTTAGACTTCGTCAGAGCATTAATCAAGTACCAAGCACTTTGAATCAATCACACCCACCAAAACTAGAGTGAATATCTACATCTGCGCTTTTAACCTTAGCATCTAAAAGTCATAATTCCTTTATTGCCACCAGTGATTTCGTCTGTCCCAATGCATTATGACTTCTTGCTCCCCAGACTAGCAAATCGGCACCGAGAAGTTCCTCTTTATACTTGTCCAAATAACGGTCTGAGATCAGGAGGCAGATTCTCTGCTCCTCCATGATAAAGGTAATATTTACTGGCAAATCTCTTTTCGCCTCTACATATTTCTGTAGGGCTGTCAAACGAGCCACATGTATCTTCTATCATCATCACACCGTCCATCTACATGACTCCATCACGCACAGATAATGTAAATGATCCTCTGCTCCACGGTTGGTCGTTATCAGCAGGAACTGTATCGTAGTGATTGTGAAGATGACTGTCTCTAGCACTAGGATTTGAACTCTTACAATCGGGCAATCACAAAAGGAGCAAGATAGCTATCATCCACCGTCAACTTTGCACAAAATTTCTTGTAAATAAATCGCCACTTCTTTCAAACCAATTTGTTGCGCAAAATCGATGCAATTAACTTGCGTAGGGACTCAAAGTACTGTTGAGCACATATCTTCTTCTAAATTTTTGAGTTGTTCTTGTCACCTGAAAACCATATTTCCCCTCGTATATATATGACAAAACTCAGCTGGTCTCTCCCCAACTGAGTTCTGTCTCACATTCAGTCTTGTCCTGTTGAATCACTCACAAGACCCGTGCCTACTGTCAGTTTTTAGCCTCTTACCATACTGGTTCAAGCAAACCCATAGAAGTTTTCTGTCAATTTTTCACTTCATCAGTGTGGTATGCTGCAATCAATTTCTTAATTGCATCAGCTTTGCTCAGACTTTTTCCCAGTCTTTCTTAGCTGCAATGATATCTGTACCATTGTTTAGAGTTTTTATCTTTTTGGCTCGATGAACAAAAGCTCTTCTTGTAGTCTAATTTTGCTTCATTAACAAAATGTGTTATTTACAACAGCAGCATCTACTGATGTCAATGAACGAGCTGTTTGGCTAGCATCCAATTCTGCAAATTTTTCAATTTCTTTTGATTCTCTTCTACATTTGCAACTGCAGAAAGCTCATTTCAGATTTGTCCGAATCCTCGATCCAGACCTGCTGCTTGAAGCAAGTTCAAAGCGCGACTTCTCATTTGTTGCATCATTTGGTACAGCGATTTCTGCTCCATCTGAAGCTCATCAACTGATATTTATTTTTGCCATCTTTTAGTACCTGAGTAAAGACGGATAGGTGCAAGATAAGTATCAGCAATAGCTACTAAATCTTGGTTATTTTCTTTGTATTCCAGTTGTTCAGGTAGTGTTGGAAAAGTATTGACATCCAACTCCACCATCAGCAACAGCTTTATTTACTTTCTAGTACTCTGTAAATTGAGTAAATTCAAGTTTTACGTTTTCTTTTTCGTTTCTTCTCAATAAGATCCAACGTTGTTGTTCATCGTTATCGATCGTCATTGTTCCAACTTTAATTGTTACTGTTTTGTCCTTAGCATTGTCTGCTTTCTTCTCAGAAGCGCCACACGCTGCCAAACCAACGACTGCAGTTGCAAGCTGCTACACCAAAACCATTTTGTTAATTTCATTTTATAATCTCCTTTTATTTAAACCTTATTTAATATCTTAGCATCTGAAGATAGCTGCCATCAAAATATTTTTGAGACAATTTTTCTAATGTGCCATCTTGATACAATTCCTTCACTGTTTGTCAACAAAGTTTTTAAGTTCTTCTTGACCTTGGGCGAACAAACGGATACACTTATGGTTTGTCGATCGCTTGAAGTTCTGATAACTTCAACATTATCCAGTTTTTGTGCCTTAACACATAGCATCAACCGTAATTCGTTTCAAAAATCTTATAATCTGTACGACCTTCATTCAAATTCACAAGTGATTTGCTGAATCGTTCCGTCTGTATAAGTGATTTTCGTCTGATTATCCGCATGCTCTTTGTTATAATCTTCTAGCTGCTTGGCTGTAGATGTCTTTGCACAACTTCCGTTGACTTTCCCACCAATATCATCCAAAGACCTAATCCCAGTTCCTTTGACGAACAACTAAAACTGTTGGATTCTTAGCGTATGGATTTCCATAAAGTTACTTTCCCATCACGCTCTCTTTGAATAACTGATATTATTTGCAGCAATTCTGGAAGCTTTATCACTATCTAAACTAGCAAACATAGAAGTCCATTTTGCTTTTATTGAAATTGGACCCTTCAGTGTTCTTATCAGAGCCTTTAAAGATTTCTCGAAGCACTCCCTGATTTCATACTCTGTCAACTTCTACTCATCTTCATCGTCGTAAGAGACAGGACGAGTTGTTCCAACAGTTCCGACTTCAACTCGTTGTGGTCTCTACTTGCTTTGCCTAGAATCACAGACTTAGAAGGTTGAAGACGAGCAAGCCACCAACGTACCAATAGCTGCAGAGTCCAAGGACAACAAGGGTGGAATATTTAAGCTAATCAAAGAAATTTCTCCTATCTCTTCTTAAAAGTATGCCCTATGATAACAAAATATTTCTAGACTTGGCTAGTATATATATATCGGGGGTATAGTTTTTGTTTATTGCTACTAAAAAGACAACAACAAAATCTTGCCACTGTTCTATCATATCAAAACTAGAGAGTTTGCTTCAGTTGTTTGTGGTATACAGTGATATAGTTATTACGTAGGTCTCTGTAACAGCAGTAGTGCACTTTCGACATAGTAAGGGACCGGACACTTTAAACGCTTCTAATGGCCGTGATCGTCATTGTATCATGATGCAAGTCTGGCGCATCAGTCTCCATTTGTGCCACCAAAGGCAAAGACCTCTGGAATTTTCCTCCCGATAAAACGCAAAATCTTCACCAGCTGTGGAAGGTTTAGCTTCAAGAACTCCTGCAAACTTTGAGCGCATTCAAACAAAAAGCGGTGTTAAGGATCTCACTCGTCATAAGTAACTGTGTGTGCGTTTCTGATCCCAAGAAATCATGACTTTTGCACCATTTTTAGCAATATTCTCTACAATGTTGATAAAATCCAGCTTTTAATTGTTTTTGAGAATTAGGACTAAACGACGAATCGGTTCCTTCAAAACCTTTTTGTGGCAAAGACATTCCAAGTAGAAACCAGCCTCAATATGTGTAATCGATAAAACATTTGTTTGCAAAGCGAGAAACGGTTCTAGCTAATTAGAACCTGCAGCCTGGATCACTTTGTCAGGTCAAACGGTATCAACACCTAAATCCGGTCAGCAGCATGCGACTTATACTAACGCCTTCTACTTCAGCTTTAAATTTTTCTACTCCAGCCATTACTGTCTCCTGACTCAAATGCTAATTGATCTGCCGTAGTTGGGAGGCATATTATGAAAACCAATACTAGCCTCATCATCTAAACAACCTGTCGCCAAGACTTCTGAAAGCTCACAAGAACTTTCTTCTTAGCTGGCTGAAAACCAAAGCGAACTGGTACCCGCTAGTTGTTTTTCCATCAACAACTCTGCTGCGCCCAACAGACTAGCTTTCTCTCTGACGAAAATCGTGGCCACAGGCATGCATGACTGGATTTTGACTCTAGCATAAGAAAGTTCTACGTCTAAAATAGGCAGGGCATCAATATCTGCCCGGAAGCACAATGCCCCCTGTCCTATCTCTGCAACTAAGCCCGTCTAAGATAAGAATCCAAAATTCCAATATCTAACTTTTTCTTAAAGGAAGTCACGAAGAAAATGTTGGTCGTTTTCAAACTCTTGACCAGATAAACTCAGGATGTTGATGAAGATAATGGCGTATTTATGAAAATCAATTTCTTTGATACAAAACTCATTCATGTTTTGGCCTCCTTAAAAGCTATTTCTCTGAAGACAGTATAACATACTTTTTCATTTCTAATCTATTCTGCTATACAAAATCAAAAATAGATTTCCACTTCTATATTTTATATAAAAGAGCGAGTCACTCGACTCTCTTCTTATTCATCTTTAATTAGACATTTCCCACTCATACGAACTAATGAATCATAGTTCGTTTCAGTTGCATCTACAAACCCATTTTTATTCTTCTTAACCACTCAACTCATACCCTTCACTGGCGTCCATATTTATTTGTCACAAGTGGAAGATCATCAAATTGACTTGGTGCTTGTTCTAAATATATTTCCCAGCTGCCGAATAAGCATCTCATAATCAGAGTATTCTGCTCGGTGCTCACTAGCGAACTTTAGAAAACTAAGATCATCATGTTCCGATATTTTCCAAAACCACTAGTTTCTGGACTTGTACGATAAATAGCGCACCTTTCTGGTAAAAATTCCTTGATAGGTTAGCTAACTCTTCAAAATGCGTCTCGCATTTACTTTTTGTATAAGCTTTCCTGCTGTAGGTACGTAATTCAGCATCAGGATGGTTCTGTAGTAAGAGAAATTATCTGCACCAGTACCAAACTTTAACAATAAAAGCAGCTCTATCTTTTCTGGTAACTCACCACCTAATACAAACTTATTCTGAACCACCTCATCATCTTTTGATCTCTTATCTGCCAAAAGCGTTGTGTAGATCTATCTGATGAAGATGCTTGCAAACACTTTGTAGCATCTCCTGGAGGCATCTCCGCTCAAGAAAAACTTTTGTTAACATATTCCTTAGTCATCAACAATTTCATCTGTTTGGCCAGTATATTTAGGTCACCTTTCAATCTCATAATTCTCTCTTTTACCATCTCTTAGCCAAGCTTATCCATAAATTTAGGTGAGTAGTGCAACTCGTACTCTCCTTTCCCGGATCCACTTTCAAAGACAGTATAGTTGACCAAACTCTTGTCTGGAAGGGCTCTCATATCCTAAAAGCTTTAAATTTATCACTAGAATCACACGATTACAGCGGGAAATCACTTCAGAATCATATAAAGAGTCACACTCCTCTGAAATATTCAATTTCTGGGTTGCTCTTATTTTAATTTCCACCAGTGCCAGATATTTAGGAGCTCTTCTTGATTCATTCCTCGTGGCACAAAGACATATGTCCCAGCACCTTTTGATTTTGAGCATCTACTTCATTATTACCTGCTTTATCGCTCGTAGCGCTCACGTTGCTGTAAGTACTAAGATAGCGATCAGTAAAGACAACATTTCTGATTTTCATTCTTAACTCTCTTTTTGTTAGACTGTTATTCTATTACATTTGTTTAGCGATGTAAACGTTGCTTAGAACATTTTGAAGTCATAATAATTACAAATTTTAAGTAATCATATACTGAGGTTCGAATATCACTCTCCAAAAATTAGATAGATTATCTAATTTTGGGAGTACCATTCAAGACACTCCAGTTTCCAATATCCTTCAACATTTGTGTAGACTTTTGGACATCCTCATCATCTTCTAAGACGTCAACAAGTTTTTCAAAAGCAGCTAAATCATCCCCTCGATAATTCTGTACTTCAGATTGGGGAATCATCTCTAGCTCTGTCACTTGAAAATCTTCAATACCTGACTCACGCAAAGCAACTATAGCCTTATGGAGTATCCGCTGGCGCTGTATAGACTGTAATTGTTCCTTCTTCTGCTTCTACATCGCTACATCAACATCTGCTTTTCCAAAGCAACTCAAAAATGCGCTATCTGCATCGTCTCCTGCACAACTACACTCTTATTATTATCAAACAAGCAAGAGTATTCTGAGCCACTTGCTCCCATGTTTCCACCTGTTTTTACCAAAAAGCTGCACTGAACATTCGCTGCATGATTCTGCTATTTGATGTCGGCGCATCTAATCAACATATAGAATCCATTTGGTCCAAAACCTTCATAACGTCCTTCCTTGTAAAAGGTTTCAGTTCGTAGTTACCTTGGCTTTATCAATAGCTTTATCAATAACATGCTTTTGGTACTTGAGCTTGTTTTGCACTGACTCAATAACAAATTTTAGAGCTGAGTTTGTTTCTGACTGGATCTCTTTTTAGCTGCTACACAGATTTCCACACCAAACTTCGCATAAACTTTTGAGTTTGCACTCATCTTTTAGTGCGGTTTTCTTTGGCTAGCGGATATCGCCCATTTACGTCCCACTGGATTATCTCCCTACTACTTTTACATTTTTACACTCATTATAACATAAGTCTTTTTGAATTTCACTAGCTGAAAAGCTCGATAAAAGGCGATTTCTTAATACTATCGCCTGCAAAACTTACAAACTTCACCTGTGCATTGGCACGCGTCCAAATGTGCTCCACAAGTGCAGGATTACCTAGTTGATAGACCCGCCATCAGCCTGCTGGGTTAGACCATCCCATGGCTGCCCGCCGGCTGACCACATCAATTTAACTTTTCCTTGCTACGACAAATGTTGACGCCCTGCTCCGAAAACCCAAATATGAACAGCTGACTACTCTCTCTGCTCTAGTTCCGACCAGGATATTATAGGTCAGCAGACGCCGGACCCGAGCCTTGCAGAGCGCTTGGTCGCCACCTGCTCAACTAGCCTTTCTATGGTCTCACTGCTTTTCAAGCTTTTTAATCCCTAACAGCCAACTCCTGGATTGACCCGTGATAGAAAGCTTGTCAAATCGGACAGGTCACTATCTGGTAACGGAGATGGGAAAGAGGTCCGACTAGGTCACCGTAGCCATATTTCTCAAGCAAGTGATGGGCTGGGGTGAATGAGAGAGTCATCTGATCCAGATTCTGACGAAGGGCAGCATTGCGGAGGCGAATTCCTGATTAGCTGATATGAATGATAGCCAGCCCCCTGACGTTGAATCGGGCATAGCTTTTATAGCCTTTTCCCGCCACAGCCTGGCATAAAGCCAAGCCCAAAGATATGATTGGGAGCAGATCCTGAAAAATTGAGCCCTGCAAACTCCTGCCACACATGACCTGAGTCTTTTGAGGATAGGAGAGGGGAATCAGCAGCTAGCCAGGTAAGCCTCCATCTGCTCTGCCTCGCCTATAGACCCTCGAAAATACTCTCGTAGTCCAGCACTTCCTCAGTCAAAAGTCAGCTGTTCGATGCCTAGCTCTCTAAGATGTCTACTGCCCCTTAGCGAAAAAGTCCGCCGCCTGAACGCGCCCGAGAAAGGTAACTCAAGGACCAAAATCCGCTCCAGCTTCTAAAGCCATCTGCGACCGAGTCCACTTGTCCACGATAGCCGGCTCCACGCTGAACAAAATTGACCACCATAGCGATAATTTTCAGACCAGAAGCCTGCTCCAGCAGATATTTTGTGCCCATTATGAAAAAGGATTAAACTCTGCGATAATACTGGTGATTGTCATCTCATTTCTCCGCCACAAAGAACCAGCGAGCGCTCTTTATCTGTTGGCCTTGTCCTCAAAGTCCGCATAAACCTTTCCGACATTCTTAAACCAGCCTGCTCCAGCAAGATATCATAGGTCAGAACTCTATAGGTCCGCTCTCATGTACGTCTCCATCATGGCGCGTGAAACGCCCATCCTCGTCTGGGACAAAGAAGGTCGCTCATGCACGATGGAATGAGGCGGTCTCATCCGCAGGAATCCCCAGACCATGGCAAAGGTTTCAGCATTTTCATGATAGGAATAGCCTGAAAACCTCATCAATCTGGTAAATTGAGCGCACATCAAAAGATAAAACGACCGCCCCTCATTTAGATGCTGGTAAACTTGAGTGAAGACCTGACCAACATCGACTTCGTCCTCCATATAGCGAAAATCGAGTCCGAATAGCAAGTCACCAAATCAAACTCGACCGACGCCACCCCAATAGCAGCATATTGCCTTGTATAAAAGGAATATCCAAACCAGCCTCTCTACGCTTTTCTGCCAAATCCAGCATTTCCTCCCATGCTCGATCCAGCCCTGTCACCTCGAAACCAGCCTGCTTAAAAATAAATAGACTGAATGCCCGTACACAGGCCAGCTCCAGCAGCTTTTTCTTATCCTTGGGAAAATGGCAGGCTGAAATCCGTCCACTTTCATACAAAGAATTATGCATAATCGCATCGTAAAACTGGGACGCTGAAGGTTTCATAAGTTGCCATACTTTTCCTTTCAAAATAGCCCAGCCAGCAGGCTGACTGAGCCGAATTCTGCTTTCTGCCCTAAGGCAAAAATCACTTGTCTTCCAATAAGGCTGCAACATCCACACCAGTTGCTTCTGTGCCAGAGTTTTTCAAGATTATAGTGCGCCCGCATTTCCATAGAAAAGACATGGACAACGATGCCACCCAAGTCTAAGAGAACTCAACCACCAGCTGCGTCTCCTCAACATGACCATAGCAGAAACACTGCCACTGCAGCTTTCTACGGATATTTTCAGCGACCGCATCCAGCTGACGACTGTTCATAGAGCTCGACGATGACAAAGTAATCTGTCACAGTAGTCAGACCTTGCAAGTCCAAAGCTACTATGTCTTCTGCACGCTTTTCATCGGCCGCCTTCACGAGACCAGTTCTAATAATTCTGTTCTTTCATAGTTCCTCTTTAATTTTCTTCTATTTCTTCTAAATACCCTACAAAGGCATTGTAGGTCTCCAAGGTCTGCGGATAGATGGGCATTCCTTTGCAGGAGCCAAATGTCACTTGTCTGTTCTGTAGGCCACGGCCTGATTGATGATTTCCCGGCCAAGTCTCTAGCATCTTGTCTACTCCCGGAAAGTCCCGGTCAGTGCTCAATGTAGTCGGAGACATGGACGACCTTGTCAAGCTCAGACATGGTGCCACTGCCAACTGTGATGAATCTCGATGGGCCTCGCAGAATCTCAGTGTCTTTAACACCTAAATCTTCCTGAATCTTGTAAATGCCCACCATGCCATGCGCAGACATTATTGCCCCAATTTTTGAGGCTGTGGATCCAGCTGGTATTTGTCAATCAGAGATAGAAAATCCCTCGTCCGATACCTTTTTGGCATAATCGTGTAGAAGGCCTGCAAGACCCGCTTTTTCGACGTCAAGACCGAAGCGCCAGCTAATCTCGGGCAGCCTTTTCCACACTCTAGACATGCTGCAGGCGCTCTCAGGCATAACAGTTTCCATCTTAGCCACAAGGCCTCACGACTCATACTGATATAGCTTTTCAGTGGGTCAGCAGGTAAATCCCTTCTTTCTCGATATAATCTAAGACTGGCTGAGGCAGCAGGAAATTAGGTGTCCGTCCCTGAGCCAGAAAATCCCGCACTGCATACTGGAGGAAATGTCCCATAAGGCACATCCACCCAGATGACAGGGTAAGAGTCCCCGCCTATGGCGCGGCCGCTGAACACCGACAAACTGAACCAGCCCAACCAGCTCATCAATCCGGTACCATTTGGGCAGGTAGTCACCATATCCGCACCAATGATAAAGTAGTAGTCCGTATCTGGATGCTGCTCTGTTAGGAGCTTCATGGTGTCATGGGTATAGGAAATCCTCTTGCGCTCCAGCTCAACTGGTTCTCAACCTCAAGCCTTCAACGTCCTCGTACGCCAGCTCTAACATTTTTCAGCCGGTGCTTTTCGTCGATAGTTTCTTTCTTATCTACATGAGGTGGTTCATACTCGGCATAGAGCAGGACCTCGATCCAAGCTTAATTGTTGACGAACTCGATCCGCCACGATCAAAATGAGCATTGTGACAGGGTTGAAATTCCCACCTAAAAACCTGCCAATCTGCTTGCGTTTCTCTCTTTAACTTCGGTTCTAATTCCACCTTGGTAAAGGGGGTCGGTAATTCAATAGCCATGGGCTGACATCTCCACAGAAATTTTTCCTTAAATTTGCTTGACTTTGACAGAGAGTTTGCGATTTTCCTTCTTGCTGGACTGTTTGTAGAGAATCAAGCATCCGGCCAATCTTGCACCGTATCCACTCCGATTTCTTCTTCCAGAATCTCCGCGACCGTGGATATTTTCATCCGTATTCTGCAAGAGCGTAACTTCGATCAGTTCTCGCGCATCCAGCGCCTGACGGACGCTAGTTTTTGATTCGACTCGTTGAGTCCATTTTTCCCTATCTGAATGAGTAGGTTTGAGACTATGTGCCCGACTGACGAGAAAGGCGCGTTGTTTTGATGTTAGATGTCATGTTCTTCTATAAGGCTTGAGGCAGCTGGGACTCGCTTTCTCCACCGTTCATAGCCTTTTCCTTCCTTTTAAGGGATGTATCTCCCTTGGTTTTTCTTGAATATTAGATAATGGCTTTCCGAGTGACAACCGCCACGCCTTCTGGTGCCCATCCGGCTACTCTGGCAGGACCACTGACGCGAATCCAACCCAGACCAGAGAAGACGATGTCCGTCTTGTCCTTGATAGTAAATTCATGCTTCGACCAAGGCTGGAAAATTTTCCTTTCCTGCCAACTGGTGGCACTAAGAGACTCACTGACATGCTTGTATGCAGCTGCTGGCGCCTTCTAACTCTGGTCCTATGGAGCTTGAGCTCATTGTCAAAAATAAGCCGTGAAGCCCTGCTTGTCACCTGCTACAAAGTCAAAAACGGCCTAAACCACCCAAGAAGAGGGTTTGCTCTGGATTGAGCTGGTAAGTTTTGGGCTTGATTTCCTTTTTAGGACTGATGTATTTGAGATTCTTAGCAGAAAGATAGTGAGCCATCTGGTGACGATGGATAATGCCCGGTGTATCATAGATATGACTGCCGTCTGCCAAAGGAATCTCGATTTTGTCCAGAGTTGTTCCAGGGAAGCGCGAAGTCGTATAATATCCTTATCACCCGTGATTTTCTGAATAATCGCGTTAGATCAGAGTGGACTTGCCCATACTGGTCACGCCAACCACATAAACGTCACGTCCCTTGCGGCAATGCTCAATCTTGTCAATCAAATCCTTGATTGCCTGCTTGTTCTGAGCAGAGGTCAAGACCACATCGACCGGACGTAGACCTTCTTCGTGAGCCCGTTCTGTCAGCCATTGGGTCACCTGCCATCCCTGACCGACTTAGGCAAAAATGTCCTTTTTAGTCCCGACCAAGAGAACATCATTTCGCGACAAAACGAGGCAGACCAGGAATAACCCGATCCATAAAGTCAAAAATATCGACAACATTGACGACCAAGGCGTCGCTATCTCCAACCTCATGCAGAAGGCGCAGAAAATCATCATCCGTCAGCTGGACATCGCTGATTTCATTATAATGGCGCAGGACGAAAACAGCGCTGACAATAGAGTTCACCTGTCTCCAAGCCTTTTTCTAGGGCCGACTGGGGCGTATAACCTAGCTTAATCTTGATCTTCTGTCTGGAATAGTGGCTCCGCAGCCGATACGAGAAGTTCTTCCATGCTTAAATTCCTTTTTGTATTGAATTGGACCGTATTTTTCAGTGATTTGCTTGAGCACACGGCGTTCACGCGCCCGATCGATCTGAGTCTTGATAGAGTCGTGCTCGACCAGTGGCTTGACCAAAATCGAGCGAATCCCAGCCCATGCGCAGCCCGAATATCCGTCATGAGCTCGATCGCCCACCATGACTACTTCCTCAAAATGGAAAAGCTTGAGCGCTCGATCGATTCCCAAGTGAAAGGCTTCATAGCCCAGTAGACATAGTCAATGTCAAACTTTTCAACAGCCCTCTGACTCTTTTTGGTATTGTTAGACACTACAATAATCCGAATCCCAGCGTCACGCAAATCAGTGAAGCCACTTCTTCATCTCTGGGGTCCCGTCAGGATTATTCCATGCAATGAGGGTATTGTCCAAATCTACTAGAACTGCCTTGATTCCTTGTTTTTAAACTCTCTACTGTTAAATCATAAACTGCCCTCGATAGCAAAATCGGGCATGTAATTTTCAATCGTCACATCTCTCTCCAAAATTCGTAGTCTTATTATTATAGCACAAAAATAAGCGTTCTCGCACGGATGACTCTGCTTCTTTCTACTAAATCATCCAATCAAAGATACATCTGAAGACTGATTTTCGACATTTCACTAGTTCAATTGCCCATTCTACTTCAAAACATGATATAGTGGAATTAGATTTTTCATCGGAGGAGATTATGACAGGAAAAACCGACAGTTTCGCTGTATCCCCTTTTTACAAAAAGTCATTAATTGGTCTTCTATAATAGGAGCCCTCGCTACGGTTGTCTTTTGTATTTGAGCATACCAGCGGTCATACTAGATTCTAAAGAGACTCTTTTCTGCCTTTATCAAACAAGCCGGGCATCTGGGGACCTCCATTGTTTATTTTGCAAATTTTACAAACAGTTGTTCCCATTATCCCTAGCGCTCTAACTTCTGTAGCAGGTGTTTTTATTTATGGCCCATATTGTTGGTACAATTGATAACTATATAGGCATTGTCATTGGTTGTGCCATCATTTTCATCTCGTTCGTCTATATGGTCCAGCCTTTGTCCAATCGGTCGTTAGCAAAAAGACTTATGACAAGTATATCGGATGGCTAGATGAAGGAAATCGTTTTTGAACGCTTCTTTATCTTTTTATGATGATTTGGCCTATTAGCCCAGCTGACTTCTTATGTATGCTGGCAGCCTTAACCAAAATGACCTTCAAGCGTTATACGCATCATCATTCTCCTCTGTAAAACCTTTTTACCCTAGTTGTCTATACTTATGGCTTAACATATATCATTGACATCTTCTGGCAAATGGTTCCAAAATAAAAATCACGAGGCTGGGACAAAAGTCCTAGCCTCTCAGTGTCTTTAGATTGTCGAGCAAGACGCAGTGGTTGAGTGGGCTCTACCACGCTGATTTCACTCAGCTTTTACAGCCCCTACTCAACTATGCGGAGATGGGATTTAGCGAAATCGAATTCCAACGAGATTACCGATTTCTGTTCCACTCTCGTTTTTTATCTGTTTCAGAAGAATGCCTTTTTCTTTTGAATCCACAAAATCTTTCAAAAGAAATCAGCATAACTGCCATGAGAATCATAGCCATCCCCACAACATCTAAAAATATAAAAATGTTCCTGCATAATCAAAAATGCAAAGAAAACGGCTGGAAATAGGTTCTATAGGAGGCCAAAAGACTAGATTTCACCGGTCCCACAATGGTTGTTCCTTTCAAAAATAAGGTATAGGCAAATATGGTACACAATAATAATTCCTATCAAAGCTAAAAGGATATCCAATCGAAATACCCACTGATGCTGCATAAGGCCACTAAAAGGTAACACGCTTGAAATTGTCATGCCAATCCCTAATAACCAACATACTTCCCCTACTTCTTAATCAAGTCAATAGGTAAAAGAATATAAAGAGAGTAGGTAAACGCTGAAAACAAACCAATTAGCAAGCCTTTTGAGTCATAGAAAGCTGATTCAACTGACCATGCGTTGCAATCAAGAACGTTCCTCCAACCGCTAAAAATCATAGAGAAAATTTCTGAGACAGTCGGAGCAACCTTGTCTTTGATACAAGTATAAGCCAAGATGCCTACTGGACAAAGATATTGTAAAACTGTCGCAGTTCCTGCATTGGTTTCGTGAATAGCTTCCAAATAAGCGTATTGATTAAGAAAGAGTCCGAACAATGCAAAAATCAAAATCAAAGTGAGCGATTGCTTATCTTTCCATATCAAACGAAAGGAGAGTGGATTGGAAAATAAGCCACTCCCATCAAGGATAGACCAGCTAATAACAAGCGGAACATTCGTGAGACTTAAAGCAGAAAAACCATGCACCACTCAGATATTGCCCTACTTGTTCCAGAAAGTCCCCAGGCAATTCCCAGCCACTAACGTATAAATGGTCCCTTTTAACATCTTTGACATGGTAGCTCTAAATCCTTTCTCATTTCTCATGTTTATTATAGCACAAGATACAAAGAAAAATCAGCCAGTTTCGGCTGATTCTCATATCATAATTAAGCAAAGATTTATTCCCGCGATACTAAAAATCTCGATCTGTGCCTTATCCTGGGTTAGCCTCGATAAAGCCTTCTGCACAATATCCTCCAGTTTAATTTTCTTGGTCACAAGCTTGTCTGCAGAGAAATAGCCCTGATCCATCAGTTCCAGCACTTTAGGGAAAATATGCCGATAGGCGATGATACCCTTGAGTGATTTTTCTTGAATGGCAAATTCATTTGGATTAATGCTGGCTTCTCGCTCCCAAATAGAAAACAACCATACATTCTCTCAGCCTTGTGGACGAGCAGCTAAAAGCTTGTCCCAGCACAACTGGCACCCAGTCACCTCATAAGACACATCTGCTCCACCACCCGTTAAACGCTGGATAGCAGCTACTACGTCTTCGCCTTCTTCTGGTCGCTGCACTAATAATGGCCCCTAAGCCCTCTCTGCCTTGGCTTGACGTTCTGGAGATAACTCGACACCATAAATCTTAGAGGCACTGGCTGCCCGCAAAGCCTCAATAATCAAGAGCCCGATTGGCCCCTAAAACCAAATACAACCGCTGTATCTCCTGTCTTAAGAGCTGACTGACGGACCGCGTAAACAGCCACAGCAGCAGGTTCTGTCAAGGCTGCCTGCTCATAGCTAAGACTGTCTGGAACTTTGTGAACAATGTCTCCATCCAAAACACAATACTTGGCAAAACCACCGTCTGCCGCCAGACCGACAAAGTTTAGATTGCGATCCAAATTATAATCACTGACAAGATTATGTTTAGGCTAAAATAGGTCTCAACTGTTACCCGATCGCCAACTTTGACCCGTGCTCACAGCACTGCCGACCTCAACAATTTCCCAGCAAACTCATGTCCCAAGGTTACAGGTGCCTTCTGTCCAGAGTAGACATGCTCTGTTTCTGTCGGAATAAAAATCGGCCTCGTCCAGATATTCATGCAAGTCAGTTCCACAGATTCCAGTGAACTTGACTGCAATCTTAACCTGATGCGGTTTGACTTCTGGTACATCCACTCTTCTTTCAATACGGACATCTTTAGCATTTCCATACCAACGCGCAGCATTCATATTTTTCCATAAAACACCTCGCTTTTATAATTTGTTAGCTTAATTGTAAACCTTTCATAAATCTTGTCAAAGATTAGCTATATTTTCAAAAATAATATCACAAAAACAGCATCAGCTAGTCGTAGACTTATTCTGCAATTCTAGCTGAGTAAAATGGAAGAACAAACATTAAAACTCATATAAAGAATCAAGAGAACTCACACGGAGCCATCCGCACGAATATAAGAGCAAACTCATTAAAGTTCCCAAACAAATAGAAAAATTAGTAAAATTTGTTTTCAATCAGCAAGGTTTGCCCTGCTTTTTAACTGTCACTGGCTTGGTTTTTCATGAGGAGCTGCTCCTACACGAACAACAGCTTCTTCCTCAATAGGAAAAACAGCCTCGTCACCATTCTTAATTACGCCAACTTTCTGTTCATTGATAAAGATTGGGAACTTTCCAATAATCCCAACAAAACTCTGTCCCACGTTTCCACTTTGATTTCCGACATAAAAAGACTCCTTTTGTAATTATTTTTAACACAACCGATGGCTAAAGAAAAGATAGAAAACCAGCCCTCACGACTGGTCCTCTGTTTATTTCTATAGTTATCCAACTCTTCATTGAGCAGTTTTTGTGCTACTTGTGGGTTGGCTTGACCCTCTAGTGGCCTTCATCAGTTGACCGATTAGGACTTAGTCGCATCTTATTGCCACACTTTAGTCATTGATGGCTTTTTCGTTATCCGCAAAGACTTGTTGAATGATTGGCAATAGCTGAGCAGGGTCTGAGATTTGGATCAGGCCTGCTTTTTGCACATATTCCTTGGCAGAGCCACCATTTTTAGCTAGATGGACAAAGACCTTCTTAGCAATTTTAGAAGAAATCGTTCCGTCTGCAATCAGAGCAATCATCTCAGTCAGGTTCTCAGGTGTCAGCTCAATCTCAGAGATGGTCTTTCCTTCGGCATTGAGGCATTGAGCCACATCTCCTTGGAGCCAGTTAGGACAGCCTTTGGCATCACCGCCTGTGGCAACAGCTGCTTCAAAGAAGTCTGACACAGCCTTAGTCGCTGTCAACTGCTTAGCATCGTAGTCAGATAGACCGTAGTCGCCCACATACTTAGCCCGGCGTTCTTTTGGAAAGGCTGGCAGGCTGCTACGCACTTGCTCAATCCAAGCATCTTCAATCTCAAAGATTGGCGCATCAGGCTCTGGGAAGTAACGGTAGTCCGCTGAACCTTCCTTAACCCGCATGAGCAGGGTTTCGCCAGTTGCTTCATCATAACGACGGGTTTCCTGACGGATTTGACCGCCACTGCGTAGGATTTCTGCTTGACGTTTTTTTCCTCAAAATGCCAGCCTCCTTACGAACAAAATTGAAGGAGTTAAGGTTTTTCAGCTCAGTCTTGGTACCAAATTTTCCTGGCCGTAAGGACGGATGGAAATATTGGCATCGACCCGCATAGAACCCTCTTCCATCTTGACATCAGAAATGCCCGTATACTGGATGATTTTTAAGGGCTGTCAGATAGGCATAAGCTTCTTCTGACTGCGCATATTCTAAGCTTCCGATACAATCTCAATCAATGGCACCCTTGGCGGTTGAGGTCCACATAAGAGTAGCCATCGCTACTGTGGGTATTTTTCCCTGCATCTTCTTCCAAGTGGGCCTGCCTCGATACGGATTTTTCTTGGTTGTCCCATCTTTCTAGCTCAATTTCAATCCAGCCATTGTAGCCAATCGGCTCATCAAACTGAGAAATTTGATAGGCTTTTGGGATTGTCCGGATAGAAATAATTCTTGCGGTCAAAAGTGCATCTTCTGGTGAATATCCATGTTCAAAGCCAGAGCAGCCTTGATACCATAGTCAATGACACCCTTATTCATAACAGGCAGAACACCTGGGAAGGACCAGTCAATGATATTGGTGTTGGCATTGGGATCTTTCACCGAAGTGAGCTGGAGCCGGTGAGAAAAATTTTTGAATGGTCTTCAATTCAACATGGACTTCCAGTCCGATAACTGTTTCAAAGTTCATTATTTTTCACCTCCAAAGATAACTGGCTGCTGTTTGTGGTAGTCAGTCGTCGCTTCAAATGCTGCAGCTGCCTGATAGATGGTCGCTTCATCAAAGTGGTTACCAATCAACTGCAAGCCGACAGGAAGACCATCTGCAAAGCCAGCTGGGATTGAAATGCCTGGTAGGCCCGCCAGATTAACTGGAATTGTCAAGAGGTCAGCCAGATACATAGCCACTGGATCTTGGTTTTGACTGCCCAAGTCATAAGCTACAGTTGGTGCAGTTGGACCCTAAAATCAAACTCATATTTTTTTCAAAAACCTTAGCAAAAATCCTGCATAATCAAGGTCCGAACCTGACCAGCTTTCTTGAAGTAGCATCGTAGTAGCCAGATGACAAGCTGAACGTTCCCAGCATGATGCAGCGTTTCACCTCTTCACCAAAACCTTCGCTGCGAGATTTGACATAGACATCTTCTAGATTTTCAATGCCTTCTGCGCGGTAGCCATAGCGAATACCGTCAAAACGCTGCAGGTTAGAGCTGGCTTCAGATGAAGCAATGATATAGTAGACAGCCACACCGTACTTGCTGTGAGGCAGACTGACTTCTTCAACGATAGCTCCCAGGGCTTTTCCAAGTGCTTCGCTGCTGCTAAAATCGTTTCCTTAACCTTGCTGTCAATTCCCTCACCCATGTATTCCTTTAGGCAGGGCAATCTTCATCCCTTGATGTCTTGGCCAATCTTGCTAGTAAAGTCTGGCACTGTCTCTTGTGATGATGTAGAGTCCTTAGGGATCGTTACCAGAAATAACATTCAGAAGCTGAGCATTTTCCCTTAACCGTCTGAGAGAACGGTCCAATCTGGTCTAAAAGAAGAACCAAAAGCAATAAGACCCAAAACGAGAAACCTCGTCCGTAGGTTGGTTTGAGACCGACTACACCGTTAAAGGATGCCGGCTGACGAATGGAACCACCCGTATCGAACCTAGTGACAGACGAACCTGACCAGAGGTAACTGCTGTCGCTGAACCACCAGACGATCCGCCAGGAACCTTGCTACTGTCCCAAGCATTCTTAGTCGTCTTAAAGTAAGAGTTTTCGCTGGAACCACCCATGGCAAACTCTGTCCATGTTTTGTCTTCCCAACGATAATCATATCCTTACCGTAAAGCTTCTCTACGCTGGTAGCATCGAAAATCGGCTTGTAATTGTAGAGTATTTTTGGAAGCAGCCGTCGTCAACATTCCTTTAGTTGAGATATTGTCCTTAACCGCCAGCGGAATTCCGCTCATAAGATTGTCAGCATCAATGCCTTTGGTATCTAGAGCGCAGCCTTTAGCCAAAGCTTCCTCTTCGCTAACAGTAATGAAGCTGTCTACAGCTCCTTCACGTTCTTTAATATCCGCTAAAGTTGCCTGAGTTAACTCTACCGCAGAAATTTCTTTTCTTGACCAGCAAGTCGTGCAGTTCTTCAATGGTCTTGTGATTAAAAAGTCATTAGGCATCTCCTCCGTCATCTAGGATGGCAGGCACTTTGATGTAGCCCCGCTCTTTTCAGGCACATTTTGGAAAAGCTCTTCCCGGTTCCAGCCCGGCTGGAGCCACATCTTCTCGCATATAGTTGATATTGGCAGCCACATTAGAAGTAAAAGGCACTCCTTCTGTATCTACTTCATTAAGTAATTCGACCATGTCGACAATCTTGACAAAGTCGTTGCACACTCAGCTGTTTCTTCTGGTGAAAAAGCCAACTTTGACAGCTTAGCTACGTGACTTACTTCTTCTTGAGTAATCTTCATCTCTGATTCCTTTCTTAAGATATATGAGCTTTGAATACTGACCGAAAACGACAAATCTAGAAAAGATTCTTTATTTTCAAGTTTTGCTCATCTTTTTATTAAGATAGGGACGCAAACTCCTTTAATAGTTACGCCCTCTTTCTTTGGCTTATTCCTGCTATCCTTCAGGAAATCGCATCATTTCATTTTACCATATTTCAGGCTAGTTCTTCAATTCCAAATGCAGTTCTTTGAGCTGTCTTTGGTCAACCAAACTTGGACTTTCCAGCATCGGGTCAAAGCCAGTACCATTTTTTGGAAAGGCGATGACCTGGCGAATATTTTGCTCTCCAGCCAAGATCATAACTAGACGATCTAAGCCTAGAGCTAAACCGCCATGTGGTGGGAAGCCGTATTCTAAGGCTTCAAGGAAGAAACCAAAGTCCTGCTCATAGTCTTCCCGGCTCATGCCTAATAGCTCAAACATAGCCTCTTGACCTTCCGGTCATGAATCCGAAGACTGCCTCCACCAATCTCATATCCATTCAAGACAATGTCATAAGCATGACTGCGGAATTGGTCTGGCTCCTGTCCATCTTCAAAAATTCCCTGTGTGAAAGGATGGTGCATGGCTTGGTAGCGATCTCGATCTTTCATTCCACTCCAGCAGTGGCCAATCCACAAACCCAGAGGAAATGAAGCAGACTCTTGGATCAATCAAATCTAAAGCTTTTTGCGACTTCTAGACGCAAATGTCCCAAAGCTTCCTGAGCTCGACGCTTCTGGCCATGACTAGCAGAATTAACCCTCCATCTTTGGCTTCAAAGCGTGACAGCAACTCCTGAGTCTCAGCTTCAAAGGTGCTAGCTAAATCTCCAACTAACTGACCATTCTCAACTTTGAGACTGACAAAACGGCTACAACCAAAATCCGTCATTTCTTGGTAGTAGTGACTGAGTTGCTTTTGCTAAAAGCACTAGCCGCATCTGGCACACAGATTCCCATCACTTCCTCTTGGTTGTCCAAGGCTTTCTTGATAAGAAGCGAATCATTGACTGGCACATAAATCCGTCAAACTCTTCAGCTCTCAAAACCAAAGCGAGTATCCGGTTTGTCAGAGCCGAAACGACTCATAGCCTCTTCATAGCTGATAGTCGGAAAATCTTCTGTCAACTCTAAAACCATGAGTTTTTCTTGACAATTGCCTTGAGCATCGCTTTCAACCAGAGCTCGGATTTCTTCCTCGCTGGCAAAACTCAACTCTAAGTCCACCTGGGTAAACTCTGGCTGACGATCGCCTCGCAAGTCTTCGTCACGGAAGCAACGAACGATCTGATAATAACGCTCAAGCCCAGCTCCCATCAATAGTTGCTTGAGCATCTGTGGACTCTGTGGCAGCGCATAGAATTGATTTTTAAAGACCCGACTAGGTACCAAGAAGTCCCTAGCACCTTCAGGCGTTGATCTTGGTCAGATAAGGTGTCTCCACTTCCAAAAAGTCCAAACCATTCAAATATTCTCGAATAGTTGAGGTAACCTGATGACGGGAGTTTAAGGTTATGTGTCATCTTTTTCACGACGCAAGTCTAGATAGCGATAGTTCTGACGCAGGTCCTCACCAGTGTGAGCGTGTTTATCTAATTCAAAAGCGCAAGGCCTTTACTGCTAGCAATAATCTCAATCTTCTCAGCCCTCAGTTCAACCTGACCAGACTTAATGGTCTTGTTGACAAAGCGCCTTCCCGCTGAACGACCTGTCCTGTCACCGCACAAGATCTTCCTTGCCAATCACTTCTAGCTTAGCAAAAATCTTCAAGCTCACTGCCATAACAAAAACCTGAAGCCAAGCCCCTCACGATCTCGCAGTTCAATAAAGGCTAGCTTTCACCATGGTTCTGGATATTGGACACCCATCCAGTTGCAGTCATGGTCTGTCCCTACCTGTTCTAAAACCGTAGTTTCCAATAAAATTTCTTTCATATTTTCCTCCCTCATCAGTACAAAGCCATGAAAATAAGCATATCTATCACCTAGTTACATAGTCAAACAAAAAAGCTTCCGTCTTAAAACAGACGAAAGCCGTGGTACCACTGTTATTTGCCGCCTTAAAAAGGCAACCTCTAAACTCGTAACGTGAGCAACGTTTGTGCTTTATCACACAAAAGATTATGAAACATGTCTTCGGTTTTTGCTTTCTTGAGCTGTTCTCAGCCATCAGCACTCTCTGTACAAGTCAGCAAGCCTACTCTGTTTCTCTCTTTTACTTTTTAAATTGTATCCATTATAGTCGAACCTAAGACATTTTGCAAGTGATTTAAAAGGCAAATTTGTGATTTTCCTCTGACAAAGAGGCAACAGCTGACTCTACCCGACTTGGAATCGATAACCTAGATTATAGGCATCAATCGCTGTATGTAGAACACAAATATCTCGTCAAGACTCCTGTCAAAATAATCGTATCTACCTTTCTTTCTCGCAGTCGAATATCCAAAACCCGTGCCAGAAAAAGCGGAATAATGACGTTTATCCATCCAAAATACTCGAGAGTCTGTTTGATGCTTCTCATAAAAATCAGCCAAAGGACCATAAAAGATTGCGACCACTAGTCCCTTTGATAGTGTGAGGTGAAACAACTTGCTCTCAGGATGAAAGGCGTCATCCTCATCATGGGCATCAATAGCAAAGAAGATGTAATCACCTCGCTCAAAGGCTGCCATAGTTCTGAGCAATGCTTTCTGAAATTGCCTGTGCTGGTGCTCCTGCTGTCAACTTGCCCTCATCAGCCCACAAAATCAACCGTATAATCAATGGAAATCAGTGCTTTTTGTCATTAGCTAGTCCTCTTTTAATTTCCTCAAAAACATCAGGAATCAGAACTTTCAAATAAGTTCCCTTCATCCCCAGCGCGAGCGGCTTTCAATAATTCCAGCACTTTCCAGCTTACGTAGAGCATCTACAATGACCGAGCGAGTAATACCAATGCGGTCTGCAATGACAGAAGCCGTCAAATGCCCTTCATTTCCACTTTAACTCACCTAAAATAGCTGAAACCGCACGCAGTTCTGAATAAGAAGCAGTATTCACTGCCATGGTCACTGCTGTCCGACGTCGAATATTCTTTTCATCTCTTCGCGTTGAAAATTGAGCAATTGAATCCCTCTAACAAATGCTGTTAGAAATTTCTACTAAGACCAAATCGTCATCATCAAATTCCTTTATCATTTCGCCAAACGACGAACGAACCCAGACGAATTCGGAAACATGAATCGGTGCAATTGTCGTCAAACCATCTGGAAAATCTGCCTGCGTTTCAACTGGGAAAATGGATAACTCATGCTCCACATGTAGATTCGCCTCCGTATCATAAATCAGATTTGCTGAACGAATATAGTCTCTCTGGGAATGTCTTTGTCTGATAAAAAGCCTCTACACGGTCAGTTATTGGTTTTATATCGCATGAATATAACCCAGCAACGCCCTTTGCTATTGACGATACAGGCACTGCAATCCACACATGTCCGCTAACTGTCTCTGTAATATCATTATATGGCAACTCTTCTTGAAGTTGCTCTTCAGAGCGCTTCAAAATAGATGTAATTTTTCTTGTTTTTCTAATAAATGTGCCATAAGCCACCTGTTTTTAGTCCGCTTGATTATACCACAAATTGACAGAAATTTCATTGATTATCTGAAAAATTGTTTATTGAAAACAATTTTACTTTCTGTGATTTTCTCGATAAAAAGTGCCAAAAATAATATTTTAGCCTTTGTATACTATCTTTTGTATTGGCGCAAGAAGCGGGTCATTTCCTGAACTTGAGCTAATTCATCCACACGAGGAAGATATACGATGCGAAGTACGTAGGATCTTTCCAATTAAATCCTCGCCATGTACTATCAAAATTTTTCTTGTTTTAAGAAATTCAAGACAAACTGTCTCATCATCATCAATCTGATACATTTCTGGTCAATCTTTGAAAAATATAAAGTCCTGCTTTAGGCTTAACCGCAGACAAACCTGGAATATCATTGATAGCTTTGTAAATATAAAGTTCCGTTGCTCATAAATGCGACCACCTGGCAGCAACAATTCGTCTACAGATTGATGTCCACCTAGAGAAGTTTTGAACCACTTGCTGAGCCAACAACATATCGAACAAAGTCCTGCATGTTTGAAAGCATGTTTAATCCTTCAATATAACCTTGAACATGCTTTTTAGCCCCTGACAAGGCCATCCATCCAACACGGAAACCAGCAACTTATGAGATTTTGATAAACCGTTCATGCTAACACAGAACAAATCTAGTGCTAAGCCTCGCAATAGCTGTATGCTTTTCACCATCCATGACCAAACGATCAGTAAATTTCATCCGCAAAAACGATCAAACCATTTTGACGAGCAATTTCAACAATTTCTTCTAAGATTTCCTTTGATAGAGAGCGCCAGTTGGATTATTTTGGACTAATGACGACAATCGCTTTGTATTTGAGTGATTTTGACTTAATGTCATCTATATCAGGATACCAGTCTGCTTCCTCATCACAAAAAGTAATGCACTGCATTTCCACCTGCTAGCTTAATCGCTGCAGTCCATAATGGATAATCTGGCATCGGAACTCAGACTTCATCGCCATTGTCAAGCAAACCCCGCATGGACATCACAATCAGCTCACTGACACCATTTCCCAGATAAATGTCTTCAATACCGACATCTGGAATATGTTTCAGCTGACAATACTGCATAATCGCTTTCCGTGCTGACAGACCTTTTGAGTCCGAATACCTCTCTCTACTGCTACGAGCATTGATAGATTAAATCATGAATCACTTCATCTGAGCAGTAAACCAAATTCTGGTGGGATTACCTGTATTCAGACGTAAAAATACGCCTCCATTCGCTCTCATTCGTATGGCTTCTTCTAGCACTGGACCACGAATATCATAAGCCACATGTTCTAATTTGACTAGATTTGTTGTATTCTTTCATCTTTGAATTCCTCATTTCAATCAATCGTCTTATTATAACGCAATTTTATCAAAATCCAAAAATATCACGAAAATTTAGGGATAAATAACTCAAAACGACAAATGCTCTGTTGGTCTGTTTTATGGAAGTTCTATGACTCTTTCACTTTTATTTTCTTCATTTTCTTTCACCTTCTATCAGAAAAGGCTTTACATCTTTCATGAAAAGGTTTATATATAGTGTAGAAGGTGCTTCAGCACTTCACGATTGTTGAAACAGCCTTAGCATCTTTTTATGGAGGTAGTCTTATGTTACAAAAATATGAAAACATTCTAGTTGCAATTGACGGCTCTCGTGAAGCTGAATATGGCTTTTGAAAAAGGAGTTAATGTAGCACTACGAAACAAATCTCGTTTGACAATTGCTCATGTTATTGATACGCGTGCCCTTACAAAGCGTATCTACATTTGATGCTGAAGTTTAGTGAAGACTTGCAAAAAGACGCCAAACAATTAGTTACTGAATATGAAAAATAAAGCTCGTGAAGCTGGAGTCAACGATGTTGTTACTGTCGTAGAGCTCGGAAACCCTAAAACTTTATTAGCAACTGAAATCCCAGATGCAGCAAAAGGCATGACCTTATCATGGTAGGGGCTACTGGGGCTCAATGCTTTTGAACGTTTGTTAGTTGGCTCTTCATCAGAATATATCCTACGCCATGCAAAAAGTAGATTTACTCATTGTTCACTGACAGCGACAATCGACAAAAATAGGTTGAGATAGAAATATCTTAACCTATTTTTATATACGATGTAGCAAGAGGAAATGAGAAAAATATCTCGATCTCGATCTTAATCTCAGCTCCTCAAATAAGACACCTAAACATCACCTTTATTTTGAATCATTATTTTTCTTATACGCTTGAATTTGTCGTTCCAATTCCTTCCATAGTTGGTTCTGGTGCATATTTTTCTTCCCAATCATCTGGTTTCAAAAATTTTATGGGTCATAGGGATCAAAATGAGCTTTTACCATCTGGAAAAATTTTTCCTAGTCGCCTGATGAACACAGTATCAAAGACCCGCTCTGCATCAACTCCCATCAAAACAAAAACTTCCATAAGTAAAATAAAGAGTATCAATCAATGCATCAACTTGACCAACTAAAAGAAATCTCTTCCGGACTCTTTCCCCTTAACCTTGGTAGCAGCCTTGTCTAAGGCATCATGCAAGTGGGTAACTGTCATCAAACTCTTCTTCCCGATCTACTGGCAGCTCGTAAAAATTCAACCAATTCTTCTAATTTGAAAGATGCCTGATGGCGTGCTCCTCAGGTGTCCAAGGAATTGGCTCCTCTTGTGTCGTCCCATCCATAACACTGTGAAATTCTTTGACTTTATTAAAATGATGATCACTACTAGTAAAGACCTTCTCACTAGCCAAAATACCAAAGTGCTCTAGTGCTTTATGAATACCGTCTTGGCTATTACTTGTCGTAGTGTGTTTTGGCTATCTTTGACTCCTACTAGTCCCATTGCCCATAGCAATGGACATGCCTACACCCGATAGCATTTCAAGGTCATTGTCCGAATCCCCAAAGGCCATAACTTGGTTGATATCAAATCCGTATTCCCTTCCTACTCGCTCAATTCCCTGTAATTTTGAAGTATTGGCATTAATGATATCTGCCGATAAGGACTCGAACGTGTAAACTTCAAATCAGGAAATTCCTTCTCTGATGCTGTGGGCTCCTTCTGGTTAACCACTTGATAAATTGGCTCTCTTGAGATATTTAATCAAATCTTCTTTTTCTGAGAAATACATCTCGCCATCAAAAACGATTAAAAACCATGACTAATATAACGGGCCAAACGTTTAGGTACAAATTGACTTCCATTGTGAAAATGGACTCATTCCAAAACGCATGATATGACTGCCAATCATATCATTTTCAGTTCCCAGCGCAATTTCCTTTTTATGGGTTCGTGAGTAATCAATAATAGCAGAAGACTTGCTTTATCAATAGGTGTCGCTGCAATAACCTTTCTTTTGAGAAGATATATTGGCCATTATAGGTCACAGCAAAATCCAAACCAAACTCTCTTCATAAAGGATTGGACGAAAAAGGACCTCTTCCTGTCACCAGATTCAACTAAGATACCCCTGCTGTCTCAAATTTTTGGAATAGCTTGCTCTGTTGATTTGAGAACAGTTCGGCTATCACTGACCAAAGTACCATCGATATCGAAAAACAGCTTTACTCCATGAATCCTAATTCTTTCCTTTTATGATAAAAATAAATTATAACACAATTCGGAAAAGAAGCTCATCTATGAACATATTAGTATTGCATCATGGCGGGACTATTTCTATGCAAGCAGACGGAACAGGGATGGTCGTGACCAACGATGTGAACCCTATGAATCACTGCTTCTATACCTCTAGATGGCATCCAAGTTACCGCTTTAGACTTTTCAACATCCCAAGCATATAACACCACAGCATATGCTCAAGCTCTATCAATACATAAAGACAGTGGCGAAAGATTTTTGATGGAATTGTTATTATCTCATCGTACATGACACGCTGGTGGAAACAGTTATTTCCTAGATACTGAAATTACCGAATATTCCAGTTGTCTTAATCTGGGGCTATGCGTAGCTCTAATGAGCTTGGTAGCGATGGTGTTTATAATTATCTATCTGCCTTTAAGAGTAGCAGCAGACGAAAAATCACTTGGAAAAGGTGTTTTAGTTGTCTGAATGATGAAGTGCATGCCTGAGTATGTCACTAAAACCCATACAACAAATGTCAGTACATTTCAAACTCCAAATACATGGACTACTTGGTTTGATTATGAAAGCACGAAATTTTTATTTCAAAACAGCTGAACCGCGTGTTCACTTTGATTTAGGCTGTATAGATGGATTCTGTTCCTATCATACCCGCCTACGCCGGTATGAAAACTGAAACACTCGACATAGCTTGATTTCAATACTATAGATGGGCTTGATCATTGAGCTATTCATCTGGCGCTCGCAATCTTCCATATGAAGTAGCAGAAAAACTGACCCAAATCACGAGCCAGGGAGTCCCCTCCCATTGCCTTAGTTTTCCTGTTGCTCAACGGCTATTGCTGAGCCGGTCTATGCCTATCCTGGGTGGAGGTGTCCAACTCATGACGCAGGGATTTTCTTTGTCAAGGAACCAATGCACCTAAGGCCAGAATCAGCTCCTTATCGCCCTAATGCAGAGCTAGAAGGAAACGCTTTTAAGGAATTACATAGAAGGATAGAAAAAGCTATAGATAAGACAGCAATCAAAGATTCTTTAAAAAGAGGCTGGGACAAAAGTCTCAGCTTTCCTCAATTGTCTTTGGATTATCGAGCAAGACGCAGTGGTTGAGTGGGTCTCTACCACGCTGATTCTCATCAGCTCTAGCAGCCCTCCTAATCTAGTGCGGAGGTGGACGACGAAATCAAATTCAACGAATTACTGATTTCGTCCCACTCTCTGTTTCTTATTTTTCATATGGCGTCTAAAAGGAGGGCTGATGAAAAATGAGAGGGCTCACTTACCATAAGTAGAAAAATTTTTTATTTGAGACCTTGAAATTTTTATTATAGTCTACTTTTGATACTCACTGTCATAATCAATACACTTTTTCTTTTGATTGGCTTTATTATAGACAGAAAGTCTTAGGTTTTCTTTATGAAATCTTCAAAACCTAATCTAAGTAATCTTGTTTTTCTAGATGAAGAGCTACTAGGTGCCAGTCAGAATCATTGCGCCAATCTGTCTTTGCACAATCTGACTCGCTACCTTTCGCTTCTTCCAAGATAGGAAAATCATCGATGTATCAGCTACTTGAAATTCTGAATTCTGATTGCGAGTGCCAAAATCCTCCCTGGATCCCAGCGTTTTTCGCATCTTCTGCCAACACAAAGCTACTTTGTTGTCTCGTCATTATTTTCATGCGCTAGCCCCAGACTCTGTCTTCGGGTTAGCGACAAGAACTGCATAAGATTGTTATCTCCACGTCCCACACGCCCTCGTAATTGATGAAGTTGACTGAGACCAAAACGATCCGCATCCATAATAATCCATAATGGTTTGCTACGGCTACATTGACTCTAAACTCGATAACTAGTAGAGACTAAAATATTCACTCTTTTTATCCTTAAATCGCAGGCATAATCGTTTCTTTTTCATTGCCTTCATTTTTTCCATGAAGCAAAGAAAATGCGGCAATATCTGTGAAATAAGTCCTTAGTTCTTCTTCTAATGCAATGGCATTTTTCAAATCCAAAGTCTCGACTCTCAATACGGGAGAAATGAAATACACTTGAGCCTCTGAGAACTTCCTGGGATCCACCCAGGACAACTTCTATTGCCTCCGTGCTTCACCCAACGTGTAAACGACCGGCTTTGCGACTCGGCTGGCATCTCGAATCGATGATTGATGGCATCCATATCTCCAAAAGCTGTAAGAAGCTGAAAGTCCGTGGAAATAGGCGTCGCTGTCATCATCACGTAGCATCTGGACTGTCACCCTTTCACGACTCCGACGTTGCGCCACTCCAAAGCGATGGCTGCTCATCCACAAATCACAAAGTCCCAGACGATGGTAACGAACACTGTCCGAATTGAAGCGCGCATGGGTTCCAAATCACCATATCCACTGTACCTGTCTCATTAGCTATCAAGATTTCCTGCATGCTCTGCTACCTTCATGCTCTGTCAATAAAGCCAGCTTTTAGCTCAGGAAATAGCTGACCCAGGCTCTCAAAAATGTTGTTCAGCCAAGATTTCTGTTGGTACCTATCTGAGCAGACTGGTAACCTGCGTGCATAGACAGCATACATCGCCAAGCCAGCAACTACGGTCTTCCTGCCTGCTAGCATCTCCCGTAAGTGTAATGAGTCAGATCGCGTGAGCAGGTGATTTCGTATCAGACAAGATTCTCACCTTCAGACTAGGCTCCTGAGCCTTCGTCAATGAAATTGGCAGCTGCTTTTTCTTTCTCTTTGTAACGATGCCTTCTGCCAATCAATACTCAGACCATTGCTGCATCTTTGCTCTCCATTTCAAAACCTGCAACTGCATTCTGAAAAGTCGAAAACAACTCCTTCAAATTTTACCGCGACGTGGAAGCGCTTGGCGGCATTCTGACAAGTCTTCGGAGCGCCAGTTTGCATGGCTCGTACAGCTTACTCTCTGAAAGCAACTGAGAAGCGCTCTAGCACACCTCCTGGGAGATTTCCTCACTCACAAAGTCCAGGCCCCGATCAGCGGCTGTCTTAATCAACTTCTTACGAGACTAGTCTGGTGGATACCTTGAGCTACCTGGGTAAACTGGCTGTAAATCATCCTCCCACCTGAGCTAGAAAGTTTCTATCAGTCAGACTGGCCTTAGCCTTGTCCCCATTTCCCCATCGCAACAGTAGCTTTCCAACCTCAATTTTTGTCTCGCAAATAAGGTTGATTATTAACTGCTAATACCACTTCTCCTTGTTGATAGAAAAACGCAGACGATTGCGTTTTAAATCCATAGTATTGAACATTCGCTGAGTAGCAACAATTCCTGAAATAACAGCTTTTTCACCATCTTCTAGATCAAAATACTTGCTTGCTTTTGAAAAATCTTCATAGCGAAAAGGAAAATAGAGTAGCAAAATCTGTGCAAGGTTTCAATACCTAATTTATGAAACTTCTCACTGATTTCGGTCCTACTCCAGGCAGAACTGATAAAGTTGGTGTAAATTCATAGTTCCTCTTCAGATTCCATATTTTTAGAATCCTTAGTGTGACCAGCCGATATTTAAGCCTCTATAAATCCTTGGCACACGATCGCTAAGAAGACAAAGCACCTCAGTTAATCGTTTTCCGTTTTGCTGCCACATCTGTCGCAGTTATCGTTTCTCTCCGCTATTTCCAATAAAACAACTGGTGTTCCTAGAGGATATTTTTCTTGGCAAACGCACTGTGATTTGGTCCACGAAAACTCGATCAACAATTGGGCAACGATAACATCAATCAACACATCAAACCCTTGCATATCATGAGTCCAGCCATCAGCATACCCCTAGGGTACTCGTTCCAATGAATTGAGAATCTGTGCTGTTGCTCCACATCCAGTATTTACTCCAACTTCCACCCTCTGACATGAACTAAATTCGATACGAGACTCAGCATGCTTTACCTCGTAAGGAAGATCCAGCGTACTACCACTGGATTCAAGCCATAAATAATATCACCCAAACGCACAGCATTCATCACAGTATCCATGCCAAAGAGAGGTTGCCGAATTACTAGCATGAACAATCGGAGGAACCCCATCCAATCCATCTAAAGATTCTCTCGAAGCAAGCGAGTTGTGCTTCAAATTTACTACTATCTCACCTCATCTGCAGTTGCAAAATGGGTAAAAGATCCTTCACCTGTACTCCTGCCGCCTGCAATCTATCAATCGCATTCTGAAGAGATTTCATCTCGAAATCCAATTCGTCCCATTCAGAATCGACTTTCATATGGGACCACTAATCCGTCTCAGAGTCAAGCCAGAGTCTTCTAGGTAAATCCAACCATTCTATACTAGCCACAGTCAATGTAATCCGATGCTGGATAGCAAACGAAACAGCTTCAATAGAAGACACACCCAAAATTAGATTTTCTCTACTAAGTCCTGCTTCGCAGCTCCAGAGCTTCATCAATATTAGAGACACAAAATCCATCTACGATTTCTTCAATATGACGGGACACTACAGCACCATGTCCTAGGCATCTGCTTTCACAACAGCCCATTTTTCAACCGTTTGAGTTAGACGATCCGACAACTGCTCAATATTAAAATAAATGTCGATAAATCCACAAGAGCTTTGAGTCGGTCTATGTAAACTAGTTCTATCCTCCAAAATTACACTACAGCTATGACACTATTTCCTGCATGGCTAATCGACACCCAGACCTTACCAGAAAAGGGAGACTTAGTAAAGATTGGCGCACCTTTTTCATCATTTAAGATCTCTAAATCTTGAAAACCAACCTTGCCAATCCCTGTTCCCCAGGCCTATAGCAAAGGCTTCTTTAGCAGACCAGCGCCCTGCTAAATATTCTATTTTCCGTTTATCAGAAAGTGTTTCAAAGCGTCTCAACTCTGCCTCTGTTAGTACTTTTTGAGCAAAACGAGCATGTTTAGTAGTAAGCTTGCTGAATAGAAGACAAACCTTCATATCAATTCCATGTCCTCATAATCATTCTTTATTCTAGGAATGAGATAAAACTCAGCTGGGCGACCAACTGGAGCTTGCACAATCCGATCCTGGTCATTCCCTCTCACCAAGCAGATTCCTTTCATTTTTATAATAAATTATTGTCCAGATGAGCATAAATGCTTTTGAATCAACTGTTCTGTTTTGCTCAACCTAGTACAGGGATCGTAATGACTTTCAAAAACTTCTGTCGATCTTTGTCGTCCATCTTCCAAAATAAGATTCAAACTACAAAGCCACGAACAGTCTGCTTAATCATTCCAATCGCGATTAGTAGCGTCCTGCCGAACAATTCGTTCCTGTTCGAGCTGTTGTTTGCCAGAATTGTCATGTTGTATCAACCATACATAAAGGATATTGTGACCTGAAACTCATCATAAGCGCCAGTGTCTCGAGAAGCTGCTCATAATGATAATTTGGCTCTATTCTTACCATTGGCATGAATACTCCACGCAAGATTGCATGAGCAAGCGGACTGCCCTGAGTCTCAACCTCTTGAAAACGATAGAGGAAGGTCTGCTGATTCTGAGCAGCATAAATCGCATTGAACATCACAGACAAACTGGCCCGGAAGTTGATTTTTCATCCCAACCGGGAGTGGATAAACCTGATGCTACAAATCGATGTTGCCTGATCCTCGATGAGAGCGGAGCGCCTACAGCCATGTAGGGATACCAAATCATCTACTAGCGCAACATTTCTCTGGATAAAAGCATTTCATCTGCGGTTGTTAATCCTGTTTCTGTAATGATACGATGGTGCAAATTGCAACAGCTTTAATACCATCCATCCAGATTCGGTCCTTCTGAAGCCTTAGGCTGATGAATCAACCCCTTATACCCATCGCCACTAGTGCCGGCTAGCTGTATAAACACGCATCACTATAAAGATACAATCTTTAACCTCGTAAAAGCAGCCAAACGCCGAGTATATTCCAAACTGCTTCTCATCATAGAAGAGCATGGACTGATAAACCAATAAAAGTCTCGATCTTCACCACGGATAATAGCGGCTAATTTCGATCTCGCCGTTGCTTTTTCTCTCGAGTTTGGTCATCTAGCTGCGACAAAGCTACGCACTTGTTCCAAGTCCACCACTGAACCTCTTGTTATCATGCTGTACCCCTTTCTTCAATCTACTTTTTAACGGCCGTGGCAGTTTTTGAATTTCTTACCGATCCACGGACACAGCTCATCACGACCAACTTTGATAACGGCACCAGATGGCACATCACATTCTTGTGCAGCAATATTTCGAGTTGCTGTCGTTACAATGTTATGCTCTGCACGTGGACGTTCTTGCTCGCGAATTTGCGCTGTCATCAAGCGTGTAACATCAAACTCGATAGAACCAATCATACGTTGAAACTATCTCTGAAACTTTCTGCTTGGTATCTCAACTCACAGGATTGTTCTGAGTATAGCCACGAAGACCAACCAGCATTACGAAGTTGACCCTAAAGCATCAATATGATCTGTCCACTTGTTATCTACAACACGCAAAATCAATACTTTGGAACTCTTGAACTGCCTTCATCACGAAGCTTAGCAATCTGGCTATCGTAGACTCTAAAAGCTCGTTCGTAAAGGTCTGCCTTTATTTCCTTATCAGACATCCCTGAAGGTCAGCTGAAAGTAATGGAATTCTCTGGAACTAGATTGTATTTTGCAAAGTTTACAATGGCTTCTAGCTTTTTCTTCTTGAGGGTGCTCTGCTATTGCCATCTACAAAATCGATCAATCGTCCGTTTCATCATAGTACGGATTTCCAGGTGCCAAATCACGATTAGCTGTGATGACGTCTGCTGTCTTTCGAGCATAAAATGATTCTACGTCGCTCACGCATAACGTCATCATATTGAAGGACTTGTTTACGAGTATCGTGCGTTATTTCCTTCTACTCGCTTCAGCCGCTTCGACTTGACGGAGTCAGCATATTGGATCGAATCACTGATTCCTCTTCACTTAGATTTAAAGCGTTCATGACAGCTTGATCCTCTCCGATCCAAAACGTTTTCATCAATTCATCTTCAAGCGAAAGATAAAATTGTGACTCCCCTGGATCAGCCCTTGACGACCTGCACGTCCACGAAAGCTGATTGTCAATCCGACGGCTCTTATGTCGTTCTGTACCTAATAACATCAGAGTCCACTAACTCACGCCACACCTTCCAAGCTTAATATCTGTACCCACGACCAGCCATATTTTTCGCAATGGTCACCGCACCACGCTGACCGAGCATTCATAAATAACTTTGCGCTGCAGTGATTAGATTAGAACCCCATGTGGGAACTCCTGCAGCTACTAGCTTTTTAGACAAGTAATCACTGGTTTCAACCGCTACGGTACCAACTGAGAACTGGTTGCCCTTTTGATGAGCGTTCTTTAACGTCTTCTACATACTGCTCAAATTTAGACCTAAGCTAGGATAAAGCAACTGATCGACGATACGTGCTACTGGTCGGTTAGTTGGAATCGGAATAACACGAATGTTATAAATTTCTGCGGAATCTTCCTCCTCAGTCTTACCAGTACCAGTCATTCCAGACAACTTTTTATGCATACGGAAAAAGATTTTGATATGATAGAAAGCCGATGTCTTGGTCTCATCCTGAACTGGCACACCTTCCTTAGCCTCAATCGCTATGTGAAGACCATCCGAGTAGCGACGGCCTTCCATCGTACGACCAGTAAACTGGTCATCAATCAAGATTTCTTGCTCTTCACTAACCACATAGTCAATATCTAAAAATCATAAATATGGTTGGCACGAAGAGCATTATCAATAGGGGTCAAGCGCCACTCAATATCATAGTAAATCTGTCCATCTTGAAATAACTTTCGGCTTTTATCAATACCTGACCCGAAAGTCCGATTGTCTTAGACTGAACATCAATGATATAGTCATTTTTCTAAAAGTTTTTACAAAACATCACGCTACGCATGATACAGCTGATTGATTTCAGATGAAACTGGGTAGATATCGATCAAAGTGGGTACGAGCTTCATCATCAAAATAGAATCCACCTCATCCACTAACGGCATAGTTAAGCGGGCGTTGAACCATATTTTCAGCACGTACAACCATATAGCACGAAGGTAGTCAAACCCTAACTCTGAGTTTGTTGAATATGGCATCACAAGCTGTAGGCTTCACGTTTTTCAGCTGGTGATTTTTGCAGTCAGGTTAATCCCTCACCGAAAGACCTAACCATGAATACAATTCCCCATCTCAGTCGATCACGCTCACTCAAGTATTCATTAACCGTGACAACGTGTACCCTCTCCTGCTAAGGCATTCAAATAAACGGGCATAGTCGCTGTCGTTTTCCCTCACCTGTACGCATTTCAGCACATCTCCATGGTGTAGAAATAATTCCACCCATAATCTGAACTGGATAGATACAAGCTCTAAGATACGCTTAGTTGTTTCACGAACAACAGCAAAAGTGCCTCATATAAACAGCCGATCCAAAAGTTTCACCTGATAGCGTTGTTTTAAATTCTTCTGTTTTTGCTTTTAATTGTTCATCGGACAAAGCAGCTATTTGGTCATATATGTAAATAAACCTTTATCTGCCACTCTAATCACCTTTATCATTCTCGATGATTGTTCTAAAATATTTGCCATCCTTACTTTATAATCTTTGATTTTAGAATGTCTCTTTTCATTATAGCATTTTACCCGTATCTTTCAACAAACAAGAGGCTTTTTTATAAGAGCATTACTATAAAACCATAGAGCAAAACAATCAATTTATAGCTTTCATCAATCACTCATTACACCATTCCTGCCAAAACAAGTCTTAATTTTTAAAATAAGCAAAACACCCCATGTCAAAAGTGATATGGGGTTATGAATTTTACATTAGTGTTTCACTTGAGATAGAAAAATTCTCCTAATGAGACAAAGCCCAATTAGTACTAAAAGACTCACACTTGCTACCTGTAATGGTAATCGATTCCCTCGACGAACAACTTGCTGAACTTCCTCTTTTGGAAGCTTAGTACCTTCACTCACCCCTGTCTTATCCGGTTTTTGTGATTAGGAGCAACCAATGCTCCTTATCCAAACCTTGAGGCTTACCATTCGGAACTGAAGGAGTCGAACTGGGGGATGGATTCGGTTTAGGCTTGAACAGATTGGCGAGTATGGATTACCGTCGTACCATCCACTCGCAACTGGTAACCATCTACCGTGTCGGCAGAAATCTTATAAACAACTTTTACCAGCCTTAGCGTGGTAAATCCCAAATTCATAACGCCATTTGCCTTCTGAATCCGCTCGAACAACTTGTGTCTTTCACTCGTCCATCCACAATCAAGTGAATAGTCACTGTGCTTGGACGTTTGCCTGACTGATTGCCATCATCATTCCAAATCACTCTCCTGTGACAGATATCTTCTGCTCTGTGTCAGCTTATTGGTTATCGTATATTGACCATTCTCTTCAGACACAAGTCCTTCTTCATAGCCTGCAACACGACTTGTCTCAAAAACTTGATAACGAATCTCTTGGCTGGCTTCGTATTTTGGAAGTTTTTTGAACAAGTTCCAGTTACCATCTCCATCTGGACTCACTGTGATAGTATCCACTACTTTCTACCTTTTCGGATTTCAACAGCAATAGAAGATGGACGTTTGCCTGCTTGGTTATTGTCGTCTTCCCAAATTTTCTTTCCAAGGATACGAACAGTCTCTGTGTATGGCTGTTGGTAATTTTCACGACCATTGATACTTGTGGTATAGCCTGCAACGCTGTCTTCTGTAACAGAATAGCGATCTCTTGGCCGGCTTCTATATTTCTGAAGTTGGCTAAAACGGTAGCGCCAGTTATCAGCGGAGCTGATTTCTTACTCTCTACTTCTGTAGTTGCACCTGCCACCGTCTTCATCAAGTGAATGGTAATCTTATCGGGGCGTTTACCATCTTGATTTTCCTCATCATCCCATTTCTTAATTACTTCACAGTCTCACGACTCTGGTGGTCGATAGGAGTTAGTAATGTCAAAGTCCTTAATTTCCGCAGTGTAATTTGCCACAGTATCTTCAGAAATCGTAGTACTTGATTTCTTGACCTGCTTTTATACTTCGGTTGAGCCACAAAAGTAGTGGTCCATTTCCTTCAGAATCAGCTGTCACTTTCTGGCTGGCTACTTTTTGTCCATCTGCTAAGAGGTGAACGGTACTCAGACGGACGCTTTACCATCTTGGTTCTGAGCATCATTCCAATTTTTCTTGACTGTGATGTCCATCTTTTTCTGGTGTGTAACTATTAGTCAAATTAAATTGATCAACTCTGTCGTATAACCTGCTACACTAGCTTCACTGACAGGGTAAGCAATAACTTCCCCCATTTGCTGTATTTTGCAAATCGCTAAAACGATAAGACCAAGCATCCGCAGCAGAGACTGTCTTACTGTCTCACCAAGCCACCATTCGCCAACAACAATGTACTGTGATAGAAGCAGTGGACGCCTCCCATCTTGGTTAATCCGCATCATCCCAAAGTCTTGCTTCCAGAAACTTTGTTTTTCTGGGCCATAGCATTAGTCAAGTTATAGCCACTGATCTGGCTCGTATAGTGAGCAACCGCTTTCTCACTAATTGACAAGTGATTTCTTTTCCACCCGCATACTTAGGCTGATCGTTTAAAGCTTACTTCCAATCATCTGTGAGCTAACTTCCTTAGAAGCTACCTTGCTTGTGCTTGACCATCAACGGACTTCATCATGTTGACTGTAATCTTACTTGGTCGTTTCCCGTCTTGGTCATTGCATATCATTCCAAGTTTTCTACCAGCGATTGTCACGGTTTCGTGTATAACTCATTGCGATCGTATGGTCTTTAACCTCGTTGGTGTAACCAGCTACCGCTTCCTCGCTCACACTGTAAAACAATCAGTCTCCATTTTATATTCTGGAAGATTGGGAAGGTGTGCTTCCAGTTGCCATCTCCATCTGGACCAAATGTCACATCAGATACTTTTTCTCCATCTGCTAGAAGATTTACTGTAATCGTAGCTGGACGTTTCTATCTTGATTGCTTTTTATCTTTCCAGACCTTCGAAACTTCAAACTGAGTAGTACTTGGAGTATGGCTATTGGTAATCGTAAACCCTGCAGACATATCACCTGTCACACTAGCTGTGTAGCCAGATGGACTGCTGACTTCTTTACTGTGTAGACAATCTCGTGGCCAGTCACCGTAGATCACTCCAAGCATGGCTCCAACCATCCTCTGCTTTCAGGGTGACTTCTGTTCCTGACTTTTTGACCGTCCGCATAAAGCTGAACCTTAACAGTGCTTTGGGCGCTTCCCATCTTGGTCATTGCGCACTGTCCCCAAGCTTTGGTTACGGATACTGTATGCGCTGGGAGTATGTGCATTGGTCACTTGATAGCCTGTGATGGTCGACTGGCAATCTGCGACCGCATCTTCTGTGATACTATAGGCAACTCTCCTTACCACCTTCATACTTAGGTTGGTAAAGCTGTATTTCCAGTCTTCTGCTTTGACCGACTGTTTGACTAGCAACCTCAACAGGTTGACTCATCCACAACTGATTTCATCAAGCGAACAGTTATACTTGCTGGGCGAAGCATCAACTTGGTCGTCTGCATCATCCACGTTTTAGTGCTCGCGACCGTTAGTGTTTCGTGGGTATGACTATTGGTCACTACAAAACCACTTGTCATATCTCCGTGACGTTGTCGAATGGTAGCCTGTTGGGACTGTTTTTCTGCAACAGTATAAGCTATTTCATTATCATATGAATCGTACTTATCCAAATTAGAAAAACTAGCTTGCCAATTGTTGTGAAGCATCTAGCGTAAGACTCTGACCTGTCCTAGTCCCATCTTGCCAGTAACTCAACTTCTACGGAACTTGGACGTTTTCCATCTTGCTATTCCATCCGACCATAGTTTTGGTGATGGAAATTACTTGTTGGCTTTACATAAATATTAGAAAAAGTGTCGCGCAAATCTTTGTAGGTCAGAGAGGTCGTCAAATTCCCAGATAAACCATCCGTAACTTCAACAGTTACCCTCACTGGTGTGTGAATCATAGGTTATGCAGCTCAGAACCTACTACTTCTTCCAATCTTATATTGATAAGTTCCTTGCTCTGTCATATGTAATTTCAGGAAATTCAATCGATCCATCAGCTTTATTTTTAGTAGTTGAGACAACTGTACCGTCTTGATTTTTCAGAACAAACTCAAATTCATTTGCTAAGCTACGACCACTCAAAATTTTTCTTAGCTGTCAGTCTTTTGTCTTTTTGGCCTGATAAGATTTCAGGAAGAGTGCATCTGTGTCGCCCGCTCCAGTGATAGAGGTTACAACTAACACCTGTCCCATCATCTGCAACAACTATTTCAACATTTTTTCACACTAGTGTCATAGGTTACTCGGCAGATTATTGTTAAGTTCCGAAATAGTATAGTGGTAAGTTCAGGGCGGGAAAAACTTAACGTTAGAAAACGTAATATTTCCATCTGCATCATTGGTTGCTCTTGCTATAACAGATGTTGCATTTTTAATATAAAAGTAAAATTCATTTGCCTTTTAAAGCACGATTAGCCAAAAGCTTTTTGCTAGCGATCGTCGCTTCCACCGGTAGTCGGAGCATAAAGTTATCCCAATAAACAACCTGACCATCCTGGGTCACATTAATCTTACGTGGAGTTGTATCAACTTGTAGCCCGAGGAGTTTCACTTTCTTCTAGAGTATATTCTCCTTCAGTTAGAACGAGGAGTTTGATAAACTCCTGGATCTTTTGCGAATTATCCGCAGTAACAAACTCCGTTGACACTCCATTTGGATCAGTCAAGCGGAATTTCACACCATTCAATCCTCGACCCGTCTCCTTATCCCGTTTATAAAGAATGATCGAACGTGCGGGTTTAATCGTGACGAAGCTCCTGAAGTATCGACGAGATGATTGCGTAGCGCTTCGCAGCTACATTACTTCGATTAGTAAATGAGCTTTACCAACTGCCCGTTTTCTGTTGCTTCCAAATAATTGGTAATCGTTGTCCCTTGGACATTTTTAGCCGTGGTCGAATAAGTCAAAAATATTGTTCTGTACCAATATTTCCCCAGATCTGAGTGTAAATTGTGTATAATCCGAGTTAAACGATAAAAACTGAGTAATATCCACTACTTCAAACTGACCTTTTTGATTGATATAACCACGTGTATCAGTACGCAGTGTTCCACGAATCAGTTTGAAAGTTTCTGGGATAAATTGATAACCTTCTGTTTTCAGTGTATCTTTTAAAACAAAGTTTTTACGATCTGTTTTATTTGTATTGACATAAACGTTCCACGGATGCCAGTAAGAGCCTGAACGCCCCAAAGCCGCTGATGTCCATTCTTTCTTCTGGATAACACCGCCTGCTTTTGAAAAGTTTTGGATTGTTGTATCATAGGCTCCACCTTGGGAACTCTTAGCAATAATATTTACCCTATCATTTTTCCCATATCCTTTTAAAGGAAGTGGCGTGGTTGGCACAGCCTTTTTATCCTAAATGTCGAGTTTATATTCCCCAGAAACACTAGTAATAGAAAGAGGCTTGCATACTTATCTAGATTTTTCATGGTGACCATGACCTTACCGCCAGACATGCTCCCCGTTAGAGTAATAACGACATCAGCAACTTTCCAACCATGCTCATCTTCAATTTCCATGGTTCGCGCGTCCACTGACATTGGTGCAGGAATATCATAAAGTCAAGTAATCCCATCCTCTAAATTATTGTCATAATCCGTCAAATCAAAAGTCAGTCGTCAAAGTATATAAACCATTGACCTGAAGATAACAGGATCTGTTTTTAAAAGCATTCCCGTTGAGATAAAATTTCTGTCCTGGAAATTTTACTTTAGTCAGCTCTTTGGCCTCAACTTTTTGTACCATAAAAAGACACTCAAAATGTCAATGTTACAACCGTAAAGGTTTTTAAAGCAAAGCAAATAATTTCTTCATCATTTCTTTCCCATCTATTATATTACATAATATATCATTTTATTATACCATAAAAACAATTTTTATTATAAATTACTTCTATTTTTCACAGCTTTTTGTTTTAAACTTCAAAGTAAATATACCATTATAGAAATTAACAACAAAAACCTAGGATATCTTAACACAATGCACTCTGATTTTTATAATCTATAAACACTGAAATTCTCCTCTTTTTATCAATTCTAACCTTCCTGTTATTTTAGTTCATTCACCATTATTAATACAAATGATAAAAATCATTATAACGTCTCACCAGTATCTAAAAGGAACCAAACAACTGAAATTCCAAAATATTATTGGTAAAACAGCTATACATGGAACTGAAATGAAATCATTGCAAAACACAATAATATCACTTTTTCTCATTTGCCAGTCGCTTGAAAATGTATAATTATAACCTTTATTCCATATAAAATATCCTATAACAATTGGACACCTACGCTAAATTTGTAGTCTTTGACAAAAAGTTCTAAAATTTGAATAGAGAAGATGATGGTCATCATTAAAAGACACCCACTAAAAATTAGACCTCCTTGCGAGAATATTTTTATCATCTCTTTTACACGTATAGTTCTTCACACCATAGTTCACATCAACAACAAGCTGCAATTGCTGATTCATCCTAACTTTGCAATCTCATCTTTCATTATCATCTCTTAAAATCCTTTTTCAAAAACAAGTAACGGTAGTAATGATAAATCTCATTTTTATTTATCCTGAATTTTCATATCTTTCTCGACTATTTATTTTTCAATCTAAATCAATGTCTTTGTTAACTCATTTTTAAATAGATGGCATCGATTTTTGTTTTACTATCAATCTACCTACCAATAACTATACAGATTAGAAATCCATCTAATCTTTTCTGTTTCTACAGTAGAAAGAAAAATCTTACGACTCTTCCCCTGTCTGAGATAACATAAGTTGAAAATTCTATATTTGACATACATTCTACTAAGTCTTTCCGAGATCCTTTCCAATGCATCATGCGCACTTCTGCAGAGGTATCGCATTCCCTGGATAATAAAAATAGCATTTTTGAGTCTCATCGTCAAATTTATAATGCTCACTATCTCGAACATCTAACCAAGCCAAAACTCCTTTAGCATCACGGTAAACATAGTCCGTCTTTGAAACATGCTTTTCAGTTGAAAGGATGGGGAGACACATCTTCTTTCTGGCTCACTGTAAACTCTAAGTCACCCTCAATTTTGTCAAAATCATGTCCGCAATGGCTAATAAAGAATGTAGAGCTTCCACATTATAAATATCAATAATACTGTTAATATGCGGAAGAGCCTCTGTGTTGGATATTTCGGATCGAGGCTGGGACAGTCGGAGGATTTTTCTTAATACTACGCCCTTCACGCTGCAACATATCAGTATATCCTTGAATAACTGGCGTTTTAGAAGTTCCTCTAGATTACAATTCAAAGCCCACTCTTCCATCTCTTTTTCTTTTTCAAAAATTCGAAGATAACTCAGCATTTGGATTGACATGTAGCAATCCCAACCACAACACTTTTAATCCTAAGTCTCTAGACTTTTTATCAACGATAAATTCCATAGTGTGAGTCCTCTACTCATTTTTCTTTATTATATATCTTTCAACCATAATGTCAATAAAAAGAAGCACTTTACACTTTGCTTCTTTTCAGTTGATCCCATTCTTCGTTTTTCAGTGTCGTCATCTGAAAACTCATCGTCTTCTTCATTAATATCGACATCTTCATCTAAATCGTCCGGCGCTATCTCGTTGATTTCAGCATCGCAGGCCTCTGCTTCCCTCTTTTCATCGTCCGGATTTTCTTCATCATAGTTGAGTGCAGGGTCTGCTTCGTAGAATCTTCGTCCTCTGGATACATCATCGCTATAATCAATGGCATCTTCGTCACCATCCATAAAAGGCATTCACGCGTTTCTTTCTACGTGCTTTTGGTGTATCTTCTTCATCTGTCTCTTCAAGTGCAATGATTTCTTCATCAGCTTCATCAATCGCATACCATAGACACGCAGTCCCCACTTATTATCTCCTAGTGGAATGAAACTTCCATCAACATTTAATTCTGTATAGAACAAAGGCAGGGCTTCACAATTTCGCTGTTTGATTTTTCTAGATAATTTTTGAATTTCATTGACAAGGGTCATTAAAAAGTACATCTCATGATCGCGACTCGCGCAATTCTAAAATAGCACGTGCTACCTCAATCATAAAAGCTCACTTTTTCTTGTCCAGCAAATACTTCTAATTCCAAAAGTTGGTCTCCTTTTTAAACTGATAAAGGCCTTAGCCCTCTTGCATTTTTTCGCTACTTTCTGTTGTACGATATTTTTGCTTTCGTCAAAGAATTTCGCTCTTTTTTCCTTTAAAGAAAAAGAAAAGCCACTAGTTAAACTGGGGCTTTCACAATATTATTTTTACTTTTTGCTGAACTTGTGATAACTTCAACAGCTTTCTTGATTGCAATATCGTGTTTAGCATATCTTCTGAAAGAAGTTGACGAACACGTTCTACTTCCATGTTGTAGTCAGATGCAAGTAAAGTGATTTCTGCTTCAATTTCTTCACGCGCTTCAAAACCTTCTGCTTTAGCGATTGCTTCAATTACAAGGTTTGTCTTAGTACGAGCTTCTGCATCAGCTTCATGTTGTTTGTGAAGATCTTCTTGAGTTGTACCAGTGATTTGGAAGTACATGTCTGGAGATACCTGTGACGTTGCATATTTCAAAGGAACTCGTTTACTGAACGGTGAACTTCTTCATGCACCATTTCTTCTGGTAATTCTACGATTTCTGCATTTTCTACTGCAAGATCGATCGCTGCTGACTCAACTGCATCCTTGTAGTGCTGCTTCTTTTCCTTCAGCTAATTCTTTTGCGATATTTTTCTTTCAATTCATCAGAGTTTCCACTTCTTCATCAATGTCTTTAGCAAGCTCATCGTCAAGTGCTGGAACTTCTACTTCATGAATAGTTGTGACAAACTTAGCTTCTTTTCCTGCAAGGTCCAGTCGCTCATAGTCTTCTGGGAATGTAACAAGCACATCAACTGTTTCACCAGCTTTATGACCAACTAACTGCTCTTCAAAACCTGGGATCGATTGACCGCTACCGAGTCCAAGTAGAAATTATCACCTTTACCACCGTCAAACTCTACACCATCAATAGAGCCAACGAAATCGATAACAACAGTATCGCCTTCAGCTGCTGCTCCATCTTTCAAGAACCAACTCCAGCTAAATTGTGCGTTCACGTTCGATACGTGCGTTAACATCTTCGTCTGTTACTTCTTTTGAAAGATCACGCAGACACTTCAAGGTTTTGTAAGCGCAAGTTTCACTTCTGGTTTTCGTTACAACTTCTGCGAAATAGTCCAATCTTGTCCTTTTTCCATTGATACAACATCAATTTTTGGTTGTGCAACTACTTCAATACCAGCTTCCTAACAGCAACTTCATAGGGCCGGTTTAGAGCAAGTTGTTCAAAGCGTCTTGGTAAAGCGCTTCTTCACCAAGTACTGATTGAAAACAGGACGTGGAAGATGACCTTTACGGAAACCTGCACATTAATTGTTTTCTTTACTGAGTTAAACACACGGTCTAATTCTGGTTTAATTTGTTCTTGACTAATTGAAAAAGTCGAGACACCACAGTTTGTTTTCTTTATTTTCAAATGATACAGACATTCTGTCATTTCTCCTTAAAATTTATTGAGTACGCTATTATATCACATTCAGCTCTTTTCAAAATGGAATTCTAGTTTTTCTAACAAAAACAACATCTTTTCTGAAATTTCAAAAATTCATGATTCTTAAAAACAAAGTCTCTTTTTGCTGTAGACCCCCAAATGGGTTTTTCATCCATAAAAGCTGTTGGTATTCTTCAGCAACTGCGTAAATACAACCTATTTGAAGTCCTTGGTTGCCCGTTCATCGACACGAGCCTTCTTCAGATCATGTCAACAGCTGCTGCAAAAGCCGGCTTTCAACTCTTCACAGTACTATAGACTTTTCCGTTGACAGTCACTGGCTTAATACCTGAGCTGTGCTTTATCTACAGCTTTTCTAGTAAGCTTTCTTGAGGCTTCCATGGTTTCAAATTCGCCTTCAGAAATTTGCATGATGAAAGTTATCGCTCAAACCAGTCCACCTTGCTCATTGGCTGTCTTCGGTGTTTATTAGAGCTATAACACAAAGCCTTTTTCATAATGCCATAACCCCAGATTCTGAAGGTATTATGCTTGAACATCAAAGGCGCCTGGTGCTCAATATTGTTTTGACCGCCACCGAGATACCTGTCATAAAGTCGATCGCAATGTAACTAGAGTCAAAGTCAGCAGGGGTTATAAGTTCGATTGTCAACCGCACGGTTAGAAAGCAAAGCAGATCGACCAAGTCATTTACAGATGAGAGCGACATGGCCCGCTTTCTCCTCTGCCGTCCGCTCTCACGACATCGTAGTGAGTCCGAGCATCTGCAACCTAGGCTCAACTTTCTTGAACCATGGCTGCAGCTTCATTTCCTTTATCCACAACTGCTTGGCCTTCCAGGTAATCCAGCAGCATGGGAGTATCATTATACCCCGTCATGTAATGGTCGATGTCTGCTCGGTTCGTGAAGAGACTTGGCGAGCTATTGAAAAATGAGACTACCATCATTTGGACGATCAAAAGGCCATATTGAGACCCAGAAAGCCCCCAGCCACTGGCTGACCAGGAACAGGTGATTGGAGCATGCCTTGAGCATAGCCTTCTGGTCCAATCACTTGTCGTCTGCCATGTCCGCCCAGGTAAATATAGCCGTCATTGACGTGGGTGAGTTCGTGCGTGAAGACGGACACACCGTATTCTGTCAAGAGGTCAAAGGCCTCGAAGTTCACGCAGATTGAACCGGCAGCATGGGCACCATAGCCGTTGGACTTGCACCAGCCACCCCGCTCTGCCGCCAACTGGGTTAAAGAACTCGCGGGATGGTGCGATAAAGACTCGCCCTATTATCATTTCCGTTGACATCAATCCAGCCGTCCTTCGACATCGAAACCATCCCATCAGCCGTTACATTTTGCTTGACCATTCTGGACTTGATGTCATCTGAGGAGTTTGTACCAAGTGTCTACGTGATTTCGATGCTGGGTCGCTACTTCCCTTGATGCGCGCGTTAAATCGTTCATCAGACCATGACCGGCGCTTGTCTCGGTTGACAAAGGCCATGGTGCTATAGTTTGACAGAGATATGCTAAGCGCGTATTCTTCAGAGGTCAAACAGCAGAAGGATATAGTTGCTGAAGTACTCGAGTTGAGGGTTATCAAAAGACTCGATACGCAGCGAACTTAATCTCCTCGACTTCGACTGGCGTTCTTCAAAACTGAATAAAAGCCACGAGTCGCATCCTTGAACCATGAATCCATATCCATCAAAGTCAGTCAGCAGGCGACGGTTTGTAATCCAAGTAAAGCCACCGATCACTGAGACTTGGACTCAGCCTTCAACTGACGGGCAAACATGTTGACATTGTCTGCCCTTTCAGTTGATTTTCTGTCGAGCGACCAATCTTAATCAGACGATCCAGCAATGACACTTTTCACCATAGAAGTCTGGCTTTGAAGAGCACTAGCTCCTCGAGGTTGTAGTCGCCAAACTTGAGATCGTAATAACGGTTGAGGTAGGTCAGACCGAGCATGATAGCGGTCTTGTTCTCTTCGATTTTTAGCTTTCAGAGCTTCATTGGCTGCTGGATTGTCTGCATAGAATCTTGTCCATTCATTGGCCAAGAGCTTTGCCAAAGCTATATCCTGCAAGTTGGCTTTCACTTCAGCCAGAGATTCATCCAGGAAGGACGCTTCACTTTATTGACCTGTCATTATCATTGGAAGGCCAACAGAACGATAGACTTCATCACTGTATAGTCTCAAAAGCTCTTCAAGCTCTCTGTCAGCTGAGTCAGCAAGTCTTCTTTGACTGCCGTTGGTGATTTGGGTATAGACTGTACCAAGCTCTGTGATTTGATATTCCGAGCAGAGCCGTCTGTTCAAATCGTGCTTGATTTTGAAGATTGTAGATGATCTTGCTTCCGTCTGCAAAATGGACTAAGATCTTTATCTGCATCCGTTCCGCCAGCAACAAACTGATTGCCCTTTCAGGGGCTGAACTGACAGAACTTTCTTAGTCAACAGGTCGCCCGCCTTACCAGCATCCACCAGCTTGTAGCTTCATGAATCAAGAATTCTTGGTTGTGAAAGGCATAAAAAGCGTTTCTAGGTTCTGATAAAGCTGTTCATTTTTCTGCCTTGTAACCTTGCTTTATCTTGATAAGTACTTGTTCTCAGAATAGCTGCATTTAGCTTCTCAGTTGTTACTTCATTTGCGCTGGTTTTGGTCAAGGGCGGTAATCTGATAGCTCTTAACTTTTTGCTCAGCTTCAGCTTCTGTCAAGCGACGGAACTTGGCATCTTTTCCTGTCTTGGTTCCAGAGCTTTGTCCCTGAACACCAAAGAGATTTTTGGAGTTTTTGCCCATCCAAGCATCGGTAATCTCATTATCAGAGCTAAAAGAGCTCTTTCCCGTTCACTACTGTAGCATAGCTGACGGTGTCATTAATGGTTCCATACGGCCAAATGGAAGCAGCGATACCAGCTGCATTTCTTGAGCCTGCATCCTCTAACTTACCTTTGGCAACTGATTGCATCAGTCTGCCCCAATTACCCCCAGCCTGAACCTGAATAGTCAGTGAAGTTTTGAGCGACCAGCATACCTGCATTTTGGCCACTCTTGACCCAAATATCTGCTTCAACATAAGCGCGTTTCACCAAGGACATAGCGTTACTTCCTGCAATACCGCCTGTCACAGAGTTTCCACCCTGAGACTTAATCTCGATCCCTTAAAGGAAACATTTTTCAACGCGAGATTGGCCTTCTATATTGTTAACAGACCAGCAATATGGTCTCTTCCTTCCAAGTATCCTTGGACATTGACGTTTTTCGATTATTCCTTTATTCTTCAAGCGAGCAGCAATTGTCGCAATTGTATCGCCCGCTTGCGAATCTGGATAAACCATATTGACTCGCTTAAAGTCAATATCTTTGACCGTTCCGCCAGAAATCGTATCAAATAGAGGATGGGCCAAGTCTAAAAATCGCATGGCGTCTCACCATTTTGACCACCAATCAGCTGGCCTTTAAATTCACCTTGCAGGTAAGACTTGCTGTTGGCAGGTTTATCAATCAGCTTGGCACTGATACTGCGGCCCAAAATAAAAGGTTCCAGAAGGATTTTCCTTGATGCCGTCCAAGAGGTCTTGGAAGTCATAGTAGACATCTCCTTCGCGCTTCTTAGCCTTTTTCCAGATGAAAGTCAAAGCTGTTTTTGAAGACCAGTTGCGCTTCTTTGCAGCAAGTCTGGCAGCTGAGCCTGAATCTTGAAGACAGGCTGGTTATCAGCGACCACTTCTTCGATAGAGGTAACCGGTAGGACAGTATCCTTGAACTGGTCGGATGTAAAGTGCAGGTAATATTGATCCAGATTGGCGGGTTTTCTCCAGCCAGAGTAGGCATCAATTTTGTCTGACCATTCTCAACCTTTCATCAAAGAGACATTAGTGATGGACTTGAGCTCCACCTTCTTCAGGTCAAGCTGGACTGTCTCTTGAGCTAACTCTCTGACTTTCAGGGCCATTTCCTAAGTCATAGGACAGTGTCGTCTCAATCTTTATACGGTGTATAGTAGTCCAAACCACTGAAGCTCGCAGTCCAGCTGGCCTGCCGCCAAGTTCTGCTCAGCTATCAGCTGGCCATCCTTTCTTCAGACGAACATGAGCACTAGTAAAGGCATGATCCTGTCCGTCAGCTGGTATTGGATGCGCATGATTTCTGCAATTCATCCTTCTTAACCGCTGAAACAGTCAGAGTCGGCGCTGCTTTAAGAGCCAATAAGTCAGCCAAAGCCTGCTTGAGTTGGTTGACACCCGCATCTACTTCATCTTGACTCGACGAAAGTTTGATAAACCGTCGCAGCCATATTCTTTATTGCCTGCAGCTGCTGATAGGATTGATTGGTGTAAACTGCTGGATCCAGCCGCTGCTAAAAGCCAGCTGCTTGCTCAATTCTTCTTTATTGATGCGAGCCTTGCCTACGAGTGACCACTGTATCAACTGCTTCATGCAAGATTCTTTCCGTTGTTTGTGGCTCCGATATGCGATTGCGTCCAAGACTTCATAGCTGGTTACAATTTCTTTTTGACCTGGAGTTCCATCGACAGTGGTCTCTTCATCAAGATACTTGCTATCATCTGTTTTGTGAACAACCTTTGGCTCAATCGTTTCTAGCTTGATGTCTGTATGCAGACTAGGCTGTTCTGGTTGAACTGATAGACTCGCCATTAACACCACTGGTGTACTCTGGCAGAGCAGGCTCGTACTGGTGCTATGTCTCCTGCCAGCTGCTGGAGCATCATAGATGGATTGTCCGCTGAACTCTGATTCTCCCATTAACGCCGCCGTTAGTACTAGCGTGGCTCTACCGGGGCTGTATCGCAACACACTTATCGGATCCGTGTAGGCCGGATTGTCGCACGAGCGATTCACCTGAGGCCTTGCCTGTATTCTGGCAAGCTGGCTCAACTGGAGCCACGTCGCTAACTGGCTATTGGGGCATCATAGACTGGTTGTCCGGCTGAACTAGCTGATTCGCCGTTGACTCCACCCGTGTATTCTGGCAAAGGCTGGCTCAACCGGGGCTGTATCTCCCTGCCGTTCGTCCGAGATTGTATAGACTAGGATTTTTCTGCTTGCACAGTTGATTGTGCATTAACGTCGACCCGCTGTACTCTGGTAAGGCAGGCTCTTGTACGCTTTCCCCTTTTCGCCGTCTCTATCGTTGGATTTGATGAGCTGACTGGGCTGGGGTGGCTGGAGCTTCCTGACTGCCCTGAATCATTTTCAGCAGGGTTCAGCTGATACAACAACCCTGCCTGAGCAGCTCGATCAATAGAGGCAGAATCCTCTTTTGTAACTTCGATACTTCTGCTTTGCCCTCGAGCTTCTTGACCAGCTGGCGAGGAGGCCGAGCTTGGTCCCTGTCAAAAGCCAGCAAATCAGAAGCCGTAAAAGTAACCGATATAGTTATAGCCTGCAATGGTCACATCCGCTTTAGAAACTGTTGACGAAACCGCAACCTGACGGTTATAGGAAAGCAACTCCGATTTTTCTAGCGCAAACGCTTGAGGAGACTGTAATAGAGTCTGTCCCAAGCTGCCTAGTAAAAGCACTCCTAGTAATTTTCCAGATTTCTTTCGTGAGAATACCAAGACAGCCAAAATAGCCGTCCCTGCAAATAGGCTGAGAAGCGGCTGAACATTATGTCCTGTATTCGGCAAGATGGTTTGCTTATCCTGCCTCCGATAAATCAGGTAATAATTTTCCCCCGTTTGCAGATTTTCAGGCAGACCTTTCTTAATCAGACCTTTTTCCTGCTCTGTTAGCTCTTGCTCTTCAACATAAGTATAGTGAGCAGTCGCACCGCCTCCTACTTCATCCGCAGCAACAGTCGAACTGGACAAAGAGCTCCCAAAAATCAGAGCTGCAATGGCAACTGAGCCCACACCGACAGACAATTTGCGAATCGAATATTTCCGAATTCGCTCCTGCACTTTTTCAAAACGTTTCACTTTATAAATCCCCTTTTTCCTAAAATGTATAAAGCTAATCTCCCAATATCTCCCTGGCCAACTCCCCAGCAGGCCAAAAAGATACTTTTTTATACACTTAGTATTATCATATATCTTTTAGGAAATTTTTACAATAGATTTTGCTTAAAAAATCATTTATTTTTGTAAAAAGGAGATTGAAAATTCGCTTCACCTTTTCTAGCGAATTTCTTTCCATGAAAAGAGGTTTTGAAGGAGCGGTCTTCCTCAGCTAAATTCCACTGATTTCTCTGCGAAAGCATAAAAAGAGCAGCTCTACACCGCTCCTTTTTATATTATTACAAATCTTCCAAGGCATCTTTCATTTTGTCGAAGAAGCCTTTTTTCTTAGGATTGACCGAAATATTTCCAGCTTCCGCAAATTCTTTGAGGGCTGCTTTTTGACGGTCGTTGAGGCCAGTCGGTGTCACAACATTGACAGTAACATACTGGTCACCCATGCTTCCACCGCGCAGACTTGGTGCTCCCTTGCCACGCAGACGGAATCGTTTGCCAGTCTGTGTTCCTTCTGGGATATTCAGCTCGACATCCCCGTGAACAGTTGGAATATCCACGCTATCACCAAGAGCTGCTTGGACAAAGTTGAGATTGAGCTTGTAGTAAATGGTAGAGCCATCTCGCTCAAACTTGTCACTCGGCTCAACTTGGACCACGACATAAAGGTCACCATAAGGACCACCATTAAAGCCTGCTTCACCTTGACCAGACAGACGGACCTGCTGACCAGTTTCCACACCAGCAGGGATTTTCACCTTAACGCTGTGAGCCTGCTTTTCATGCCCCGTTCCATGACAGGTTTCACAAGGACTTTTGATTTCTTTTCCTCGACCGTGGCAGACATCACAGGTCACTTGCCGACGCATCATGCCAAGCGGTGTCTGGGTATCAACATTGATGACACCTGAGCCATGACAGCGGCCACAGGTAACAGGACTAGTCCCTGGCTTGGCACCAGACCCAGCACAGGTATGACAAGTCGCTTCACGGTTATACTTGATTTCCTTCTCAGCTCCGAAAATGGCTTCTTCAAAACGGAGATTCACGCGATACTGGAGATCGTCCCCTTGGCGTGGAGCATTAGGATTACGTGAAGCACCGCCACCAAAGAAGCTAGAGAAGATGTCTTCGAAGCCGCCAAAGCCGGAGCCATCAAAACCACCGAAGCCGCCTGCACCGCCGCCAAAGCCACCATTAGTTCCCGCTGCGCCATATTGATCATAGGCTGCCCGCTTTTGCTCGTCGCTCAGCGTTTCATAAGCCTCTTGGACTTCTTTGTATTTGTCCTCCGCCCCAGCTTCCTTATTAATGTCGGGGTGGTACTTTTTAGATAATTTCCGATAGGCTCTCTTGATCTCATCCTGAGAAGCATTCTTAGAGACACCTAGACGGTCATAATATTCTGTATTGTTCATTTAAGATACCAAGACCGTAAAATTCGACTGAAAAATAGGAAATCAGGCGACGGAGCGATGCTCCTAGGCTGATTTCTCTTTTTTCCAAGAATTTAGGTCGGGTTCAGTTCCTTTCTTTAAATTTTAGAAAATATTGATTAGAGGGTATTTTCAAATTCATGCCTCATTTCAGCAAACTCTTCATCAGATAAAGTAAATATCAAGTCCTCTTCCGAATACTGATTCCGTTCTTTAAAATAGTTGTCAGAATTATTTACCAAACCTAGACTAAGAAGCACTTTTCTCGCAAACGCTTGATGTGCAAAGCCAACAGCCGTAATGATGTTTTTATCTTGCAGAACAGCTTGAGCTTTGAAATTTTCACGCGGTAGAAATTCAAAATAGTCAAAGAAGTTTTGCCAAATCCCACCAGTAAATTGAGTGTCCTTCAATAAACCTGCTTTCGCCAATAAAATGGGCGCTGAGGAAATAGCTGCAATTAAAACTTCTTGCTGCTTCAAACTTTTTAGAAAAGAAATTAATTTTTCATCATGCAGAGCAGGAGCAATGTTTATCATTCCTGGCAAAATAACACAAGAATAGTCTTCGATGACCACTTCATCCAATGTTCTAGTAGGTTGACAGGGAAGTCCATCTTCCGACGTTATAACATTTCTATCTGAACCAGCATAATCAATCTCAACACCAAAAGATAGAGCTAAAGTACTGGTCAGACCAACTACTTCATAAAGTGAAAAATTAGGATAAATCAAACAGAGCACTTTCTTCATAAGCGTCACCCTCTAGTTTAGCGAAAAACAGAGGCTGGGTTGCAACCTCTGGATTTCTTTCTATCATTACTAGTTCCGATTATACTTTGTTTTAGAACTAGTAAGGCGTTTGAGCAAGTCGCCCTAGCGATTGCCGTAGAATGACAATCACTTTAGTGATTAGTCATTCTTAACTACCTCGCTTTCCTGATTTTTCAAGCTCGGGATAAAATAGTCCACTGGACTATTTTTATTTCTCCATAAACTCTCCGTCTACGACATCATCGTCTGCTTTTAGTTGAACTTGTGTTTTCAGCTCCTTCTGCTCCTGCTTGGGCTTGTTGAGCTGCAGCAGCTTGTTCGTAGAGTTTCACTGCCAGTGCTTGAGCTTTTTCGTTAAGAGCTTCCAATTTCGCTTTCATGTCGTCCAAGTTATTATCTTCTTGCGCTTTCTTAAGTTCATCAAGAGCAGCTTGGGCAGCATCACGCTCTGTGTCGAAGCCTTTGCCTTCAGTTTCCTTGATAGTCTTTTCAGTAGCAAAGATAGCTTGGTCAACTTCGTTACGAAGGTCAACTTCTTCTTTACGTTTCTTATCTGCTTCAGCATTCGCTTCTGCATCCTTCATCATGCGGTCGATTTCTTCGTCAGTCAGACCGCTGTTAGATTGGATGACAATGTGTTGTTCTTTTTTTGAGTTCCAAGGTCTTTAGCCTTAACAGATACGATACCGTTCTTGTCGATGTCAAATGTTACTTCGATTTGAGGGATTCCACGAGGGGCAGCTGGGATGTCTGTCAATTGGAAACGTCCCAGAGTCTTGTTATCTGCTGCCATTGGACGTTCACCTTGAAGAACATGGATATCAACGGCTGGTTGGTTGTCCGCTGCTGTTGAGAAGACTTGTGATTTAGATGTTGGAATTGTTGTGTTACGGTCGATGAGTTTTGTGAAGACACCACCCATTGTTTCGATACCAAGTGACAATGGAGTTACGTCAAGAAGTACAACGTCTTTGACATCACCAGTAATAACACCACCTTGGATAGCAGCACCCATAGCACTACTTCATCAGGGTTCACTGATTTGTTTGGTTCTTTACCAGTTTCAGCCTTAACAGCTTCCACAACTGCCGGAATACGGGTTGAACCTGCAGCAAGATTACTTCGTCAATTTCTGACAAGCTCAAACCTGCGTCCAGAAAGAGCACGGCGAACTGGTTCTTTAGTGCGCTCTACCAAGTCACGAGTCAAATCGTCGAATTTTGGCACGAGTCAAAGTCATTTCCAAGTGGAGGGTCCAGCGTCGCCAGCT
>BNJV01001608.1_pt1 | contig 150786 bp, 195 predicted proteins | sample 8540591 | NCBI WGS metagenome assembly BNJV01 (sample SAMD00202457, study PRJDB9452) | human saliva metagenome | host: Homo sapiens
CGGCGGGTCGGCACGCTTCCACAAACCAGGCGGGAGGGGCGTACAGCCACTGACGGTCGCGCGCCTCGTTCGCCGTCGCGGCTCTGACGCGGCGGCGGTCCTCAGGGGTCCACCCGCGGGCGGTGCGCGACAGCGGAGTGTTTTCGCAGTGCCCTTCCCCGCGCCGGCGCCAACCGTCACCCGGTGGCGGCGTCGTCCTCGTGAGACGGCAGATGCACCACGAGCGAGACACGAGGCAGACCCGGTGAGCTGATACCGCCGATAAAGGCCGCCGCCGGAGGCTGGCCGGCACCGCCGAGCCGACCACCGCCGCCACGGGCGCCGCGTTTCTCACCCCCGCACCGGCCCGGCCGGGCGGCTGAGCCCTCGCCGTCGCGCCACTCGAGGAGGACGTCCTCGCCTACTGGAAGGCCGACGGCACTCTTCCAGGCCTCCATCGATCAACCGTGTAACGAGCCCCTGCGACAGGGTTCGTCTTCATGACGTGACCCGCCCGTCGCCAACGGCCCGCCGCACTACGTGCACCTCCTGACCGGCTGCTGTCAAGGACGCCGTCGGACGCTTCCAGACCCAGATGGGCAAGCGCGTCGACGCAATCGAGTTAGCCGTCTGGGACACCCATGGGCGTTGCCCGCCAGGCTCGAGGCCCAGCGCCTGCTCGGCCTCGACGACGTCCACCGATCTACCCGTCCTGGCGGCATCGGCATCGAGAAGTTCAACGCCGAGTGCCGCTCCTCCGTGCTACGCTATACTGCGAGAGGGACGTGACGCGCCAGGCGCGCTGCCGACTTCGAAGCACGACCACCGCTGACCCTCGACCCCACCCACCATGGAGTCAATCGCTGGTCTCGCTCTTCCAAAGTCCCTCTACACGACAAGGGCCTGGCCTCCACCAGGGCTACCGCGTGACTGCCCTTACCGCTGGCACGACCGCACTTGAGCAACCAGCGAGCTCCAGATGGACGACTGACATCCTACCAGGACCGCCAGGACTAACACCGTCACGTGGTGGGCCTTCGCGCTGAGGACGGTGACCTGCTCCTGATCTGGACGACGACGCCGTGGTGACCCTGCTCCTCCTCCAACCTGCGATCGCGGTGGCGCCGGGACGTGGGCCGCTCCCACCGTGGCCGTGGCCCCGGCCTCGACCTCCCACGCTGGCCGGGGAGCGCGTGGTCATCGCCACCGATTCCTGATCGGCGCCGCTGCGAGGCGCAGAGCTCGGCGAGACCCGCGATCGTGGCCACCCGCACCCGGTGCCCGGAACCGGAGGCTGCGCTACCACCCCATCTTCGGACCAGCGATTCGATGACGCCCACCGCGCCGCTTTCGGTGCTTTCGCGCGCGCCGAACGCCTGGGCATCATCACCGCCGACTCTCGTCACCACACCACGGACGGGACCGGCCCGGTCCACATCGCCCCGCCTTCGGTGTGAGGACGACGCGATCGCCTCGCACCGAGGCCGGCGAGAATCGAGACCGTCGTGCCCGTGGACGACGGCGTGCCGCTTTCACTCGAGAGGTCGGCGACCACGCCCGGCTCCAGGTCTTCCGAGGCCATAAGCCGATCGCGGCCGTGACCTCGCGCGACGGCAGCGGCTCTGGCGCGCCGCGCTGCCGATGACAAGCGCGCGCCGTCCGCGCGCGCCAGGCCTCCTACACGTGCACTCCGCCGCACTCGCTGGCGCTGCCGCGGCGCGCATCTGGCTGCTGAGGCGGTGGTCTCCTCCTGGTTCGCGCGCGTGACCGCCATCCGCGACCGCGCATGGGTCGAGCCTGAACCAGGAGATCGACCGGTTCCCGCGGCACATCAAGGACGGCAGCCTCCGGCGTGTGTTGGCTGGCCGGCTGCCCGCGACTGGTCGATCTCCCGCAACCGCTTCTGGGGCGCCCCCATCCCGGTATGGCTGCCGACGCACCCGCTACCAGCGAGGACGTCTACGGCTCGCTTCGAAGAGCTCGAGCGCGACTTTCGGCGCGTGGAGCGTCACCGACCTCGCACCGCCCTTCATCGACCCCTGTCGCGCCAACCCTCCCGACGACCCCACGGGGAAGTCCATGATGCGCCGCGTCTCGACGTCCTGGACCGCTGGTTCCGAGTCGTGGGCTCCATGCCGTTCGCCCAGGTGCACTACCCTTCGAGAGACGTCGAGTGGTTCGAGTCCCACTCACGGGCGACTCCATCGTGGAGTACTATCGGTCGAGACCCGCGGATGGTTCTACACCCTTCAGCCGTGCTGGCCACGCGCCTCAGCTTCGACCGGGTCCTCGCCTTCACCAACTGCGTCGTCCCGCGGGATCCTCCTCGAGCAACGACGCGCGCGAAGATATGAGCAAGTCCGGCGCAACTACCCTCGACGTCTCCATGGTCTTCGACCGCGGCGGACCGACGCCATGCGCTGGTTCCCTGCTGTCCAGCCCCGTGGTGCGCGGCGAACCTCGTGGTCGCGGACAAGCGCCATCCACCGCGACACCGTGCGCCGGGTGCTGCTGCGCGCTGTGGAACGCGTCTCGGTACTTTCTTTCGCACTGGCACGCGGGACGGGAGTCACGACGACGGTCGCGCTACGTCACCGCCGGGGTGGTTCTGGACGACGCAGTGCCTGTTCGGCAGGAAGCGGTTTCCTGCACGTCATGGACCGCTGCTATCCTGGCCCGCGCCGGGACCTGGCCGCCACGGTGAGCGCGCAGATGAGCGCCTCTACGACGTCACCGGCGCCACCGCCACCGCAGCGCAGAGTTCTCGACGTGCTCACCAACCGGTACCATGCGCACCTCGCGGAGCCGCTTCACCGACACGCCAACGCCGCGGTCTGCCGGCCGACGCTTCGACTTGCCCTGGCCACCGTGCTGCGGGTCCTGGGTGCGGCAGATGGCTCCGCTCACCGCTGACCAGCGAGGAGATCGGCCTGCGGCCTGACGGGAGCGCTCCATGCACCCGACCGACTGGCGGTCCTGCCCGCGCACGTGGCCGACTCCCGCCTGGTGTCCGCCATGGACGAGGCTCCGTGACGCCGTCTCGGCGGCGCTGGAGGCCTGCTGCAAGGCCGAGAGCTGCGCGCGCGCCAGCCGCTGCCGCTCGCTCACCAGTGGCGCGACCCTGATCCCGCCGCTCTGGCGCCCTTCCGCGACCTGCTGATCGCCGGAGGAGTGTCAACGCAGGAGGTGCGGTGCTCGACGCCGCGTGACGCCGGGCTACGCGAGGTGACCGAGCAGTCACCCTCAACCCCGCGCCTTCGACCCCGATGTCTCTGGGCGACCAGCAGCAAGTCTTCGCGGCCGCTAGTCACAGGCGAGTGGACGCTCGACCGAGGACGGGGACGTGCGCTTCGACGACGTCCGTGGGCGGTGATGCGCGCCCGCGTGCTCGAGGTCAGCGAGGAGAGCTCCTTCACCCTGACCAGTCGGATCGAGGTCGACGACGATTCCTGTCGCGACCACGATCGGCTCGGGCGCCTGTCAACGTCCTGGACACGGCACTGGACGACGCCCTGGAGGCCGGGCCGGGCGCGCGACCGATCCCGGCTCGTCCGGGACGAGCGCAAGCGCCGCCGGGCTGCACGTGGGCGATCGCATCCGGGCGCGGCCTGACGGTTCGGGCCGACGGGGTGCGCTGAACAGGTGCGCACCTGGACCTGATCATGGCGGGTGCGTGGCCCGCGAATGTCTCTCGACCGACCCGCAGGCCGATTGCAGGCCAGTGCCTCCGTGGCGAAGGCGTGAGGGCTGAGCCTGTCAGCGCTGCGCTCCGAGTGCTGGGCGCGCGTCGGCGGCGTGGACGTCGTTGGCGTACCGGGTCGATGGAGATCGGCAGCCGGTGGGCTCACCTGGCTGTTCGCGCGCGCCGTCGTGCTGCCGCCCGTCTACGGGCGGCGGCATGGGCGGGCGCCGAGCGCCGGCATGGTGACGCTGGCCGGCCTCCCCGCCGATCGCGCCTCAGGCGGCGGGCTGGGCGGGAGCGTCTGCGCGAGGCCGCCTTCCGCCCCGGTCCCTCGCCGTGGTGGCGGTCCTGGGGACGATCCGCGGGTGGCGATGCATGCGCGGCGCAGCTTCACCTTTCTCATCGAGAGCCGTTCCGGGCGCAGTGCCGACGCCGGCGCGCGCATTGCTGCCCTCTCCGGTGGGCCTTTGCCTGATAGTCCCCGTCGGCCTCATCGGCGCGTGCCTGCTCCCGTGGCTCAGGGATCGCGGCGTCGGGGCTGCGCGCCTGTCACCACGGCTGCCGTCTCCCCGCGGGCCCGAGCGGCTGCAGGGCAGGTCGACGCCCTCGTCGAGCAGCCGTGGAGGCACGCGATCCGCCTCATCGGGAGCGCAGGCTCATGGAGCAGCGCCTCACGACGGCGCGCAGCTGCACCTGAGCGCGGCCGGCCTCCTGAGCTCCTCGAGCTCGGCTCGCCGGCCTCGAGTGGGCGCATCGCGCGCGAGGCGCGCGAGACCCTCGGCGAGCTGCAGCGAGACGAGATCGACGCCGCCGCCGACGCGGAAGTTCGAGGCGCACAGGCTGACCGGGATAGTCTCGACGCGAGCAGGGGCTGCGGGCGCATCTGGAGGGAGTCGTCGCGCGCCGGCTGCCCTCCCGACTCAGGTGATCTGGGCCGGTGGGAGGGGGCGCGTCGCCTCCCGATGAGATCGCCGAGAGACCCTGTACCTCATCGCCTCGAGGCGATCACCAAAGCGATTCGCCACAGCGCTGCAGCCGCATCGAGGTGCGCGTGAGTGCGGCGCCCAGAACGGTGCCGGGTCGTGCTGACGGTGCGCGACGACGGCAGGGCGGGCCGCTTCGACGGGGCAGGGGATCCTCGGAATGGCGGCCCGTTCCCGCCGTCTTGGGGGTACTTTCGAAGCGGTCAGCCCCGACGGCGGGCCGACCGCCATCACCGTCCGCATCCCGACGGGAGAGCAGCGATGAGGATAGTCCTGGCCGAGGACGAGGCGCTGCTGCGCGAGGGCCTGGTCATGCTGCTCGAGCATGCCGGGCACGACGTCCGGCGTCCGTGGCGACCGCCACGGAGCTGGTCCACGTGGTGAAGCGCGGTGATCGCTGCTCCGCCGGATGCTCGACCGGATGTTCGGCCGGACATGGTGATCACCGATGTGCGCATGCCGCCGGGCAGGACCGACGACGGCCTGCGCGCCGCCATCGAGCTGCGCCGAGATCGCCCGCACCTGCCGATCCTGCTCCTGTCCCAGTACCTGGGCAACGAGTACCTCCAGCGACTCCTGGACTCCCGCCGAGGACGACCCCCGCTCCGGCGGCGTCGGGTACCCGCTCAGGATCGAGGTCTCCCACGTGCACGAGTTCATGCAGGCGCTCCAGACCGTGGCCTCCGGCGGGTGGTCGTCGACCGCAAGGTCATCAGCGCGCTCATGCGCGCCGCGAGATCGCCTGAGCGCCTGACGCCGCGGGGAGCGGAAGTCCTCCAGCACGTCTCGGCGGGGAGACCAACCGCGGGATCGCCGAGGCGCTGCACCCTGTCCGACAGGGCGGTCGTCAAGCATCGGCGCCATCTTCGACAAGCTGGGCCTGTCCCAGCGCGAGGGCAACCGGCGGGTCCTCGCCGTGCTGGCCTTCCTCGAGCATCCCTGACCCGGACCGGCTCCGATCCCGACTTGCTCCGACCCCCGATCGGCGGCGCCCGGCAGAGTCCTGAGTCCGTGGTGGGGTTTTCCCACCACGATCGGGCACGCAGGCCCACTGCGCGTCGCGGGCGCACTGGGCTGACATGGGGGCATGAGACCGACCCCGGCCGTTGAGGCCCACGAGCTGCGCAAGTCCTTCCCGACTCCCGGCGGGAGGCCGATCGAGATCCTGCACGGCGTCACCTGCGCCATGGAGGCGGGCGGGGTGACGGCGCTGGTGGGCCCCAGCGGGTCGGGCAAGTCCACCGCCCCTGCTGTGCCTGGCGGGGCTCGAGCCGGCGTCCTCGGGCGGGTCATCCTCATGGGACGCGACGTGGGCGCGCTGTCGGCCGCGCGCGTGGCGGAGCTGTACCGCGACCGGGTCGGCTTCGTCTTCCAGGCCTACAACCTCGTGCCGCCCTACCTGAGCGTGCGGGAGAATCTGACGATCAGCGACACCTGGCGGGCCGCAGGCTGATCGGACGCGCGCGCAGCGGGTCCTCGCCCGGGCTCGGCCTCGAGGCGCGCGCCGACGCGATCGCGACGACGCTCTCCGGCGGGGGGCAGCAGCGCGTCGCCCTGGGAGGGTGCTCTACCGCCGCCCGCCGGTGGTGTTCGCCGATCGAACCGACCGGGGCCCTGGACACGCGCTCGGCGTCCTTCGTCTGGCCGAGCTGCGGCGCCTGGCCGACGAGGGCGCCGCGGTCGTGCTGGTCACCCACGACCTGGGGGCCGCAGCCATGGCGGAGACGGCGCTCGTCATGCGCGACGGAGTGATCGTCGGCCGCCGTTGCGGCGCCACCCCCGACGAGCTGCTGACCGTGATGAACCAAGCGGGGGAGGCGGCATGATCCGCTATACGCTGCGCGCCCTGCGCCGTTCAGTGGCGGGCCTGGTCGGGAACGCTGATGGTGCTGGCCTTCGCGGCGGCCCTCGTCGATGTCTGCCTGGTGCACCGGATGACCGTCACCCGGCCGGACGTGGTCGCCGCGGCGCGGGCAGCGGGCTTCAGACCGGCGGAGCTGGTGGTGCCCGGCGTATCGGTGTACGTCTACTCGGCGATGGTGGCGATCCCGGTGGTGGCGGTCGTCGGGCAGTCCTGCGTGCAGGCCCTGCGCACGGACTGGGCCAGATGGCGCCTGGCCGGCGCCCTGCCCCGGCAGGTGTTCGTCGGCGTCATCGCCACCGTGGTCGTGGTGGCGGTGGTGTCCTGCTTGCCCGGCATCCTGGTGGGGGCCGTGGTGGACCAGCCCTTCGCCGCGGTGCTCACGCGCGCATGGCGGCGCAGCGCATGGACGGATCGAGGTGGCCCAGACGCCGTCGACGGTCCTGCTCACGATCGTCTCCGTCGTCGGCGTCGCCGTGATCGGGGCGATCGGCCCGGCGCGCACCGCCGTGCGCACTCCGGCGACCGAGGCGGTCCGCACCGCTACTGCCGCGTCGGGACGGTGCCGCATGGGCGTCATCCGGTGGATCCTGGCCGGGGCGTGGGCCCTGGTGTGCGTCGTCCAGCTGCTCGTGGCCCTCATGGTCCGGCCCGGGAAGCGTGTCGATGGGCTGCCGGACGGCGGCGGTCAGGCGATGCTGGCCGCCCTGCTGCTGGCCATCCTGGTCGTGCTGCTCGCGCCGCAGTGATTCCAGGTCTGCTGCGCGCATGGTCAGCTCCTCTGGCCCGACTCGGAGGGCCGTGCGCTGATCGCCCGCCGCTCTGCGCTGGGCGCAGCTCCTGGCGGCCCAGCGCCATCGCCCAGCTGGCCCTGGCCTTCTCCTTCGCGGCCGCCCTGATGACCAACCTCGATACGGCCGAGGCGGTGATCGAGGCGGAGCACCTGAACGTGACGCTCAACCAGTCCGATTCCCTGGTCCTGGCGGCGATTCTCGGGGCCATGGCCCTGCTCAGCGCCATCGCCGTGGTCGCCATGGCATCCCGCCCAGGCAGCAGGAGATCGCCGTGCTCCGCTGCGCGGGAGCCACCATCGGAGTGTGCGCGCCCAGGTCGTGATCGAGGCGGCCCTGTACGTCGGGACCGCCTGATCATCTCCGTCATTCCATTGGCCGTCACGGCGCTCGGCGAGCGATGTTCTTCGCCAGGGCGGGCCTGCCGTTCCTGCCGAGCCCAGCCGTCGGACGACTCGTGCTGCTGGCTCTGGGGTCCTTCGCGGTTCTCGCCGCGGTGCTCCTGGCGCCGGTGCGCCGCGCCCACCGGGCGCCGATCGGCTCCACCCTGACCGCTGAGTGAGGCATAGGTGAGGCGGGAGTGAGTGCGAGGCGATCCGGTCAGTGCGCTTCGTCGCGTTGCGAGGAGCCGTCGTCGCGCCGGGACGCGAGGCGACGCAGGAGGTAGGCGCATCCCAGGCAGCCGAAGAGCGCGGGTAGCCGACCAGCGTCCATGGCCGCGCCGGCTCTCCCCGAGCGCGAGGGATCGCACCGCCCAGAAAGGACGCAATGGCGATCAGGGCCCAAGCAGAGTCCTGCCATTCTGAGGCAGAGGATGCGACGCTGAGCCGTCGTCCGCTTCGTCCAGGTCATCCGTATCATCACCGCGACCATACTCAACTCAACTCAAGTCAACATTCAGCTCGACTCGCCCCGGCTCGGTGACGCCACGGCCGGCATCCCCATCCTCACGATAGGTGAACTCGATTACTTTGCCTTCGTCTATTGACAGATGGCGGTAGCATCTGCTCGGATCCTCGGTCGTGCGTGCTGTGCATGACGTATGTCGTCGCATGTAGCGAAGAGCATGCGACGGACATTCGAAGAACACTCTGAGAAGGACGTGGTGATGAGCGGGAGTGAGCCTCGTTCGGGGCGGGGATGACCGCCCGGGGCTGCCTTCGGCATCCCTGAGGGAGCCACGGGTGAGGAGGTCGTCGATGCCGTCCTGGCTGCCGGCGGCTCGACCGGCCCCGATGGCTCTGCTGGTCATGCTGGTCAGCGATGGTCGTGCTGGCCGGGATGGCATCGACGAGCCCTGCCCTACCTGGAGGCCGCCGACGGCGAGGACGGCGGTGCCGACGAGCCCGACGAGGCGGGCGGGGCCGGCGGCACCGACGCCGAGCGCCGGGCGGCCGTCGAGAAGCGGGATATGGAGGCCCTGCGCGAGCTCGTCGCCGCCAGCATGATTCCGGGAGGCGACCTGGAGCGCCTCGACGCCCTCCCTGGCCGAGGTCGATGAGGACGAGTCCGACGACTGGAACGAGTGGGAGCCCCAACTTCCCGACTCGCCCGCCGCGTCGGTTGCCGCCCCGGAGAAGGAGGACGAGGAGGGCGAGGAGACTGAAGGACCCGGCGCCACCGGGCCGACCTGCTCGCCGCCGCCCGCGCCGTCGAGGTCTCCGCCCGTATGCGCGAGGTGGAGGCGGAGATCCCTGTCGCGCGCCCCCGAACACCGCGTCCAGCCGAGTCTGGAGCGCGTCGAGTGGGCCCTCGACCTGCTCGGAAACCCCGAGCGCGCCTACCGCAACATCCACATCACCGGCACCAACGGCAAGACCTCCACCGCCCGCATGGCCGAGCGCCTCCTGGCCGCCACCGGCATGCGCACCGGCCGCTTCACCAGCCCCCACCTGGCCAGCATTCGCGAGCGCATCGCCCTGGATGGCGAGCCGATCAGCGAAGAGGGTTCATCGCCGCGTGGGAGGACGTGGCCCCCACATCCAGATGGTGGATGAGCGCTCGGCCGCGGCGGGCGGGCCGCGCATGAGCTTCTTCGAGGTCCTGACCGTCATGGCCCTGGCCGTCTTCGCCGATCATCCGGTCGACGTCGCCGTCATCGAGGTCGGCATGGGCGGAACCTGGGACTGCACCAACGTCGTGCCCGGGGATGTCGAGGTGATCACGCCCATCGGCTTGGACCATGCCGCCTGGCTGGGCGACACCATCGAGGAGGTCGCCTCCAACAAGGCCGGCACCATCAAGGACGGCGCCATGCTCATCACCTCCGTCCAGCCCCCGGCGGCGCAGGCGATCATCGCCGCGGCCGCCGCGCAGCACGGCGTCGTCTGGCGCCGCGAGCTGGATCCCGAGGAGGATCCGGACGAGGCGGACGCAGGTGTCCTGAGTGTGCTGGACCGCACTCTGGCCGTTGGCGGGCAGATGGTGACGCTGCGCACGGCGGCGGCCGTGTATGAGGACGTCTTCATTCCGCTGCACGGTGATTACCAGGTGCACAATGCTCTGCTGGCACTGGCGGCCGCCGAGGCCGTGTTCGGCGACCGTGCGCTGCCCGCCAAGATCGTCGAGACGGTTTCGCCTCGGTACAGCCCTCGGCCGGATGGAGGTGCTGCGCTCAGCCCTACTGTCATCGTCGATGCCGGACACAACCCGCACGGCCTGGGAGCGCTCGTGCCCGCCGTGGAGGAGGCGTTCGGATTCCGCCATCTGGTGGCCGTCGTCGGGGCCATGGCGGACAAGGACGTCGAGGGGATCCTGTCCGTCCTCGAGCCGGCCTGCGACGCGGTGGTGTGCGTGCCCATCGATTCCCGCGCGCGCTGGAGGCCGAGGACCTGGCCGTCGTCGCCCGTGAGGTCTTCGGGGCGGACCGCGTCGAGACGACCGACACGCTGGCGGCCGGCATCGAGAGAGCCGTTGCTCTGTCCGAGGGTTATGAGGATCCGCTGACCTCCTCGGGCGTCCTCATCGTGGGCTCGGTGATCCTGGCGGCTGAGGCCGAGCCCTGTTCGGGCGGGCCTGAATGCTGTGGCAGGCATCGCGTTGACGGGGATCAGGGCGCCCAACAGGCGCGTGGGCGCGCGGGTGCGCAACTGGTAAAATGCGCATAGATGAGCATCGACTGACGCTGACCGGCGCGGCCGGCCGCTGACTGGCGCAGTCCGGCATAGAAACTGATGGAGAGGACCGTGACTCACGAGAAGCCGCTTGACGCCGCGTGGAGCGTCGCATGGATTCGCAGTGCGGCGGCGGCGGTTGCTGAGCACCGTGACGAGCTCACTGAGCTGGACCGGGCCATCAGGCGACGACCATGGCATTAACCTCGACCGCGGCATGCATGCGGCGGTGGCCAGCTCGACTCTCAGGAGCGGGCGGCATCCTCGCCTCCGGCGGGCGCGTGTTCAGGCTGGCACGCCATGACCTGGCTCACGGGATGGTGGGGGCGCAGCGGGTCCGCTTCTGGGGACGGCCTTCTGCAGGCTTCACGGGCCTGCGATAGATGTGCTCCTCCCAGGATGTGGCGACGCTCCTGGGCGAGCGGCAGTGGGCGTCCAGATGCGTGGGCGTGCCGAAGTCGGTGATAAGACGACGTGCTGGATGCGTGGCAGCCCCGCGGCCCGTGCTGCGCGCGAAAGCTGCCGCGGCCAGGCAGGCCCGGTCCGAGGTTTCTGCAGGCCGCGGCGAACGCCGCCGTCGACGCGCTGACGCGACCTACTCGCTGACTGCCTCAGAGGACGGGCCTCCTACCTCGGCGCCCGCTCGGTGGGGCACCACGATCCCGGCGCGCGCTCGACCGCTCTCATCCTCCAGGCGGCTGTGCGGGCCGCCGGCGGCGGCCGAGGAGGAGCTGAGCGCTCTGCCCCGCTGGCCGGGCGGATATGACGGGGTTGCCAATCAGCGCGATCGGCGTCACTCTGACGCTTTTGAACCGGCGTGAGCCGACGTGCTCTCGGTGCTCTTGATGCTCGCCTCGTGATGATCCGCGTTGAAAAGGAATCGCCATGACTGAGCGCCAGCCGCATACTCATTCTCACTCAAAGCCGGACGCTGTTCAGCGTCGCCCTGACCAGGAGATCCCTGCGCAGGATCGAGGCCAGAGGCTACGACGTCATGCTGCGCTCGACCGTCTGGCGGCCACCCCGACCTGCTCGCCGAGCACTACGCCGAGCATGTCGACAAGCCCTTCTACCCCAGCATTGTGGGTGACTGCATGACCAGCGGTCCGGTGGTCTCCGTGTCGTCGAGGGAGCACCGAGTGGTTGAGGGACTGCGCTCCTCATCGGGTCGACCGAGCCGACTGCCGCCGCCAGGACGATTCGAGTGACCTGGGCCGGGACTGGGGGCGGCTCGGCCGCAGTGAACCTCGTCCACGGCTCAGATTCGCCTGCAGTCCGCGGGCGCTGAGATCGCCATCTGGTTTCCCCCACTGGCGCGCTAAATCTCACTCTGCCTTCTCAGCCTTCTCATCTGACCATACCGCACTGGTCCCTCATCACTCACGGTCAAGGGACCCGTGCGATGTCAGTGCACCAGTACGCAGAGCGGGCTCGATCGCTCGAGGTCGGGACTGGGAGTCGAGCCATTCCGGCCGCGGCTGCTGGTGCCTGCTCGGGGAGTCTCGACGTCGGGGGCGATCGGCTCCTCCCCGAACTGCTCGCCGGTGCGGGCTCGCGAGGGTGCCCGTCGTGAGCACCATGGTGCGTCCCGTGTGCAGCGGGAAGCTCTGGTTGACCGAGGCATATCCGCCGTCTGCCTGGCCGAAGACCGGGTTCTGTCCAGCCGCGGAAGGCGAAGCGCCTGCTCTCCGAGGCGGTCGTCTGCGTCAGCAGGCCAGCAGCATCGGGCCACGTCGCGCTGCGCCCACCGAGTCGGGTGCCGCCTCCCTTGATCGCGCCGTCCTCGGGTGACATCGCTGGTGCTGCCCCTGGCTCACTGATGCGGTGACCACCCGTCGGGCGGGAGGTGAGAGCCCGGCGAGCATGGGGCCCATATCACCGCCATCGTTGTCCCGCAGGTCAGCACGACGGCGCATACGCCCTCGGCGCCGAGGGGCGTCCGCCAAAGCGGTGGCGTGAGTCCGTCCCTGCGCCGCCGTCCCCACGAAGGACGGGACCGTCACGGTCAGCACGCAGCCGTCCATGGAGGTCCGGGGCGGTGTAGAGTCGATCGAGTCACAGAGGTCTGCGGCGTCCATGATGAAGGAGTGCTTGCCGCCGGCTACCTTGATGGCGTCGGCCAGGATGTCGTCGACCTCGTCGTGGGTGGTGGCCTTCTCGATCCGCCCGGCGGCGTCGGCGCGAGCCGTCTGCCACTCCTGACCGGTGGCATGGAGGCCCGAGTCCGCTGAGGCCCCGGGACGGCCGACCCGTAGGACTGGGGACTCGGTGCGGGCCACCAGATCCCCGAGGCGGGTCCGATCAGTGGACGAGCCCAGGCTCCGCCGGCGGTGCCGACCACCACGAGGGCCGAGACGACCACGGCGACGATCGTGAGGGTCCGGCGGCGACGCCGGCCTGGTAGTGGCTCAGGCGTGGGATCGGTCCGGGGCGCTTCGGCGGGCCCGTCTGCGGAAGTGCTCATAGTCCTTATAGTGCCGCGGCGGGCGGGTGCGCGGATCGGTCACGGGAGGCACTTCACCCTCCGCCTCAGGGAGGAGGGCGCAGCTGGCTCCTCATTCGCAATGACGAGACCGCAGCTGCTTACCGGAGCGCCTTATTCGCCGTCCCGCATGGCCACGCGGCGCCCCGATGCCGCGCTCGGTGAGCGCCGCAAGCGCCAGGACGAGACTGAGACCGACGACGGCGAGCCAGCGAGCGGGGTGCAGAGCCGGCGACGGAGCCCACAGGGGGCCGACAACCACAGCCCGGGCGTGCTCACGATCACTCGTTGCCCGCGATGACCAGGCCCGCGAGCAGGCCGATCACCGTCACGGTGATCGAGGCCGCCAGGCCGGCGGTCTGGGTGAGGGCGTACGCCAGGGCCAGGAGCATGAGGGCGACGAACGGGATGGTCACGGCGACGTAGACCTCCCCGGCCACGGCCGGCAGCTCCGGATCCGGCTCGACGGGGAACAGCTCCGACCCGGCGGCGCCCACGCCCCGAGGCCAGCAGAAGCACCCCGGACAAGAACCCCAGGCGGGCAGGAGCGCGCGCACGTCGCCCGGGAAGGGGCGTGGTGCGCATCAGCAGGCTGCGCCATGCCCGCGCAGGCTCACCCAGGTGGTCACGCCGACGACCGCGGCCGTGATCGGCACCCCCGGCCAGGGCGACCAGGGAGACGGCGGCGGAGGAGGAGTACGCGGCTCGGACCAGGGCGACCAGGCCCAGCAGCGGCAGGGTCAGCACCGCCCAGAGCCTCCAGGGGCGGGACGGGCGCCAGGGCGAGCCCGGTGCTGCGGTGCCCCGCCTCCGGCTGCGGTCACCTGCGCCGGCAGAAGAGCGACGGCGCGGCCGGTCCCGGGCTGCGCCGGTGCGGCGTGCCGACCCGGAGCTGCCGGGGCCGCCGTCGGAAGGACCTCTGGGGACACTGAGGACACTGAGGACGCTGGGGACACTTCGGACGCTGCGGTCTCGGTGGGCCGGCCGCCGACCCGTCGTCGGCTACGTCGGTCCTCTCCCGGCGCCTGCGCCCGCATGGACCAGGCGGCCCGCCGCCGGTCCCGGCCGTGACCAGGACGACGACCAGCCCGAGCACCGTGACAAGGGACTGCAGGAGCATCCCGGGCCAGAAGGGGTAGGACCAGGCGGCGTCGCCCGGCTCCAGGTTGACCGAGCGCTGCGGACGCCCAGCAGCGGGAGCGTCGTGCGGATCATCGGGTCCAGGGCTCTACCAGCCACGTCGGTCCCTCAGCGCGCAGGGTGCCGGCGGTCGACCACACGGCGGCGCTGCACGGGGCCAGGCCGACGGCGACGCCGCCGATGAGGCGGGCCAGCGCCAGTCCCCACAGGCTCGCCCCGGTTACCGAGACCCACATGAGCGCGGCGAAGCGGGAGGTAGTCCGCGACCGGGCCCCAGCCCGCCCCGGAGGCCAGCCCGTAGCCGACGACCGGTACGGGCAGCCCTGCCTGGCACGCCAGCCGACAGTGCCAGCACCGCTGCCCGCGTCCCCGCCACCCGGCGCGGGTCGATGGCGCGCCAGGCGGTCCTGCCTCGCGGACCGCTGCTCGCGCCACTGCGCCATAGCGCCGACGAGCGTCCCGATGACCAGGGCGAAGAAGTCCGGGTAGAAGGACAGCCAGGCCAGGATGTTGCCGGCCCAGCGCCCCTCGTCCGTGACCAGCCCGGCGGACATCAGGGAGTGGGACAGATTGATCGACCAGGCCGCGATGAACAGGGAGACGCCGACGGAGCCCCAGGTGAAGGTCCGATGCGACCGGAGCAGCTCGGAGCGCAGGAGAGCGAGCCGCACGGTTCGGGGCCGGCTCGCGCGGCGGCCTGTGCGGGAGAGCCGGGGAGATGGTCGGAGAGGCAGAAGAGGTAGCGGAGACAGAGGGACAGGGCATTCGCGGGCTCATGCTGCCGCCCCCGCCCGGTGACCAGGGCCAGGTAGGCCGCCTCGAGGCCGGGTCCGTCATCGGGGTGGGCGAGCCCGGACAGCGGGCCCTCGTAGGCCAGGCGGCCCCGCCACCAGGACGCCGACGTCGTCGGCCATGCGCGCCATCTCGCCCAGCTGGTGGCTGGAGACGACGACCGTGCGCCCGGCGTCGGCCAGCGACCGCAGCAGGTCCCGCAGCTCGATGATGCCCTGGGGGTCCAGGCCGTTCTGCGGCTCGTCGAGGATGAGCACCTCCGGGTCGGTCAGCAGCGCCATCGCCAGGGCCAGGCGCACCTTCATGCCGGTCGAGAAGGGACTTGGCGCGCTTGCGCCCCGCCCGCCCAGGCCCACGTGCTCCAGGAGCGGGGTGATCGCGGCGGGATCGGTCCCGGTCAGGCGGGCGTGCACGAGCAGATTGCGGCGGGCCGACAGCTGGGGAGAAAGCCGGGCCGTTGAGCGAGGCGCCCACATGCTCCAGGGACCGCCGGGTCCACGGCCGGTCCAGGATCTCGACGCCGCCGGCGTCTGGGCGCGTCAGGCCGAGCGCGATCGCGAGCGTGGTCGACTTGCCGGCGCCGTTGGGGCCCAGCAGGGGCATAGACGCGCCCCGGCCGGGCTGCCAGGTTCAGGCCGTTCAGGACCCTCTGGGAGCCGAAGGACTTGACGATGTCCGTCATGCGCAGACCGGTCGGACGCGCAGCGGTGGGACAGAGTAACAGGGGATCGGATGGGGCTGTGTGCGTCACTGGGCGTGTCATGGTCCTCAGCATCCGCGCCGGCGGTGCGCGGCGGATCCCCGTGGGGATGCGGCGGTCGGGCCGAGCGGGCGCACCGGCTCCCTCCTCCCCAGGGGAGCCGCGCAGCCGGGCTGCGGGAACTGGCTGCGGAACGATCCGGGCTCAGCGCACCGCCACCAGGCCGTGGCGGAATGCGTGCACGATGAGCTCGACCCGATTGCGGCAGCCGGTCTTGGCCAGCAGTGCTTTGACATGGGTCTTGACGGTGGACTCGGCCAGGTGCAGGCGCTCGCCGATCTCGGCATTGGGCAGTCCGTCGCACATCAGTGACAGCACGTCGCGCTCGCGGCCCGTCAGCGGTTCGAACAGGCCATTCGCGCCGATCTCGGCCCCGGTCGGCCTGGTGGCGTCCATGGCGCTTGCAGGTCCGGACGCATTCGGCTTCGGCCCCATCCGGGCCCGGAGCCGGGAGCGGTCGCGACTGTGTCCTCGCTCCCCTCGCCCGCCCCGAGATGGGCCAGGACCGTGCCCGTGACGGCCGGGTCGAGCCAGGACCCTCCGCGTGCGACCGTGCGCACGGCCTCGAGAAGGACCTGCGCGGAGGCGTCCTTGAGGAGGAATCCGTTGGCTCCCGCTCGCAACGCGGCCAGCACGAGCTCCTCCTCGTCGAAGGTGGTCAGCACGAGCACCGGGGTGCGGCGCAGTGCCTCCCGCGCTGCTGAATGCTCGTCATTCTGGTCATCCCCGCCGGTGCGCATGGCGCGAATCGCGGTCACACCGTCCATGACCGGCATGCGGATGTCCATGAGGACGACGTCGACGGGAGCGGCGCCCTGGAGCTGCTGCGCCCGCGAGCCCAGCAGCTCCAGGGCGGCGGCGCCGTCGGCGGCAGTTCCGACGACCTCCAGGTCCGGCTGGGACGACAGGGAGCATCTCGAGCAGAGACGAGTAGTGCCTGAGTCGTCCACGATGACGGCGCGCCACGGCCCTCGCGCGCCCGGGGCAGAGCGCTCGCAGGGTTTACAGGGCTCACAGGGCTCACGCTGATCCTCCCGCCTTCTCGGTTTTCGGTATCGGTGCTCTTGACGGACACCGGCAGGCTCACCGCCGTAGCCGGGGAGCGCGTCGTCGAGCATCCAGGGTCCGGCCTCCATGGTGCCGCCGTCAGTCGGATCCGCTCGGCCAGGCCTGCCAGGCCGCTGCCGGCCGTCTCTCTCCGCCGGATGCGCGTCACCGGGTTGGTGATCGCGACGGCGCACCGGCCGGAGTCGATCCGCATGCGCAGGTTGGCGGTGCCGGCCCCATGGCGAGGGCGTTGGTCAGCCCCCTCCTGGATGGTGCAGCACGGCCAGCCGCTGGAGCAGGGACGCGAGGCGCTGGCGCGCGTCAGTCTCGGCGGGCTCTGGATGTCGGTCTCTGCGGTTCAGCCCCGCGGCCGTGACCGTCGCCAGGGTCCGGTCGAGGGCGTCCAGGTCGGCGGGAGGCGCCGCGTCTCCGGTGCTGCCCCGTAGCGCCCGCACCAGGTCTCGCACTCGTCCAGGCTCGCGGCGGCGGCCGTCTGCTCGATCGTGGTGAGCGTCGTGCGCAGGGTCTCTGCCTGCCCCACGGCCAGGCGGTGGCGGCCTGCACACTTGATCGCGGTCAGGCTGTGGCCCAGGAGGTCGTGGAGCTCGCGCGCCAGCTCGAGCCGCTCGGATGCCGCCGCGGCCGCCCGCTCCCGGGCGAGCTGTCGCGAGGCGCCTCGGCAGGCGGCGGCGGCGCCACGCGTCGTTGGCGACCAGCAGCGCCGTCAGAGCGATGAGAGCGTGTACGCGACGCATATGGCCAGTTCCCCAACGGGGGTCCGGGGCTGGACGACCGCATCCCATACGGAGCGGTTGTATCCCGTCACGGCCATGGTCATGGGGTTGACGAGCCCCCTACGAGGGCCGCGCTGAGGGCCGTCCGCCCCCACCGGCGTTCCGGGCACCAGCGGGCGACGGCGTGCAGGGCTCGTCAAGGCGGTCAGCGTCAGTGGTGAGAGCCTGAGTGGTACGGGGAGAAGCTGGGTCAGCAGCGCATACAGGGCGAGTGCACAGCGGTGATGACGAAGGAGGTGCGCGCATCCGCCGCCGCAGCGGCTGGGCCAGAGCGAGCACGACTTCCAGAACCAGGTCCGCGACATAGACCGCATGGGCCCCGAAACGGCTGATGAAGGAGAGGGGCGAAAGGACGATGAGAAGGCAGGCGGCCCAGGAGGACGTCGGCCAGGGGCAGTGACCAGCGTCCGCCGCGCGGGCCGAGCATGCGGACGGTCGAGCGCCGTCGGTGGCCGCTGCTGACCCGGCCTCGTCCGCGGCGGACGAACTGTCGAGGTCGTCCGTCATGACTCTCCTCGGCTGCTCGGCTGGTCGTGCAGGCGCGGGCCCGGAGCCCAAGCGTACGGAGGCCGTGTCACAATCCGGGACAAACGAGGGCCAACAGGCTTGCACCTCCTGAAGAAACCGCATAATTCCAACGATTCCCCAGCACCTTGAAGGCAGGTGGAGCGCGTTTGTCCCGGATTGTGACAGACGCGCGGGTGGACGTGCGCCCGCAACGTGCTGTTCGCGCCCTCGCTCGGTGGCGGACGCGTCGTCGACACGCCCTATCGGCGGCTCTTCGGCTGACCGTTCCAGCGACACGGGCGCGGGTGCGGGTGCGCCGCCCGCAGTAAACAGCGCTCGCGCGGCGCTATCGTGAGCGCCGTGCACCCTCAAGACGTTGACACTCGAGGGCTTCAAGTCCTTCGCCTCGTCGACCACCCTGCGACTGGGCCTGCAGCATCACCGCGGTGGTGGGAGCCCAACGGGAGCGACAAGTCCAGTGGTGGACGCCCCGACCTGGGCCAGTGGGGGAGCAGGGCGCCAAGAACCTGCGCGGTGGCTCCATGGCCGACGTCATCTTCGCCGGAGCCGGGTCGCGCTCTGGCGCTGACGCGCCGAGATCCCGCTGACCATCGACAACACCGGCGGCGCCCCGCCGATCGACTCCACCGAGGTCACCATCTCCCGCACCTCTCTCTCCGCGGCGGCGGCTCGAGTACCGCATCAACGGCACCGCCTGCCGCCTCCTGGACGTCCAGGAACTGCTCTCCGATACGGGTCTGGGCCGTCGATGCACGTCATCGTCGGGCAGGGCCAGCTCGATGTCGTCCTGAGCGCGACCCCCGAGGACCGGCGCGGCTTTCATCGAGGAGGCCGCCGGCGTCCTCAAGCACCGGCGCCGCAAGGAGCGGGCCCCTGCGCAAGCTGGAGTCCATGGCCGCCGACCTCGCCCCGCCTGACGGACCTGACCACCGAGCTGCGCCGCCAACTCGGCCCGCTGGCCCGCCAGGCCGCCGTGGCGCGCCGCGCGCACCATCCAGGTCGAGGTTCGCGACGCCACTGCCTCGCCTGCTGGCGCTGACGACGTCGTCCAGACCCAGTCCCTGCTCGAGGCCGGGGACGAGGACAAAGGCCGTCCTGGCCCGCCGTCGCGCCGCCGTCGAGGAGGCCGATCAGACCGCTCGCGCCCGTGCGGCCGAGCTGGCCGCCGTCGAGACCACCCTCCGCGCAGCGCCTGACCTGCGCCACCGACGTCTGGAGGAGCTCACCACCGCCGCCCAATCGCGCGGCGCATTGGCCGATGTCGCCGCCGAGCGCGTTCGCGGCCTCGCCTCCGCCCCCAGGCCTCGCGTGGGCACCGACCCCGATGAGCCTCGAGCGCCGTGCCGAGACCGCTGCGGCCGAGGAGGCCGAACTGGCCGATGCGATCGAGACCGCCGTTCGCACCTGTCCGAGGCCACCCGTGAGCGCGCCGACGCCGAGGCCGCCGAGACCACCGCCGAGCGGGCCCCTGTCCCAGACGCAGCGCCGCGCCGCCGACCGCCGCAGAGTCCTGGCCCGCGCGGGGGCCGAGTGGCTTCCGCCCGCTCCCGCCACGAGGCCGCCCCTGGCCTCCTCGAGCAGGCCCGCTCGGCGCTGGCGGACGCCGAGAAGCGCGCCGATGCCGCGCAGGCGGCCCTGGATGAGTCGACTGAGTCGGCTGGGCACGCGGGCGCGCCCCCTGAGAGCCCGGGCGGACGCCGACCGGGCGGCGGACGAGCAGCAGGCCCGGGCGACCGCCGCCCAGGGCGAGGGGCCATCGCCGAACTGGCCGCCGCCCGCGACGCCGTCGCCGCGGCCACCGACGCCCGACGCGAGGGTCGCCTCCGACCGCGCCACCTGGACGGCGCGCCGTGACACGCTGGCCCTGTCCCTGAGCGCCCAGGACGCGACCGGCGCCCCTGGCCGAGGCCGAGCTGGCTTGGTGTGCTCGGCCCCTGAGCGAGGCCGTGAGCATTGAGCGCGGCTGGAGAACGCCGTCGCCGCCCTGCTCGGGAGACCTGGCCGGGGCGGCTCTCGTGAGGGGATCGATGCCGCCGTCGCCGCCATGACCTCATGTCCAGGGGCGATGGCGGCGGCGCCCTGCGCCTGGTGCTCCTCCAGGATCCGGGAACAGCGGCGCCGGAGGCCGGCGCGCCCGCACCGCCCGTGGACGGCGCGCGCGCCGCCACCGGCCTGGTGTCGGGCCGATCGGCCTGGCCTGCGCGCCGCTGTGGGGCGGATCCTGGCCGGAGCCTGGGTCGCCCTGACCTCGAGACGGCTCCGGGCGGTGCGCGAGGCACCTGCCCGAGGCCGTCGTCGCCACCAGAAGTGGGGATGTCCTCGCACCCGCCTGGGCGACCTCCGCCGGACACGGCACCCGTCCGTGCTCGAGCTGGCCGCCGCCCGCGAAGAGGCCGCCGCGCGAGGCCGAGGCCGCCGCCCAGGCCGAGGCCGAGGCCGACGCTCGCCCTGGACGCGGCTCGGGCCCGCGAGGAGGATGCCCGTCGCGGCGTCAGCGAGGCCCTGACGGCTCTGCGAGCCGCCGACGCCGAGGCCGCCCGCGCCGCCGAGGCGCTGGCCCGCCTGACCTCTGCCGCCCGTGCGGCGCAGGAGGAGGCCGGGCGCGCCCGCCGGGTGCTGGAGCGGGCCGAGGACGAGGTCGGCCCAGCGCACCACCGAGCTGGCTGCGGCGACCGCCGCCCCGGCCGAGATCGAATCCCGGACACTCGAGCGACGCCGGGGACGACGACCTCGATGCCGCGGTCGAGACGGCGCGGGAGCGGCGCGAGTCGGCGGTGGCGGCTGCCCGCCGGGCGCGCGCGCCGATGAGACCGAGGCCCGGCTGGCGCTGCGCACCGCCGAGGAGCGCGAGCGCTCGGGGCGCGGGCGCGCGGACTCGCTGCGAGCCGCCGCCCGCCGCGAGCGGGAGGCGCGAGCCGCCGCCGAGCGGGCCGAGGCGCGTCGGGCCGCTCAACTGGCCGTCGCCTCCCGCGTGCGCGATCAGGGCCTCGCCGCCGTCGATGCCGCCCGGGCCTGACTGAGGAGGCCCAGGGAGAACGAGCCCGGATCGAGGCCGAGCGGGCGGAGGCGAGCGCCGCGACCGGCGAGGTCCGTGCCGAGCTGGATGCCCTGGCCGCGGAGCCGTCACAGCTCACCGATGCGGCCCTACCGCGATGAGGTCGCCCGTGCCGAGCAGCGCATGCGCCTGGAGTCCCTGGCCGAGCGCGCCATGAATGAGCTGGGGCTGGAGCTGGAGCCGCTCGTGGAGGAGTACGGGCCGCATATGCTCGTCCCCGCCACGGCTGAGGATGGGGCGCGGACGGGGACGCCGCAGTCTCCGGGGCGACGGCACCGATGGCACTGAAGGCGCTGACGGCACCGACGATGACGGCGCGGCGGACCGCCGGGCCGCTGCTGATCCGGGGCGCCCTGCATGCGCGCCGAGCAGGAGAGAGCGATTGGCGCGGGCCAGCCGAGACCTGGCCCTGCCTGGGCAAGGTCAACCCGCTGGCCCTGGAGGAGCACGCCGCCCTGGAGCAGCGCCACCAGTTCCTGGCCGAGCAGCTCGCCGACCCTCAAGTCCTCGCGCGAGGATCTCGCTGCGCATCGTCGAGGAGATCGACACCCGCGTCCAGGAGGTCTCACCTGCGCCTTCGAGGACACGGCGCGCCAGTTCGCGGAGGTCTTCGACCGCCTCTTCCCCGGGGCGAGGGGCGCCTGGTGCTCACCGATCCCGGTGACATGCTCGCCACAGGCATCGAGATCGAGGCGCGGCCGGCGGGCAAGAAGGTCAAACGGCTCTCGCTGCTGTCCGGCGGTGAGCGCTCCCTGGCCGCGGTGGCACTGCTCATCGCGATCTTCAAGGCCAGGCCCCTCGCCGTTCTACGTCATCGGATGAGGTCGAGGCTGCCCTGGACGACACGAATCTGGAGCGACTGCTGGAGATCTTCACCGAACTGCGCCACTCGAGCCAGCTCATCATCATCACCCACCAGAAGCGTACCATGGAGGTGGCCGACGCCCTGCATACGGCATCAGCATGCGCGACGGGATCACCAAGGCCATCAGCCAGCGTCTCGGCGCACAAGGGCTGAGCCGCGGCCGACGGAGTGCCGGAGCGCCTCAGAGCCCCTCGCCGCTCAGGAGCCCGTCGATGAGTCTGCCCATGGTCCAGGCGAAGAGGTCGCCGAGCTCGCGGGAGCGCCGCCGCCCCGCTGCGATGGTGGGGAAGCGCGCGGCGTCGATGAGGGCGCGCGGCCCAGGCGTCCCGCTGCCGTCCTCGGCTGAGGGGATGGCGCGAGCTCACCGAGGGCGACGGCGCAACTGGTGACGGTGGACACGATGACGCTGGCGCGTGCGGGCGCCCATCCGTACCGTTCGGCCCAGGCCCTCTGGTTGTGCTCGATCGTCTCTGAAGATCACTCCGAACCGGGATCGAGGCTCAGCAGACAGGCCCGATGCCCGGGTGGCGCGAGGCCATGGCAGCGCATCGCCTCGGCGAGCTCGAGCAGGGCCTGACGGGGGTCTGGGGAGTCCGGTTCCGGGAAGTCCGTGCGCGCAGATGCCCTGCGCCACGATTCGGCGCAGGCCGGCGAGGTTGTCGACGTGCCGGTAGAGCGTCATCTCGAGATGCCGAGGGCCTCGGCGACTCCTCATGCCTCTAATGCGGGCAGCGTCAGGGCGATGCCGGCGTCAACGATGCGCTCGGTCGTCATCAGGGAGGGCGGCCACGGCGCCGGCTCCTGCGGACATGATCGTTCATCATCGACCTCCTGGCCCAAGCATGTCACCTCGACCCTTTTCGGCGGCGTTGAACGTGCCCTCGACCCCCTAGTTAAAGTTAGACGACCAACATAAAGGAGGTCCAGCATGGCAGAGTCTGCAGAGTCTTTACGGATCCCAAGAGTTCCACGGATCTCGCGAGCACGATGGGTCGCCCGAGGGCGACAGGGCTGAGGCTGCGCAGCTTCTCAGCCTGCTCAAGAACCACTCTCGCGACGCCTCGGATGACGGGCGAGCCTCCGGCCGGCAAGCGGACCGGCCGGTGAGATGGCGGATCACCGGCATCGAGAGCCGCGCCGCGCATATGACGCGCGTGCACGGAATCCTCGATCGGGACGATGATGCGGATGCGGAGGCGGAGGCGGCGGAGTGGGCGGAGCGCTGGTGCATCCCCAACGTCGCCATACGCATCGAGCTTCCCTTCCAGTCGGCCGAGTTCCACGGGATTCCCGATGCCCCCGTGACCGCTTCCCGCGTCTACTACGGTCGCCACGGCCGACCCCGAACGGAGGGAGATCACCGTCGATTTCGTCGTCCACGAGGGCGACTCGCCCGCCATGCTGTGGCTCCGCTCCGTGCAGCCGGGTGACGTCGTCGAGCTCTCCCAGCCCCGTCAGCACCGCATCCCCCTGGTGGCGACCAGCCATGTGCTGGTGGTCGATTCCACGGGCCTGCCCGCGGCGGTCAGCGTCCTGACCGGCATGGACCTGCCCGGTCGAGTGCGCCTGCTCGCGCGGATCCCCTCAGATGAGGTCCCCGAGCTCGACGGTGTCGAGGTGATCCGCGTCGAGGAGCCGCTCGACCGCGCTTCGCCGCACTCGACCTGGACGGCGTGGACTCCGTGTGGGGGCGCCGCCGAGTCCGGTGAGATGCGTCCGGTGCGCCGGGCACTGCGCGACGCACTCTGGGCCTGTCCAAGGAGGCGACCCAGGTCTACGGGTACTGGCGCCGCGGAGCCAGCAACACGCGGCTCGACCTCGATCGGCTGCGCCTGTACCGGGACATCCTCGCCGCCGGGGGAGACCCGGCGGAACTCGAGGAGCGCATGGTGGAGATGGTGGAGGACGAGTGAGGCGGGTCGAAGTCGTCTCACGCCGCCCGGCGGCCGGTCGGGAGGACGATCTCGCGACCGCCCGGTCACCGCCAGGGTCTTAAGGCACGAGATATGTGTGACGAAAGTCCGAACAAAAGCCCGTGCGTCATCGGCATGTGAATGTGCCGTGCGCCCAGGGCGAACACGGCGAACGAGACGTTGCGAGCGCGCGACACGTGTCATGGACCTCAGCGACGGTATGACAAACGTAGGTAACAATTAGCCACATGGGTGACATGATCGTTCCTCTGCTCGTCGTCGTCATCGCCGCTCTAGCGGTCATCGGATTCTTCGTTATCACTCGCTACCCAATCTCCACCTGGCGGGCCGACTGCGCGATCTCAGCAAGGCCGCCCGTGAGAAGGAGGAGCCCGTCGAGATCGTTCCCCAGGACGTGCGCCTGACGATCTCACGACTCGTGAAGGCCCATCCGTCCACACCCGCACCGACTCGTTCCCCTGGCCTGGTCGGGGCCGTCGAGAAGGCCGGCGACCACCGCCGAGGGCACTACTGCGGTGGTGCGCAGAGCTCGTGCCGAGTTGGGGCCGACCAGGCCCCAAGTCGCAGCGCGGGCGAAGGGCGGACAGGTCTCGGTGTCCTGACTCCCTGAATTCCTGACTCTGACGTAGTGCCGTGCTGATGCGGGATGTCCCGCATCAGCACGGTCGTCTGTAATGACCTGAAATGACCTGAAATGACGCGATGAGCGGGTGCCCTCCAGGTTCATTCGCGGGTTCATTCACGGGACGGGGCGGCTGCCCACCGCCGGCGCGTCATCGGGCATGATGGAGCCATGGAACCCTGGATGATCGTTCTCGCCGTCATCGTGCGTCGTCGCCGTGATCGGCGGCATCTGGTTCTGTCGCGAGCCGCCGCGGCAGCGGGCAGGTGCCCCGAGGTCAGTGCCCACAAGCCCACCAGCGCTGACGACGTCCCTTCTGGCCCGCCGTCCGAGCAGAAGACGAGGGTGCTGGGGAAGCTGAGGAACTGAGGGGCGTAGGCCTCAGGCGCCGACGCTCGAGCGCCCTGAGTCGATCCCCGGGCGCATGCAGCGCCCGGGCCCGTCTGGCGGGGTCTGGCGAGCTGGGCGCGCGCGTCCTGTCGGTCCCTGTCGCGCGGCGACCTGACCGAGGCCGACTGGGAGGAGATCGAGGACACGCTGCTGACCTCGGATCTCGGCATCGAGGTCACCACCGCGCTCATGGACGAGCTGCGCACCCAGGCCAAGGTTCTGGACACCTCTGACCCCGAGGCGATCCGCGGCGTTCTGCGTGCCGAGCTGCTGAAGCTGGTCGACCCGACCATGGACCGCTCACTCGTCCTGGATCGGCCGGCTCCCGCGGAGAGCTGACGAGAATCCAGGGCGACCCGGCCGCCGCCGTCCTCATGGTGGGCGTCAACGGGACCGGCAAGACGACCACCTGCGGAAAGCTCGCGCGCGTCCCTGGTTGCGCAGGGACAAAACAGTCGTCATGGGTGGCTGACACCTTCCCGCGCCGCGGCCGCCGACCAGCTGACCACCTGGGGCGGCGCGTGGGCGTCGAGGCCGTGCGCTCCGACAAGGAGGGCGCCGACCCGGGCGTCGGTCGCTCACGATGCCGCCCAGCAGGCCGCGCGCACTGGTGTCGATGTCGTCCTGGTGGACACCGCCGGACGCCTGCAGAACAAGGCTGACCTGCGGACGAGCCTCGGCAAGATCAAGCGCGTCATGGACAAGATCGCCCCGGTCGGCGAGATCCTGCTGGTTCTGGACGCGACCACCGGTCAGGAACGATGCGTGACAGGCGCAGGTCTTCCGGAGGCCGTGGCATCACCGGAATCGTCCTGACCAAGATGGGACGGCACCGCCAAGGGGCGGCATTGTCGTGACCGTGCAGAGCGAACTCGGCGTGCCAAGTCGCTCGTCGGGCCTGGGAGGGCGCCGACGACCCGGCCCCTCTTCGACCCCGAGGGCTCTGTCGACGCCCTGCTCGCCTGAGGCCGCTCTCGGCCCGCTTGAGCGGGGGCGGAGGCGGATCGATCCGGTTCGGGCGTTCCGGTCCCCTCATGAGGGGACGCGCCGGCTGTGGTAGGGCCGCTGCACACCAGATGCGGCCTGGGGCGAGCGAAACCCGGAATCATGCGGAAGTAAGATCTCGAGGTGCCGAGACATTGTTCCCATGTGCGCAGACCCCTGAGGTGCACATGGGAGCCTGACGGCCGAAGTTGTGGCGTCTTCGCAAAGAACTTGGAATCACAACGAAAGACCGCTTCTGCATCGCCAAGGCGCTGCCCTTCCCCCATGTGCAACTCAACCACACAGGGTGCGGGGCTAGTTCGATGCGACCCGAGCCGCCCGACGGGGACGCGCTCGGCCCATATTCGGCGTCGGGGGAGAGGCGGAAGCGCCCCTTCCCGGTATCGGGGCGCAGTCAGCAGTCATGCAGCCCGGCAGCCTCGCACGTTCCCGCGATGCGCCACCAGCGCCAGGAAGGACCTCAGCGTGCTCGGCAACCTCTCCGACCGGCTCACAGCCTCGTTCAACTCCCTGCGCGGCGAGGGCCGCCCTGACCGAGGCGGATATCGACGCCACTGTCCCGAGGATCCGTCGCGCCCCTGCTGGAGGCCGATGTCGCCCCTGCCGGTGGTCCGCTCTTCACCGCCGCCGTGCGCGAGAAGGCCAAGGACGCCGCCCGCTCCCAGGCCCCTCAACCCCGCCCAGCAGGTCGTTCCAGATCGTCAACGACGAGCTCATCGAGGTCCTCGGCGGCCAGTCCTGCGAGCTCAACTCGGGCCGACCGCGGTCCCACCATCATCATGCTCGCCGGTCTCAGGGCGCCGGAAAGACGACGCTGGCCGGAAAGCTCGGCCGCTGGCTGCGCGAGGATCGCAAGCGCGTCCCTGCTGGTCGCCTCGACCTGCAGCGGCCCAACGCCGTCACCCAGCTCAGCGTCGTCGCCGAGCGCGCCGGCGTGGATGTGGGCCCTCGAGCCCGGCAACGGCGTCGGCGACCCGTTCAGGTGGCCCGCACCGGTGTGGAGCAGGCGCGCACCCACGCGCTACGACGTCGTGGTGGTGGACACCGCCGGGCGCCTGGGCGTGGACGTGCCGAGATGATGGACCAGGCGATCCGCATCCGCGACGCCGTGAGCCCCCACGAGATCCTCTTCGTCCTGGACGCCATGGTCGGTCAGGACGCCGTCAACACCTCGGTGGCGTTCCGCGACGGCGTCGGCTTCACCGGCGTCGTGCTCTCCAAGCTCGACGGCGACGCCCGCGGTGGCGCCGCCCTGTCCGTGCGCGGGGTCACCGGCGCCCGGTCCTGTTCTCCTCCACCGGCGAGGGCCTGGGGACTTCGAGCGCTTCCACGCCGACCGCATGGCCAGTCGCATCCTGGACATGGGCGACCTGCCCTACCCTCATCGAGCAGGCGCAGAGGACCTTCGATGAGAAGGAGGCCGAGGACGCCGCCGCCAGGCTCGCCTCCGGCGAGTTCACCGACGACTTCCCCGTCCCAGCTGCGTCAGCATCCGCAAGATGGGCTCCATGAAGAAGCTGCTGGGCAGATGCCCGGCATGGGGCAGATGCGCGAGGCCCTGGAGACCTTCGACGAGCGGGAGGTCGACCGCATCGAGGCCATCGTCTGCTCCATGACGCCGGCGGAGCGGCGGGACCTGTCCATCCTCAACGGGTCGCGCCGGTCCCGCATCGCCAAGGGGCTCGGGCACCACCGTGCAGGCTGTCAACGAGCTGGTGGAGCGGTTCGGGCAGGCCAAGAAGATGATGGAGGCCATGGCCTCCGGCGGCGGGGGCGCCGCCGGCGAGGGGGGTATGCCCGGCATGGGGTCGCTGCCCTCCATGGGCAAGCGCTCCAAGGCCCGTCAGGCGCCCAGGGCAAGCGTCGCAAGGGTGGCAAGAAGGGCGCTCCGGCAATCCCGCCAAGGCGGCCCGGCAGGCCAAGGGAGGCCCAGGCCGCGGCGCTGGCGGTTCGTCCTGAGGCGTCCGCACCTGCGGCCCCTGCTGCGGGCTCGGCCTTCGCCTGGGCGGCGGAGTCTGCGGGGGCTCTGGCGGTTACGGGATCATGCCCGACCAGGAGAGCGCGGCATCGGGTCGGGCGATGAGGTCGCCGACGCCAGTGAACGCCCTGCCCGAGGATCTCGGGCGCCGACTCCGGTCTGTGATGCGGGCGCCCGGTCGCACAGGCCCGGCTCCCGATGCCGCGGACCGATCTCGATGCGGAAGTGGACCGATCTCGGCGCGGAGTACGACCGATCTCGGCGGTTACAGCCAGCCGTTGGTCTCGGCGGTGCGGGCCGCCTCGGTGCAGTTGCGGGCGTGCGTCTTGGCGATCGCACTGGACAGGTAGTTGCGCACCGTCCCGGCGCCCAGATGAAGAGCCTCGAGCGATGTCGTGGGCGTCCGCACCGCGCGCGCCAGGCGCAGCACCTCCTTCTCGGTCCGTCAGCGGGTTGCGCGCCCACGATCACCGACTCCTGGGCGAGGTCGGGTCGATGACGCGACCTGCCGCGATCTTCCGGATCGCCTCCGCCAGCTCCTCGGGCGGGGTGTCCTTGACCAGGAACCGAGGCTCCCGCCTCCAGCGCGCGCGAAAGGTAGCCAGGGGCGCCTGAAGGTGGTGACGATGAGGCTGCGGCATTCCCGTGCCCGCGGCTGTCAGCGCCGCCAGGCGGCGCAGGCCGTCCATGTCCGGCATGTCGATGTCCAGCAGGGCCACGTCGACGGCGCGCTCCTGAACCAGGGCCACCGCCTCGCGGCCGGTGCCCGCCTGGGCGACGACGTCGATATCCGGCTCCAGACCCAGCAGCGTGGCCAGCGCCCCGCGGACGAGGGCCTGATCGTCGGCTATCAGCACACGGATCGGGGCGCTCACAGGTGACCTCCAGGACGGTGCCCGGGCGCACGGCGGTGCCGCCCGGTGCGGGGCTGGTCAGGGACGAGGTGCCGCCACGGCCCTCGACGCGCTCGCGCAGGCCGGTCAGCCTGTTGCCCTGGGCGGTGCCCGGCGACGCCCGCGCCGTCGTCCTGCACGCGCACCCGCCCGGGGCGAGCTCGACGTTCACGCGGGGCGGCTCCGGCGTGCCGCAGCACGTTCGTCGTCGCCCTCCCGCAGGGCCCAGGCGAGCAGCTCGCGCTGGGGCAGGGGGATATCTCCGGCCCGCCCGTAAAGCGCGGCGCGATGTCGGCGGCGGCGAAGGCGGTGCGGGAGGCCTCCATCCGACCCGGCCAGGTCCGGCGCGCGCGCAGGCGGGTCACGGTGGCGCGCACATCCGCCAGGGCGGCACGTGAGAGCTCGACGATCTCGGCCACCTGCGCTCTGCCGCCCTCGGGGCCGCGGCGCACGAGCCGGTGGGCGACCTCCGCCTTGAGGGTCAGGACGGTCAGGAGTCTGGAGCAGGGTCGTGGACGTCGCGGCCCGATCTCCTCGCGCTCCGTCGCGGCGGCGAGCTCTCGCTCTCCGACCTGACGCCGCTCCTGGAGCATCGGCCGCGATCCGGCCCAGCGTGCGATGGACGCGGAGAGAAGGCAGCCAGTGGCCCATGATGTGAGGTTCGCCCCGAGGGCGAAGAGCGCGAACGACGACGGTGAGCGGTGCGCAGCCGGAGAGGGATCGAGGCCCGACGCGCAGTGTCGTCGCGTACAGGACGATCGCGCAGAAATAGGGCAGGTGAGAAGATCTCGTACCACCAGTTCAGCATGGGCCGAGACGGCGGCGACGGCCCGTCAGCAGAGCGAACCTGCCGGCGATGGGGACGCAGCTGGTCGAGACGCTCATCTTCGCGGCAGGGCGACAGCCAGATCGGCATGGTCGTGACGTCGGCCCAGATGTAGACGACCGGCGAGCCGATCCCGACGATGCCCAGCGTCTTGAGCGAGCACCGGCATGTCGCGTCCCTGATGACGAAGACGAGGGACGAGGAGGACGGCGGTCCACACGGCGTCCAGGCGGATCCGCCGGTACCAGAGGCGCGGGTGGCCGTCGGCCGCGACCGTGCCGGCTGCGTCGGCCGTGCTGGTCGCGGCTGCGGCGCTGGTGCTGCTGGTACTCGGGGCACTACTGCGAAGCTGGCGGTCAGCGGCGCGCCGTCGTCCGAGCGATGCGCGGCCAGGCACGCGATGACGAAGATGAGACTCCACACGGCGATGTTAGTGAGCGGGCAACACAGGGCCTCGTGGAATGTCGTCCCCGCCGGTGTGGACGATCGTCCTGCTGGGAGCGCACGCGCGCAGGGCCAGGAGCCGGCACCGTACATGGGGGTGAAGTGGCGTCGGGGTCGAGCAGCGCTCCCGCCCAGCGGCATGAACAGTTGCCGAGGAAGGCGAAGATGCTGATCGAGGCCCCCGCGATGCCGACCGCCGCCTGCGCCGGGATCCACAGCCCCACGGCCAGGCCGTAGCAGGCGAAGGGGCACGGCGGCCAGCAGAGTGAGCAGATAGCTGACGCCCCACACCCAGGGCGCGTCCATCCTGCGCCCTGTGAGGGAAGCCTGCGATGAAGATGACGCTGACCGGGAAGACGGAGACGATGAGGGCGCTGAGCAGCTTGGTGGTGAGATAGGTGCGCAGGCCGCCCGCGGTGAGCGCTCATCTGGCGGCCCCACCCGCCCGCGTTCTCGATGGCGGCACCGGAGGACGTGCAGGTCGCGGCGATCGCCACGGAGAAGACCGGACATATTGATCATGCGAGGGTGGCGACGCGACGCGTCCCGCGTCGGGCGGAGAAGTCCTGCATGGCGCCCCAGAACAGGTACATGCCCAGCGGCATCACCAGCGTGAAGAAGAGCAGGTGTCGGGGCGGAGCAGGGTCGGTCAGGGCGTCGATGCGCGCATAGGTCCCACGGGGCGCGGGCGGCGCCCGGGCGCGGGCCGGTGCGGCCGCCGCTGGGGCGGGGCGACGGGCGCGAGTGTAGGGCGCTAGTGGTCGTGGCGTGGTGTCCCGTGCCTGGGTTGCCGGGAGACTTCCCGCGAGCGGCGACAGTTGCGGTGGGTTCGGGCCGGCGGCCTCGGGTCCTGGTGCGGTGGCGGGGCGTGCGGCGCGGTGAGCGGAGCGGCTCGGGTGGCGGGAGCGGCTGCGCGGCGCGACCGTGGTCATGACCGCCGTGATCCTCGACCGACGAGTTCGGGCGAAGATCCTCCAGGCTGAGCGCGGTGATGCCCAGGTGGGCCGGCCGGGGTGGCGGTGAGCAGGAGCCGGGCGACGTCGTCCGGGGCGATGGTGCGCACCTCCAGGTGCGAGCCGTGAACCTCCACCGCCAGCAGGGAATCGGACACGGGGTGCGAGGCCGCGCGCAGCTCGCCTGGCCGCTCAGACCAGCCAGGTCGCGGTCACCGTGGTGCCCTCGCCCAGCGCCCGTACCTCGTCCACCGATCGTCGGCGACCAGGAGGCCGCGGTCGATGATGACGATGCGGTCGGCGACGTCGGCGGGCCTCCTGCAGGTGAGTGGGTGGCGAACAGGATCGAGCGGCCCTGCCGCCGTCTGGGCCCGCCGCATCATCGCCCAGAAGGCGGCGCGGGCGGTCGGGTCCATGCCGGTGGTCGGCCTCGTCCAGGACCAGCAGCTCGGGCTGGGCCAGTGAGCGCCAGCGCCAGGCGGACGCGCTGGACCTCGCCGCCGGAGCACTGGGAGATCTTCGCAGGAGCAGCCCTCCAGCCTGGTCTGGGTCGATCACCGCTCGATGTCGGGCAGGCGCGCAGCTGAGGGAGGCGATGATGTCGAGGGTCTGGCGCACCGTGTAGGAGGCGGTTGACCATCGGGCCTGGAGTGACCGCGCCCGACGCGTCGGCCCGCACCGCCTCCCGCGGCGACGCCCAGGACGGCGGCGGTGCCGGCGTCGGGGCGGGTGAAGCCGAGGACGACGTCGAGGGTGGTGGACTTGCCGGCGCGTTCGGTCCCGAGGAAGGCGACGACCTCGCCGCGGGGGCGACCGTCAGGTCCAGGGAGTCCACGGCGACGACGGGCCGAAGGTTTTGCGCAGACCGCGCACGCGGACGGCCGGCTTGTCGGGGTCGGGCCGGCCGGGCCAGCCGCGGCGCCTGTCATGACGGGGAGGCGGGTGTGCTGCTCATGTCCCTGAGCGTCGCCCCGACCGGTTTTCACCCGGTACCGAGCGCTATCACCGGCTTGGCGTGACAGGTGTCACATGAGCGATCCGGGACCGTATTCCCGGTAATCGGTATTCCCCGAAGCTCCCGGATACGGACGCCCCGCGCCGTCGGGGAGGGCATCCTGTACCGTCGGGCGCGCCCACTCCCGATCGATGGAGGCCCTCGTGTCCGCTGCGCTGCCCGTTCTGGCAGGAACCGACCTCACGGAGGGCCTGTCCGCATTCGAGGAGCCCGTCTCCGGGAAGATCCTCATCTGGGTCCTGCTCGGCGCCGGCCTGTACCTGACGATCCGCACGCGCGGCGTCCAGATGCGCCTGTTCTCCCGGGCGGTTCATCTGGTTGCGCGCTCGCGCCACCAGCGCGGCAGCCTGTCGAGCTTCCAGGCCTTCGTCATCGGGCTGGGAGGACGCGTGGGAACCGGCAATATCGCGGGGTCGCGCTCGCGTGACCCTGGGCGGCCCCGGGGCCCTGTTCTGGATGTGGGTGGTGGCCCTGCTCGGCATGGCGACCTCCTTCGCGGAGTCGACGCTCGCCCAGGTCTTCAAGGTGCGCAGCGCCGGTGGCATCTTCCGCGGCGGCCCCGCCTATTACATGCAGCGCGGCCTGGCCTGAGGGGCGGCAGCGGCCTCAGTCGGCTCGGCCGGATCGCATGGGCGTCGCCCTCGCCGCCATGCTGGTCTTCTCCCTACGGCCTGATCTTCCCCATGGTCCAGTCAACACCATCGCCCTGACCCTCCAGGAGAGGGCCACGGCGTCGGGGACGGTGACGGCGATCGCCCTGATGGCCATCACCGCTCGATCCTGCTCTCCGGCATGCGTGTGGTCGCCCGGGTGACCGAATGGCTCGTGCCGCCTATGGCGTGTGGGCCTATCTCGGCGTCAGTCCTCGTGGTCATCATCGTCGTCCGGCGCCGCGGGTGCGTGCCTTGAATGACATCGTCAGGCGCCTTCCACCTCAAGGCGGGCCTGGCTCGGCACGGCGGGCGGCTTCTTCGCCACCTCCTGAACGGCACCAAGCGCGGCCTGTTCTCCAACGAGGCAGCCAGGGCTCGCCCCAACGGCGCCGCCACCGCCGATGTCGCCCACCCGTCACCCAGACTCATCCAAGCCCTCGGCGTCTCATCGACACGATCGATATCCGTGCGGCCACGGGACTGAGTGCTGCCTGCCCGCCGCAGGTCTACACCCCCGGGTGGAAACCCGAGTGGCCGAGATCACGCTGGTCAGCATGCGCTGGCGGACGCTGCCCGGGGGCTGGGTCGTCGGCTCTGCCGACCTCGGTGGTCTTCACCTTCGCCTATCCAGCGTGCCGGATACTCAGCCTCGCCGAGATCAACGTCTCCCACCCGGCGGGGCCGCACCGAGCGTGATCCTGCGCCTGGCCCAGCGACGGCTGCCGACCGGACCGGGCGCCGTCGTCGCCCTGGAACTGGCGTGGTCATGGCCGACATCGCCCTGGCTCTCATGACGATCCTCAATCTCGTCGCCGTCCCGTGGCTGAGCTGCTGGGTCTTCGCCACCTGGGCGATTACGACGGGCAGCGGGCCCGCGTCGCGGAGCTGGCCTCGTGGCGTCCGGCAACCCCGCCGCTGCCCCGCGAGCTGCCGGAGACGTGTGGACCGCCGAGCGCGCCGCCGCTCGCGTGGTCAGCCTCGACGAGGCCTGAGGCGGAGCACGGTCCGCCGGCAGAGCTGCTGAGCTGTTCAGCGGGCTCGGCCGGGAGGCGCGTAGGCTGCCAGGCCGCCGTCCTCGACCGCTGCGAGGAGGTCCGCGCGCGCGACAACGGTGTGGGCGCGTTGTCCGTACAGCGATTCCCCCTCGGGGACGACGCTCTTCTCTCACGGTCGATGATGCGCACGCGACCGCCATGCGAGCCGTAGTTCATGCGATCAGATACCGCTCACTCACCGTCGCGGGTGACGTCACCCGCATTCATCGGTGATGACTCGTATCGTTGTTCGTGCCGGCATCGCGTGCTGGTCGAGTTCGCAGGGTGCTGGGCCTGCAATCGAAGATGAGCGAGGCCCACGAGACGTCCCCTGACGCCAGTGCGTCCCCGTACTGGATCGAGGGAGGGAAGGCCGGAACCGGAGTCCGTGAGCAGCAGCGCGTACGCGTACTGGGAGGCGTGTAGGTCCTCCTCTCGGTGCCATCGGGCCTAGAGCTGCGATCGGCCGTTGGGCACCTGTGCGGCTCCGAGCTGGAGCCATCCATCGTCGGCGGGAGCGAAAAAGCTTGTCCCCGTCCCTCTCGGGAAGGGTGGTCCTGATGCCCCATCCTCCAGGGGAGACGAATGCAATGGAGTCTGCACGCGCATTCGTATCTCTGACTCTCGCCGAAGCAACCGGTGCTGGTATTCCCGGTGATGCCGTAGCGGTCGAAGCGAGGAAGATGATCCCCGGGCAGGTGACGGGCCCCAGCGCTGGGTCAGGGCTGGACTGCTGGAATCCCAACCGGCGCAGACAGACGAGGTGCTGCAGGTGATGATGAGGTCGTCTCGTGACCAGACCGGGTGCGACTCGCCCCAGGGCGCTCTCCGTCACCGCCGGTGGCCGGGTCGATGAGGCTCCCATCCGTGACGGCAACCGAGGAGGTCAGGCCCTTCAGCTCACCGGCCGAGGTCGACCACAGCTCCTGGGGTCGGCCGTCGGTGAGGCTGTATCCACGCAGTCTGCTCTTTTGGTTGTTGCTCTTATCCCAGTCGAGACCACGAGATAGTCGTCATGGCGTAGGTGCTGATGGTGGCGTCACCGCCGATCCCGGAGGTCGATGCTCCAGGCCTGCTTTCCACGAGTCGGCTGAAGCCGTTGGGGTCGGCGATGCGCTGCGGGTGTGTCGCGGCGTGGGGCGGGGCGGTGCGGCGGTTCTCGTCGTCCCTCGATCCTCCTGCTGAGGTCCGAGTGCTGTCGCCCCTGCAGGTCGTCGAGGCGCGCCGGCCGCGACGAGGACGACGATGATCGCAAACCACCGAGACGACGAAGAACACGGGAGCCTGATCGAGACTCTGAGCGGCCCCCGCGCTCGTTCCGGGCGCTGAGGGGTCTCCTCGTCGGCAGGGTCTTGGAAGAGTACTTGGAGGGGACCTTGAAGACTCTTCGAAGGACGCGCCCTACTGGTCGGGCGTCGGGGAGTTTCGAGGTCGGCTCGGTGCCGAGGACCTGGTCAATGCCGGTGGGGCGGGCTCGCCCGCGGATGTCGTGATCCGGTCTGGGCATTGCCCGGCCCGGGCGTCGGAAAAGCGGAGGATCCGGATGCGCTGTGCGCCGATTGCGCTGATCCCGGTGGGCGGATGGAGGTCGGCGCGCCAGGGGGACGGATGCCGAAGGGCGTCACAGACAGGAAGCATGACCGATGCGTCTTGTGACTCGCCAGCTCTTTTCTACAGGTTGTAATTGGTGGTGTGGGTGGTTTGTGGGGGATCTCGCAGGGGTGTGGGGTGGGGTGTGTGGTTGTGGGTGGGGTGGTCTGCGCATGATGGGTGGTTGTTTGCGGCCGTGTGCGGTCCCTCTCCTGTGCGTGGTCGTGGTTGGTAGGTTGTGCGTCGCGGGCTGTTGCTTGATCCTCACCGGTGGGTGGCGTGCGCCGTCCTGGTTTGAGGAGTTTGTCTACTGTGGCAGCCAAGATTCGCCTGAAGCGCATCGGTGAGAAGTTTTTCGCCGGTGTATCGGGTGGTGGTGCTCGATGCGCGTAAGAAGCGTGATGGGCGTGTGATTGAGGAGATCGGCCAGGGACGACCGATGCAGGAGCCGTCGTTGATCTCGTGTTGATCCGCAGCGGGTGCGGTATTGGTTGGGTGTGGGTGCTCAGCCTTCGGAGACGGTGCATCGTTTGTTGAAGATCACGGGTGATTATCAGGCGTTCAAGGGTTTGCCTGTGCCTGAGGGCAAGTTGCGTCTCAAGGATGAGGGTGCGGCTGCGCGGGCGCGGTTGGATGCGATTCGGTTGGCTGATGATGATGCGCAGAAGCGTAGGCTGCGGCCTCCGCCCAGGCCCAGGCTGAGCAGGTCGAGCAGGCTGGGCAGGCTCAGGGAGGCTGGGTCTGAGGTGGTTGAGGGGTCTGAGGCTGGTGCTGGCCGAGGCGTTGGAGCACTTTGGTGCGTGGGATTGTGGATCGTCCGGATGGTGTGTCGGTGGTTTCGCGGTCGTTGCGTCGTGGTCAGGTGTTGAGGTGCGGGTCGATCCTCTGATCTGGGGCGAGTGATCGGTCGTTCAGGGCGCACGGCCCGGGCTCTGCGCACGGTGATCGGGTCCGTGGCCCAGACCCCGGTCCGCGTCGACGTCATCGACACCGACCGCCACTAACCCCACCCCAAACACCAACCAACCCAACCCACACCAACCCCAAACCCACCGGCACTTGTCAGGCGCATTGAGACGGTTGCATGGCTGCCATTGGCAGGCGCTTCGGCGTAGGCCTGCCGCTGGCGCGATATGGTCTCTGCTCGGTGGGGCTCGAGTAGATGCGCCCGTGATTCTCGGGCCGGTGGCGGGGCCGATGGCCCTGTCGCCGGTGGGGCGAGACGCCCAGCCATGTGACCGCGGTGCGCGATAGGTTGGCCCAGTGCTGCTCACCGTCGCCGTCATCGGTCCCGCCCATGCCCTCAAGGGGAGGTGCGTCTCGAGATCCGCACCGACGATCCTCGGGGCAGGCTCTGCTCCCGGCGCCCGGCTGCCGGTTCAGGCCCCGACACGCATGAAGGCCGAGGCCACGGAGACTCGGATATCGACCACCTGACCGTCGCCCGTGTGCGCTTCGACGGCTCCCGCTGGTTCGCCCTCTTCGAGGAGGTTCGCGACCGCACCGCGGCCGAGGCTCTGCGCGGCGCGCATCTGCTGGTCGAGACCGACACCGCCGGTGCTGACGGTGCTGGCGGTGCTGACGATGAGGATGATGAAGCCTGGTACGCCCATGAGCTCATCGGTCTGCGGGCCGTCCGCGCTCTCGCCTCGGCTGATGGGGAGTCTCAGCAGCTCCAGCAACTCGGTGAGGTCGTCGACCTCGAGCCCGGTGTCGCCCAGGACCGTCTCATCGTGCGCACCCCGGACGGGGAGCGCGTCGCCGTGCCCTTCGTCGAGGCGCTTGTTCCCGAGATCGACCCCGATGCGGGCACCGTCACCGTGGACCCTCCCGGCGGGCTCTTCCCGGGCGTCGGCCGGGCCGAGGAGGATCGCCGATGAGTCAGGCCTCTGCCGCGCCCGGCTCCCGCCCCTGCGCCCTCGACGTCGTCACGATCTTTCCCGATTATCTGAGGGCGCTGGACCTTTCGCTCGTCGGCAAGCGCCGCGGACACCGGGCTCATCGACCTGCACGTTCACGATCTTCGCGAGTGGACCCACGACCGCCACCGCACCGTTGACGACACCCCGCTGGGCGGTGGCGCGGGAATGGTGATGAAGCCCGATGTGTGGGGCGAGGCCCTCGACGCCGTCCTGGCCCCGCCTGTGGGCGCTCCGGCGCAGGGCCGTCGGGTCCTCGTCATCCCCGCCCCCTCCGGAGACACCTTCACCCAACGGACCGCCGAGGACCTCGCCCGGGCCGACCAGGTCGTCTTCGCATGCGGCCGTTACGAGGGCATAGACGCCCGTGTCGCCGAGCACTACCGGTCCGCCGGTGTCGAGGTGCGCGAACTGTCGATCGGCGACTACGTGCTCAGCGGCGGCGAAGCGGCGACCCTGGTCATGATCGAGGCCGTCGCCCGCCTGCGCCCGGGAGTGCTGGGCAACCCCGCCTCCGTCGTCGAGGAGTCGCACTCCGAGGCGGGTCTGCTGGAGTACCCGGTCCATACCCGCCCTGTCGCCTGGCGCGGCCTCGACCCGGCCGTCTCCGCCCCGCATCTGCTGTCGGGCGACCACGCCCGCATCGCCCGTGCGCGCCGTGACCAGTCCATCGCCCGCACGGTGGCCCGCCGCCCCGACATGATCGAGCGCCTGCACCCCGAGACGCTCGACACCGCCGACCGCACCGCACTGGCGCACCACGGCTGGGTTGTCCCCACGGGCGCCCAGGGCCCGGTCCAGCTGGTGATACGGCCCGCTCTGGCGGAGGATGCCGAGGACCTGGCCGCCCTGGCGGCGCGCACCTTCCGGACGCCTGCCCGCCCTTCGTCCCGCGGGAGCAGATCGCCGTCCATATCGCGTCCACCTTCACCCCTGAGCGCTTCGCCGCCTGGCAGGCCGACCCGCGCGTGGTTCTCCACGGTCGCCGAGCTGCCCGACGGGCTCACGCCGAGCAGCAGGCTCACGGAGAGCGCCGATCCCGCCGATGCCGTCGCCCCGGTGAGCTCTATCGGCTGCAGCGCCGCGATCATCGAGCGGCCGGACTCGGGGCGAATTCGTCGATGGGCTGGACCCGCGGCCCGACACCGTCGAGATCCCGCACGTGCCGACGGCAGCGCCGGAATCGCGGCCGAGCTGTCCAGGCCCTACGTCGATGCCCGTCTGCGCTCCCTCCGGAGTCGCCGCGGTGCTCCTGGACGAGGCCATCCGCGATGCCGCCGCCAGCGGGCGCCACCGCCCTGTGGCTCAGCACGCACGAGCGCAATCGCCGTGCCAGAAGGCGTCCAAGCGGGCGCGGCTTCCGCACCGTCGGATCGAGAATCTACGACGTCGGCGGGCAGGCCTCGCCGTGACGTGGTCATGAGCCTGAACTCGCAGGAGGTCCACGATGAGCACTGGAAGACTCGAGCACTGACACAAGACTGAACACGCTCAAAGCACTGAAAACGCTGAGGCCGCCGGGCCCGGTCGGCAGGGGGCGCACGGCGGATACGTCCGGTCGTGTTGCGCCTCACTCGTTCAGAACGACTGCGCAGCCAGGAAGCAGGGGAGGCCGGCCGCCCCTTTCTGCGCGGACTCGCTGACCTCATCGTCGCTGGCGATCATCGCGATTGTGCGCACTCTGTTCGTGCAGAGCTACACCATTCCCTCCGGATCCATGGAGGACACCCTCCACGCGGGCGACCGCATCCTGGTCACTCTGTACGACACCGATTCCGTCCAGCACGGTGACGTCGTGGTGTTCACCGACCCGGATCACTGGCTCACCGATCCCGAGCCGACCGGAGCCGCTCGTTTCGCCCAGGATGTGCTGGTCTTCCTGCGCATCCCGCCGCAGGACGCAGGCACCATCTCGTCAAGCGGGTCGTCGGGCTCCCCGGGCGATCACATCGTGGCCGATGGCTCCGGTCCTGTAAGCGTCAACGGAGTCGTTCTCGATGAGCCCTATCTCAAGCCCGGCCGCACCAGCTCGGACATCGCCTTCGACGTCACCGTCCCTGACGGTTACGTGTGGGTCATGGGGGACAATCGTTCGAACTCGGCGGATTCCTGACTGCATCAGGGCGATGCGCACGGCGGTTCGTTCCAGCCGAGGATATCGTCGGCATTGCGAGTTCGTCTACTGGGCCCATCGGGCGCTGGTCAGGTCTCGTGGGCGGTCGGGACGTGTTCTCGCAGGTGCCGCAGGCTGCTTCCGTGCCGACTGTCGTGCCCGCTCCGACCGCCGGTGAGGGGTGAGGAGCGAGCGACGAGCGAGGAGGTTTGAGGAAGGCTGACGCCCGGGGCACGTGAAGTCGGGCACTCGCGCCTGAACGCCCTCGCAGCCCCGCGCCGTGCTGGCGGCAAACCAAGCCCGCCTCCGGGCCTCGAGTATCCTCTGCCACTGGGGAGGTGCTCATGCGCAGGACCCGCGGGCGATCGAGAACGGCGCAGTCGCTCCATCGGGACCGGCCCGGGCGAGTCGCGGCGTCGCTCTACCAGCGCCCATGACCAGTGGCACGAGCGTGAGAGAATAATGACCAACCTGATCGACCAGATCGATGCCGCTTCGCTGCGCGACGATGGCCCGCCTTCCGCCCCGGTGACACCTCAAGGTGCACGTCCAGGTCGTCGAGGGCAGCGCACCTCGTACCCAGGTCTTCCAGGGCGTTGCGGGATCGCCCGTCAGGGCGGCGGCGTTTCGGAGACCTTTCACCATCCGCAAGATCTCCTTCGGCGTCGGTGTGCTGAGCGCACCTTCCCGGTCCACACGCCCACCGTTGAGAAGATCGAGGTCGTCGCCCGCGGTGACGTGCGCCGCGCCGCTGTGACTACCTGCGCAACCTGCGCGGAGGCGCCAAGATCAAGGGAGCGCGCGAGAGCTGAGGCGCCTCATGCTCTTCTGAGATGTCCGGGCTCCGGGCCCCGGCATGCTTCCCTTTACTGAGCTTTACTGCGCCGCTACTGAACTGTGAGGCGTCAGCCTCCCCACGCATACGCAAGACCTCGGAACAGGAGCACGGTGACCTCACCGAAGGACGACCTCGAGGAGCTCCAAGCCCGACGTCGGCGACGGCGGAGCATTGACCTCTCCCGGTGAGGAGCGGGCCGAAGACGTATCCGTGGTCGCCCTCGTTGATGAGAGCGCGATGCAGACTGGGCGGACGCAGGAGGGCGCCAGGGCTGCGGCAGTCGATATCGTCGCGGGATCAGGCCGTCCGGCCTGGGACGGTGCCGCAGTCGATGAGCCTGGTGAGTCTGACGAGCCGGGCGAGGTCGAAGGCCTGATGAACCCGTCGAGGGCGCGGTGGCGGCCGAGTCGGCCGAGCTCGAGCCTGAGTCCGAGGCGGAGCGCACGGGGACGAACTGTCTGCCACGCCCGACGAGCCTGGGGTGAGCGGCGGGCCGCGAGCCCGATCCGGACGCGGAGGGGCCGACCGAGTCAGGGCCGCCGGTCGGTGAGGGCGAGTCTGGTGAGCTGGGTGAGGCCGAAGGGCCTGACCCGGCTGAACAACCCGTGGAGGGCGCGGTGGCCGCCGAGTCGGTCCTCGACTGAGTCGGACTCTGCTGAGCCCGAGGCGCGTGAGGCGGGCGCGGCTGATAGCGCTGAAAATGCTGATGGTGCCTACAGAGCCGGCAGCGAGGCGGCCCTGACGAGTCCGGGGCTCCTGGGAGTGAGTTGCCTGAGTCGGGGGAGCCCACGGCTGCTGAGGCTGAGCCGGACGAGCTGGACGAGGCTCCGCTGCGGAAGCGGATAGCGGTCGCTGACGGGGCTGGCAGGGCTGGCAGCTGCGACAGATACCGGCGACGACGGCGACTGACTCTGAGACCGGCGATATGGAGTGGGGAGTCCGGCGTGCCGGGGCCCGAATCAGAGTCTGATGATCGGGCTGACGCCTCATGCTCACGAGGCGGCGGCCGGCGGCGTCGAGGATGCAGACGAATCAGAGGGCGCTGCGTGATGCTGCGACGACACTGCGGACGCTAGAATACATTGAAAAACGCTGAAGGCGCTGAAGGCGACTGAAGGCGCTGAGGACATTGACTCGACCATGCGGAGCCGTATGCCGAGCGGGCATCGGCTGCTGACGGGCCGACGATGCCGACGAAGCTGCTGAGGTGGTCCCGAAGCTGTTGAGGCTCGCGACTGACACCGCTGATGTCGAGCCGTCAGGGGCTGAACCCCGCTGGGTTGAGCATGATTAGCTGAGCCCGCCGGGCCTGCCGAGGCTGCGCCTCGTACGGAGGCGCCCGCCTGGGCCCCGGAGGTCGAGGACCTCGGCGCTGACGCCGTCGCCGTCGAGCCCGGAGTGCTCCTGAGGCGGATGACGAGGCTCCCAGGGCGACGCCGAGGCTGGAGTCGATACCGCTGAGGCTGACGCGCCGGCGAGTCGGACGAGGCGGTTGAGTCGGAGGCGGCGAGGAAGCGAACCTCGAAAAAGCTCAGAAAGATCAGAGAAGGCTACAGACCTGCCGCCCTCCTATCCGCCCGCCCGGCGCCCCCGCCCCCTGCCGGTTCCGGGCGAGAGAGAGAGGACGATTCAGAGGAGGACCGACCGCGTCGCGCTGGCTGTCAACCCTCGCCGTCGTCGTGGTCGTCTTGGCCCTGTCCGCGCTTCATCAGAGACCCACATCGTCCAGACCTTGCGATCCCTCGGTTCAGTGGAGACACCCTGCAGACCGAGGATCATGTCTCGGTGCGGATGTACCACCCGCATGATGTGCATCGCGGGGATGTCGTCGTCTTCACGGACCCGGGCGGTTGGCTCGACACCGAGGAGCCTTCCGGGATCAACGGAATCGTGCGCGACGGGCTCATCCTCACCGGCCTGCTGCCCGAGAACCCGACATCACCTCATCAAGCGCGTGATCGGGCGTCTCCGGTGACCGCATCACCTCCGACGGCGCAGGCGCCCTGACCGTCAACGGCGTACCCCTGCAGGAGACCTACATCAAGGACGGGGCTGCGCCGTCCCTGGTGCCCTTCGACATCATCGTCCCCGAGGGATGCATCTGGGTGATGGGGGACAACCGCTCCAATTCCTCGGACTCCCGCCCACCAGGACGATCCGCATGGTGGCGCCGTGCCGTTGGATGATGTCGTCGGCGTGGCCACCAATGTTGTGCGGCCGGTGAGCCGCTGGGATTCGCTCGACGAGGGCGAGGCGGTCTTCCGCGACGTGCCCGATCCCAATCGGTGACATCGGCGCTCCCGATGATCCGCCGATGACGACAGTACGACGACTCCGCCCGGATCGCGGTGTCGAGGACGAGCTCCTGCGGCATCATGAGCTGGTCGGTGGCATGGACGAGGTCGGCCGCGGCTCGCTGGCGGGCCCCGTCACCGTGGGCCTGGCTGTCGTCGATCGTGGAACCTCGGATGCCTTTCTCAGGGGACTCGCCGATTTCAAAACAGCTCACGCCTCGTCGCCGTGAGGCTCTGGTGGAGCCGTGCCGTGCCTGGGTCCTCGACTGGGCTGTGGCTCACGCCGCACCCGGGGAGATCGACGCCCTCGGCATCGTGGGCGCCCTGCGTCTCGCGGGACGGCGGGCCCTCGCCCGGATGGCCGCCCGCGATCACCTCCCCGGAGCGATCATCCTCGACGGTGGGCGGACTGGCTGACCGAGCCCGAGCCCGACCTGGCTCGATGCCCCTGGGCGCCCAGCCCTCTGCTGTGCCTGTTGAGCCTGTTGCTGTGCTGTCTGTTGAGTCTGTTGAGTCGATCGGAGAGGCCCGCCAATCGATCGGCGATGAATCCGTCCTGTCCGCCCGCTTCACCCCGGCCGTGCGCATGGAGGTCAAGGGAGACGCCCGCTGCGCCATCGTCGCCGCGGCCTCCATCCTGGCCAAGGTCGAGCGGGACGCCCTCGTCGGCCCTGCCGGACCCCGGGCTACGACTGGGCGTCCAATAAGGGATACGCCCCGCCGCCCACGTCGAGGCACTGGCGCGCCTCGGTGCGAGCGACCAGCACCGCCGCTCATGGAACTTGCCCGGAGTCGGCTCTTTCGTGGACGCTGAGCGCTGAATCTGTTGCCCGGCCGTGATCGGCACGGCGCGACGCGCCATCGGCGCCTGCTCGGGCCGCACGCTCGGGACGTGCACTGATGGAGTCGTGAGCGCTGAAGACCTCGAGTCCTGCATGAGAACGATCTGGAGCTGGACCTGTACCGCGAGTACAGGGATCGTCGTCCGTTGTTCTCCTGACGTGGTGGAGACCGAGCGCGCTTCTACCTGGCCAACGCCGTTGATGTGCAGGTGCGCGCACCAACGGCGGCGAGGTCTTCTTCGAGCTCAGTCTGAGGACGCCTGCGTGGGACATCTACCGCTCCAGCCGCTTCGTGAAGTCGGTCCACGTGGTCACCTTCAAAGACGTCAACGTCGAGGAGCTCACCAAGCCGGAGATGGATATCCTCATGACCTGCGACGCAGATATGGTGCGCGTGTGACGCGAAACGCATCGCAGGGCTCCACCCGCCAGCTCGCACGGCGCTTTCCACCGGGCTCGACGACGCCGTGATCGTCAGCCGCCCTCCGCCGCGCATGCTGGTGGCGGAGGTGATCATCGGATCGCGACAACTGCAGGGCTCGAGCGGGCAGCCGGGCCGACGCGGCGAGGATCTCGCCGCTCGTGCCCTCAGCGATCACGGCTCGGCAAATCGTGGATCGCAACTGGCGTCCCGGAACCGATTGCGCGGTGAGCTCGATCTGGTCGCCCTGGAACCCGCGGGAACCGCCGGCGAGGGTCCGCCTGTTCTCGTCGGTCATCGAGGTCAAGACCCGTACGGAGTCTGAGGGCTGGGCCTCCGGCCGCATCCGTCGATGCGGACAAACTCATGCGCCTGCGCAGCCTCGTTGCGCCTGGGCCGCCCAGAACTTGCGATCTCACGGGCGTTTCACCGATGTGATCTCCGTGCTTCTGCGCTCGGGCCTGCCCGCCGAACTGCGCCATCACCGTGGAGTGGGCGCATCATGAGCCTGGCGCGCACCCTTGCCGTGACCCTGACCGGCCTGGAGGCATCTTGTCAGGATGATGAGGCCCACCGAGTTCAGGACCGCCCGGCTTCACCTCGTGGGCCTTCCTGGGCACGCCGCCGCTGCACGAGTCGCGCGAACGCGTACGAGCCGCGTTGACGGTCTGCGGCGTCACCTGCAGAGCAGCGCCTGACGGTCAACCTCTCCGGCGGACCTGCAAGACCGGCACCGGATTCGACGTGGCGCTGGCGCTGGCGGTGCTCGAGCACGTGATCTGCTGCCCCCGCGGCTCTGGCGGTGCTGGCCCGCACCGTCTACATCGGCGAGCTCGGCCCTAGACGGCTCCATCCATGCGGTGCGCGGCATCCCTGCCGGCTGTGCGCACGGCCGTGGAGGCCGGTGTTCCCCGATGTCATCGTGGCTGCCCCTGCCGCCCGCGAAGCCGCCTCGTTCCGGCGCTCGCGTGCGCGGTCGACCATATCGGTGAGCTCGTGGAGGACTACGGCGGCAGGCTGCCCCCGCGTGCCCGGGCAGTCGTCGAGCGCGCCCGCCGCCGTGGCGAGCAGTCCCGCGAGCCGCGGAGCCATCCGGAGGCTCGCATCCCCGACCTCGCTGATGTCGTCGGACAGGCCGAGGCCCGCCATGCCCCTGAGGTCGCGGCCGCAGGCGGGCACCACCCTGCTCCTCGTGGGGCCTCCTGGTGCAGGCAAGACCATGCTGGCCGAGCGCCTGCCCTCGATCCTGCCCGCACTGGATGCCGAGGACGCCGTGACCGTCACCTCCTTGCACTCCTGGCGGGCACCTCGATCCCGACTCTGGCCTGCTGACCGCTCCGCCTCTACGGGCCCCGCACCATACCGCCACCAGGGCGGCGGTCGTCGGCGGCGCAGCGGTACGCCTCGCGCCGGGCGACGTGTCACTCGCTCACCGCGGAGTCCTCTTCCTCGACGAGGCGCCGGAGTTCCCCAGCGGCGTCCTGGACTGCCTGCGCCAGCCCCTGAGACCGGTTCGGTCCCACCATCGATCGGGTCGGCGGGCGGGCGGCCTTCCCGCCGCCTTCCAGCTCGTTCTGGCGGCCAACCCCTGTCCCCGCGGCAGGGCGCGGCGGGCGCGGGTTGGAAATGCACCTGCACATCCCGGCGGCGCAGGCGCATTCCCGGTTGTCGGGGCCGCTCCTGGATCGCATCGACATCCAGGTCGATGTTGCGGCCGTCACCGCCCGGGACCCGAGCAGCCGGTGCTGCCGGCGGAGTCGAGCCGGGACGTCGCCGCACGTGTGCAGGCGGGCGCGCTCGAGCCGCCCATCGGCTCGCGGAGACGCCCTGGCGGCTCACGGGGCAGGTGCCGGGTCCTGGTTGCGCTCTCGGCCTCCCGGGATGGAGCCGGCCCCTGAGGACCCCGCTCATGGCGGCGCTGGATCGTGGCGATCCTCACGCTGCGCGGCGTGGACCGAGTTCTCCGCCTGGCCTGGACCCTGGCCGATCTGGCCGCCAGACCGGCTCCCACTGCCGCCGACCTCGGCGGCGCGCTGGCCCTGCGCACGAGAGGAGCGCGTCTGTGACCCTGACCGACCTGACCGATGCGCCCACACGCCTGCCTGACGGCCCTGGGGATGCCGGCTGCCCTGATGGTGCTGTTTGCCCTGACGGCCTCGATGTCATCGACGGCCCGGCAGACGACTCGGCAGAATAACTCGGCTGACACCGCCTGTGCAGCGGACACGCAGCCGGAGAGAGCCGGTGCCGCTGCACCGCAGAACGTCCGGGAGGATGCCCGGGCCGCGGCCGGATCCGCTTCCGGTCGGGCCCCGACGGCGGGCGGGCGGCTCTCGGGGCGGGCTGCAGCGCCGAGCGTGCAGGCCCATGCCATCCAGGATGAGCTCTGGCGCGGGCCACCTGGTCACGGCTGGCCGAGCCCGCCGACCATGCCGCGCTTGCGCCTCGTCGGCAACCTGGGAGCGGGCCCGGCGCTCGCCTGGCTCCTCGACGAGGCCCTGGACTGCGAGGGGCTGCCGCTGCCGGCGCCACGACCGCCGATCGCGCCCGCGGCGATGCGGCGGGCCGGCGCCGCCTGGAGGAGAGCGGCCGCCCGCTGGGCGCCCGAGACTCGCCGGTTTGGATATCCGCCGCGAGCTCGAGGCCTTGGAGAGACTCGGCGGCAGCCTCATCCTGCCCACCGACCCGTGGTGGCCCACCGGATTGGACGATCTCGAACATCCGCCCCACCGCTGCTGGGTCCGCGGGGGACCCGGCGCTGCTGCCATCGCAGTGTCGTGAGGCCGTGAGAGCCCTGAGGCCGCGAGGATCAGCGAGGCGCAGCCGCCGGGCGTTCATCCGTCGGCGCCCGGCGCACTCGGGCCGACCTCGTGGCCGCCGGTCCTGGCACCGACGGGCCCTGGCCCTCAGGGTGCGCGGGCCTCCACCGATTACGGGGAGCGCGTGCCGCCCGGATCGCCTCAGCACCCGACGACGTGGGGGCGTCGTGGTCGTCTCGGCGGCGCCTTCGGCATTGATGCAGCTGCCCACCGCGGTGCCCTGCGCTCCGGCCCGACGCTGTCCGTGAGCGCCGGGGAGTGGATCGCCCACCCGACGGAAGTGCCGATCTGCTGCACGCCATCATCGACACCGGTGCTCGTGGCTGAGGTGCCACCGGGCTGTCGGCCCGGCCGTCACCGCTTCCTGACGCGCATCGCCTGATCGCGGCCCTGAGCGAGGCCACCGTTGTCGTCGAGGCCGCTTGGCGCCCAGGGCACTGTCCACCGCTCGGCACGCTCGTGACCTCGGCCGCGGCCTCGGGCCGTGCCCGCCCGGCGGACCTCCATGGGGTCAGTCGGCTGCCACCGCTTGCTGCGAGACGGGGCGGGTGTGCATCACCGATGCCGAGGACGCCCTGGAGCTCGTCGCCCCTCTGGGCAGCGTGGGACTCCTGAGGCCACGCGCGCAGCAGTCCCTCGGCAACGCCGGCTCGGGACCGCCTCGATGGACTGATGGGGAGGCCCATGGTCGTCGATGCTCTTCCCGCACGGGGCGCGGCCACCGTCGGGGCGCTTGCCCGCGTGGCGGGCCTGTCGGAGCAGGATGTCGTCTCGACTCTCGGGCTGCTCGAGCTCTCCGGACGCGTCGAGCGCGACGGCTCGCGCTGGCGCCGACGCGCCGCCCGGTGAGGGTAGCGGCAGACGTGTGGAGACACGTGAAGACGCAGGGGTCGTTAGCCTGCCCCATGAGCGATTCTGCTGGGCCGCGCACCCGCGGCGAGCTGAGTGAGGCGTGGCTGCGTCATCTCGGGCCCCAGCGGGGCCTGTCCGAGCACACCGTGCGCGCCTATGTCGCCGACGTCGGCGACCCGCTGACCTTCCTCGGCGTGGGCGGCGACCCCGATGAGCCGATCGGCCCTGCGCTGCTCAGCCTCGACTTGGCCGGGATCTGCGCGCCTGGCTGGCAGAGATGTCGGCCGTCGGCAGCGCGCGGGCCACCATTGCGCGCCGTTCCGCGGCGGTGCGGGCCTTCCACCTGGGCGCACCGCAATTGCCTGATCAGCACCGATGTTGCCGCCCGTTTGCGCTCGCCTCGAGCCGAAGGCCGGCTGCCGGCCGTCCCTGACCGAGGAGCAGGCCACGACACTTCTGGAGGCGGCGGCACGCCGCGCCGAGGAGGCGGGAGCGGCAGTCGTTCCTGTTGAGGCGGAAGGAGGGCTGAGCGGGCATCGGGACGGACGGCGAAGACGGCGAGCTCAGCGGAGACGGCGAGGTCGGCTAAGTCAGCGAAGGCGAGCCCCGAGGACGGCCTCGCGCAGCAGGCGATCGCGCTGCGCGATGCGGCGCTTCTGGAGGTTCTCTACGCCACGGGCGTGCGCGTCTCAGAACTGTGCGGTCTGGACATCGCCGACCTGGATCGATCCCGGCGCACCCTGCGCGTGCTGGGCAAGGGGACAAGGAGCGCACTATGCCCCTACGGGGTCGCCGGCTCTCAGGCGCTCGAGAACTGGCTGGCGGTACGCGACCGGATCGCTCCCTGGCCGCCGCGCGGCGGTGCGCTGTTCGTCGGGGTGCCGGACGGCGCCTCGACCCGCGGGCGGTGCGCGATGTCGTTCACCGCGCCGCCGCGCTCGCGGGCGTGCTCGACCTCGGGCCGCACGGGTTGCGTCACCGGCGGCCACTCATGTTCTCAATGGGGAGCGGACCTGCGCAGCGTTCAGGAGCTGCTCGGCCATTCCTCCTTGGCCACCACTCAGCGTTACACCCACGTATCGGCCGAGCGCCTGCGGGCCGTTTACGCTCAGGCCTTCCCGCGGGCATGAGCCGGTCGGTGCGCAACATATCCGCGGTTCGGCCCGCGAGTCTCACCGGTGGCGTGCGACGCGCAGCGACGCTCGGCGGCTTTCAGAGCTGCACAAGGCGCTGCGCAATGGGCTGCGTATACACGTCGCTGCATATGCGCATATACGGCATACGCGGCGTACACGGCATGTACGGCATATGCGCTGGATAAGCCGGACAAGCTGCGGATGGTCAGCCCGGCTGGTTCTGCTCAGATCGCTCCGATCACTCCGATCTCAGTGGCTTGAGCCGGATGACGGCGGGATGCAGAAGACGCAACGGGTTGATGTAGCTCTTCGGCCCGGTGCGCGCGCCCCAGTGCAGAGCGTCCACCCCGTCGGAGCGATGTCCCGCCAGAAGCGTGCCGATGGTCTGCCCTCGAGTGACGACGTCCCCAGCGGCGACCGAGGCCTCGACCGGCTCGTAGGTGGTGCGGATGCCATCGGCGTGATCGATGGAGACGACCGGCCGCCCCGCGACCGCCCCGGCGAAGACCACGGTCCCGTCTCCCGCCGCGAGGACCGGAGAGCCCGCCTGAAGGGACAGGTCCACACCCCGGTGACCCGAGCCCCAGGTCACCGTGGGCGGATCGAATCTCGAACCACGCTCGCGGGACTGCCGGTCGGCCACCCGTAGGAGGCGCGGGGCGCATGGGTGCGCGGCGCTGTCGATTCCGCCGACCTCGTGGCGCTCCTCACTGTCTCTGAGTTCTCGAACGCCTCTGAGTCCCCTGACTTCCTGTCTTCTCAGCGCCCGGCCCCGCCGGAGGGCTGAAGAGAGTCGGAAGGGGAATCGGGGGAGCTCGCGTACTCCATCGGCGCCATGACCGCGGCCGCGGGCCCGGGCGGAGGCCCGGTGGCGGACAGCGGCAGCAGGCTGAGGCTCATGCCCAGTGCCAGGGAGCGGAAGCGTCGCCGCCCCGGCTGTTCCAGTCTCCCCGGCCCCGGCAGCGGCAGGAGTGGCCTCGGGGAATGGCCGGGCAGCTCGGGCAGCCGAGGTTGCGTGTGCGCAGTGTGCGCAGCGGGCACAGTGGGCGCGGTAAGCAAAGCGGACGGAGCGGAGGCAGTGGACGGAGCTGACGGCAGGCGAGTATGTGGGACTCATGCGCATCAGATTGCGTCGGGAACGCAGGACTGGCGCACTCGAGGGCATCGAGCACTGTGGGCAGCGGCGTATCTCAGCGATCGGTGGAGCCCGTGGAGGTGATAGGAATGACATGCCCTCACCCTGAGATTCTCGCGGATCGGCGCGGAATTGTGACGAATGCTGTGGTAGCCTCACGCTCGCAGTCGCCTGCGATCTGCTCGCTCCAGTTCGCCGGTCCGGTTGGCAAGCGCATGCGAAGACATGCAAAGGCCTGATGAAAGCTCAAGGGCTCAGCCATCGACGTCGGATCGGCTCAGGACTGGGGATGCGCCGGCCAAGGGCGGTTGACTTCGCGCGCTCGCGCTCGCGCCCATCGGTTCGTCCGATTCGGGTGCGGGAATCCTTTCGGGCGTCGCGGCCGAGGGTCCCTGAACCGTCCGGGCAACCGTCCGGGTGGAGAGGGGTCGCGCGTCGCGAGCGCCAGGCCCCATCCTCTCGGCTCCCGTCGGGACGGAGCCGCGGCCCGCCGCGCGGCCCACCGGTCAACGGGAGAAACCATCAATACCGGGGCGCGCCGCCGAGCAGGACGGATGCAGGACGGATGACCGCCCCACGACTCACAGCGCACCCGGCGACCTCCGGATTGCGCGCGAAAGGACCGACATGGCGATCGTCACCATGCGTCAGCTCCTCGAGAGCGGTGTCCACTTCGGACACCAGACTCGTCGCTGGAACCCCAAGATGAAGCGCTTCATCCTCACTGAGCGCAACGGCATCTACGTCATCGACCTCCAGCAGACCGTCGAGGGCATCAACACCGCCTACGACTTCGTCGAGGAGACCGTCGCCCGCGGCGGCACCATTCTGTTCGTCGGTACCAAGAAGCAGGCCCAGGCAGCCGTGGCCGAGCAGGCTCAGCGCGTCGGCATGCCCTACGTGAGCCAGCGCTGGCTCGGCGGCATGCTCACCAACTTCTCCACTGTGCGCGCCCGCCTGGACCGTATAGGAAGGAGCTCGAGCAGATCGACTTCGACGATGTGGCCGGATCCGGCCGCACGAAGAAGGAGCTGCTCATGATGCGCCGCGAGAAGGACAAGCTCGTCAAGACTCTCGGCGGTATTCGCGACATGTCCAAGCTGCCCGCCGCGGTGTGGGTCGTCGACACCAAGAAGGAGCACCTGGCGATCTCCGAGGCCCAGAAGCTGGGCATCCCCGTTGTCGCCATTCTCGACACCAACTGCGACCCCGATGAGGGTCACCTACGGTGTCCTGCAGTGACGACGCCATCCGCGCAGTCAGCCTGCTGACCCGCGTCGTCGCCGATGCCGCTGCCGAGGGCCTCGTGGCCCGTTCCGCCGGACGCGCCCGCACGGGCGCGAGGCGAGGTCGCCGCTCCCGACGCCCGAGCCCCTGCCCGAGTGGGAGGCCGCCCTCCTCGCCGGCGCCGAGGCCGAGCGAGACCGGACAGGGCCGGATCGGCTGGACAGGCCGAGCAGGCGAGTCGGCTGAGTCGGCTGAGTCGGCACCTGCCGAGCAGAGTGCGGCCTCCCGAGCAGCCGGCCGCCGAGGCGAGCGGGCAGACGGCCCGACGCCCAGCAGGCTGAGCATGCCTGGCGCCTTGCCCGCCCCACCTGCCGTCGCAGACGGCCGTAGAGCACATCGGGCGCACTCAGGCTCAAACAGCATACCAGGAGATATTCAGGAGAAGTTAATGGCGAACTACACCACTGCCGACATCAGGCGCTGCGCGAGAAGACCGGCGCCGGCATGCTCGACGTCAAGAAGGCCCTCGACGAGGCCGACGGCGACGCCGAGAAGGCCATCGAGATCATCCGCGTCAAGGGCCTCAAGGGCATCGCCAAGCGCGAGGGCCGCGCTGCCTCCGCCGGTCTCATCGCGGCCAAGGTCGTTGACAGCGCTGACGGCACTGACGGCGCCGACTCCGACGAGGGCCAGGTCGGCGTCCTCGTCGAGATCAACGCCGAGACCGACTTCGTGGCCAAGAATGAGAAGTTCATCGACTTCGCCGCCAGGGCGTCCTCGACGCCGCTATGCCTCCGGCGCCGAGGACCGCGGAGGCGCTCGCCGAGGTCGAGGTGGACGGCTCCACCGTCAAGCGAGCTCGACCGACTCCATGCAGGCCGTCATCGGCGAGAAGATCGTCGTGCGCCGCGTCGCCCGCCTGGTCGCCCCGAGGTCGAGACCTACCCAGCACCGCACCAACCCCGACCTGCCCGCCCAGGTCGCCGTGCTCATCGGCACGGATGAGGCGGCTGCCGAGGTCGCCCACGACGTCGCGATGCACATCGCCGCCTACTTCCCGCTCTACCTCACCCGTGAGGATGTCCCGGCCGAGGTCGTGGACAAGGAGCGCGCCATCGCCGAGGAGACCACCCGCGCTGAGGGCAAGCCCGAGAAGGCCATCCCCAGGATCGTCGAGGGCCGTCTGGGCGGCTACTTCAAGGAGACACTGCCTGGTCGACCAGGCCTACGCCAAGGACCCCAAGACCACAGTGGACAAGGTGGTCGACACGGCGGCAAGCTCACTCTTCGTGTGCGCTTCCGCGTCGGCGCCTGAGCGCGGCCATCCCCGCTGTTCCGGCGGCATACCCAGCTGACGAGGGCCCCGCGAGCACCCGCTCGCGGGGGCCCCTCGTGCACTCTGCTGGGGACGTCTGCCCATGGACGCGTCCTGGGATGCACCGCATACTCGCCCCCAAGATCAGATGGCTGCCTGATCGCCCCTGACCGCCACGGTGGACCCCCAGTCGCATGATGAGTGTTCCGGACCCTGATGACGGTGCGGGGCATCATCGGGTACGCGGTATGCCGGGCCGTGCGGGCCCGCTGCAAAGTCGTGACAACGCGCAGAATAAGCGTGTTCACGACAAGCGGTAGCTCGTCTTCGGCGCATGCGCGTATCCGGATACGATCATCGGAAAACCAGAGACATCACTATGACGAGCCGCCGTCCTCCGAGGCTCGGCCGCGCATCCGCGCCGCGTTCTGCCCGCTCTCCGGAGGTTTTCGGCGGGGAGCGGTGGGCTGGACCCCCGACGTCGTCTCCGATGCCGCTCGGCAGATCGCCGAGGCGGTGGTCACAGGCGTCCAGGTCGCGGTCGTCGTGGAGGGGCAACTTCTTTCCGCGGCGCCGAGCTCTCAGAGCGGCATGGCCTGCGACCGCGCCGACTACGCTGGCATGTTTCGGCACTGTCGCGAACGCCCTGGCGCGGGACTCATCGAGAAGGCCGGAGTGCCGCGCGCGTCCAGTCCGCCATCGCCATGACACAGGTCGCTCGAGTCCTCATCATCCGCTGCTGGGTGCGCCATCCGCCACCTGGAGAAGGGGCGGGTCGTCGTCTCGGCGCCGGTGCGGGCCTCGCCCCACTCTCCACCGATACCGTCTCTGCCCAGCGGGCGCTGGAGACCCGCTGCGACGAGCTCCTCGTGGGCAAGAACGGCGTCGACGGCGTCTCCACCGCCGATCCGCGCAAGGACCCGACGGCCCGGCTGCTCAGTCGCCTCGACCTACGAGCGCGCTCGCCGACGGTCTCGTCGTCGATGCCTCCGCCTTCGCCCCCATGCCGCGACAACAGCCTGACCACGCGCGTCTTCGGCATGGGCGAGGGCGGCACATCACCGCGCACTCTCGGTGAGCAGATCGGTACCCTCGTTACACAGGACTGACCCTGCGCCCGAATCATCCGAGAAACACCCCGCCCACCACCGAAGGAAGAACCATGATCGACGACGTCATGCTCGAGGCCGAGGACAAGATGGACAAGGCACTCGAGGCCGCCAAGCACGAGCTGGCGGCCATTCGCACGTGCCGCGCCAACCGCCATGTTCACCCCGATCCTGGTCGACGACACGGGCGCCGACCCCGCTTCAGCAGCTGGCCTCGATCACCATCCCCGAGGCGCGCACCGTCATCGTCAGCCCCTTCGACCGCTCTGCGATGAAGGCCATCACCACCGCCATCCGCGAGTCCGACCTCGGCGTCAACCCGACCGACGACGGCACGGTCATCCGCGTGACGCTGCCCGCCCTGACGGAGGAGCGCCGCAAGGACTACGTCAAGCTCGCACGCAGCCGTGCCGAGGAGTCCCGCGTCCAGGTGCGCGGCATTCGCGGTAAGTCCAAGAAGGAGCTCGAGGCCATCAAGAAGGCCGGCGATGCCGGAGAGGACGACGTCATGCGCGCGGAGTCCGAGCTCGACGCCCTCACCAAGCGCTCGTCGAGTCCATTGATGCTGCAGTTGACCGCCAAGCGAGGCTGAGCCTCGACGTCTGAGCCGCGGTCCGCCCGCTTTTCGCTAGACTGGAGCAGACCGATGAGAACGTCATCCGTGACTGTCACTGACTCACCGCTGGCCCGCCGCTGACCCGCAACTGCGTCTCCTCGTCCGCCACCGCGGCGGGCAGGGCGTGGAACTGCCTGCCGCCGTCGGGGTGGCGTCGTCCCGATCGGCGCCGTTCTGGTCTCGTGCTGCTGTCTACCAGAGTCGCGTCTCGTCGGGGCCGTGGTCGGCGGTCTGTGGTGCGCTGTGGGAACTGCCGGAGCTGCGCGCAGGGCATCCGCTCCCCCTGGCCCCTGTGGCTCGGCTCCATCGGGATGGCGTGTGCGTTTGACCATCGGCGCGAGGCGGCCCTCGGCGCCGCCCTGCCATACCGCGGCGCCCGTGCTGTGGTGCTTCATGAATCAGGCCGAGGCCGAATCGGCGACCGACTTCGAGGCCCCTCGACCACATGATTCCGCGCACGGACGAGCACGACGCCGCGGCGCTCTGCCCGCGGAGGCCTCCGCCCTGTCTTCGCGGCCACCTACCCGCCGTTCCTGGCGAGCTTCGCGTCCGGTGGCCCATCAGGATCACGGTGTCGGCAAGGTCCTGATGCTCATCGCTCTGCCGGCGGCCAATGACACCGGCGGATGGTTGGCGGGCATCACCCGGCAGGCATCCCATGGCGCCGCGGGTGTCGCCCAAGAAGTCCTGGGAGGGCTTCATCGGGTCCATGATCGCCGCCGGGCGTGGCGCGGGCTTCTGTGGAGCCCGCGGCCCTCGTGGGCGGGCGCCGCCCTGGGCGCCATCCCATCGTCGTCGTCTCGACTCTGGGCGACCTGGGGGAGTCCCTGCTCAAACGCGATCTCGGTCTGAAGGACATGGGCACCCTCCTGCCGGGGCACGGCGGTCCTGGCTGGACCGTCTCGACTGATTCTCGTGGCGGCCCCTGTCGTCGCCGTCTTCTTCCTGATCGTCTTATAGATCGTCCGATAATCCGACAGGAAGCAGCCCTTCAACAGCCGTCCGCCCATCGTCGACAGGAGCACCGAACCCGTGAGAACCACGCACGACCGCGGCCACAGGCCCGGCGCCGCGCCCATTGTCATCGGACGCGGACCGACGGCCCCGGAGCCGGGTCGGGTTCAGGTGCGTCCCACCGACCAGCCGCCCGAGGGCGCCACCAGCCCCGACGCGCGCCCCCGCCTGTCCTTCGCCGTGCCCGCGGCGCGGGCAGGCCCCCGCCACCTGGCCGACCTCGACCTGAGGGGCCGCAAGGCCGCCCCTGAGCGAGGCGGGCCTGCCCGCCTTCCGCCGACCAGCCTCGCGCCACTACTTCACCCGCTTTCACCCGTGACGCCGCCGATATGACCGACCTGCCCGCCGGTCTGCGCGATCAGCTGAGCGCCGAGCTCCCGCCCGATCTCATCCACAAGTGCGCGTGCTCCGCGCCGATCAGGGGCGCACCATGAAGCACCTGTGGGAGCTGCACGACGGGTGCGCGTGGAGTCCGTCCTCAGTAGCGGTACAGCGACCGCACCACCCTGTGCGTCTCCTCCCAGGCGGGTGCGGCATGGCTCGTCCTTTCTGCGCCACCGGTCAGATGGGACTGACGCGCAACCCTGTCGGCCGCCGAGATCGTCGAGCAGGTGCGCCACGCCGCGCAGGCGTCGGCGGCGGGACGCTCACCGGCGGCCCCCGCCCGCCTGTCCAACGTCGTCTTCATGGGCATGGGCGAGCCCATGATCAACTACAAGAACGTCGTGGCCGCCCTGCATCGGCTCATCGACCCGTCTCCCGAGGGCTTCGGGCTGTCGGCCCGCGCGATCACCGTCTCCACGGTCGGCCTGGTGCCCCTGATCCGCAAGCTCGCCACCGAGGGCATGCCGGTGACGCTGGCGGTGTCCCTGCACGCCCCGGACGACGAGCTGCGCGACGAGCTCATCCCGTCAACCCAAGTGGAAGGTGGGTGAGCTCCTCGACGCCGCCTACGACTACTTCCGCGCCACCGGGCGGCGCGTATCCATCGAGTACGCGCTCATCAAGGACATGAACGACCACGCCTGGCGCGCCCAGCGCCTGGCGGATGAACTGTGCTCCCGCGGCCGCGGATGGGCGCACGTCAACCCCATTCCCCTCAATCCCACACCAGGCTCCATCTGGACCTGCTCCGAACCAGATGTGCAGGATCTCGTCGACACGCTGAGGCGCGCGAGCATCACGACGACGCGTGCGATACTCGAGGAAGTGACATCGAAGGCGCCTGCGGCCAGCTGGCCACTGAGGTGCTCCACCAGGAAAGGGCGAGAACATGAGCGACATGTTCCCGAGGGCGGGCTTGTTCCGGCAGGGCTACCGCCGTGAACAGGTCGAGGGATACTTCACGACCGCTCACGAGATCTATGATGCCGGTGATGCGTCGACTGAGATGGACTCGAGGGCGTGCACCGTCGCCTCTCGGACATCGTGCGCGGCGGCATAAAGCCCGCTGCCGTCGATTCCCGCGCTGACCGGCTCGAGGCGGCCTTCCTCCAGCGCCGTCGGGCCGACTGTGGCCGAGCGGGGCCGTAGGCCTGGATGGAGGAGGTCGCCCAGCTGGCCACCACCCTCATCCCGGCAGGGCTGCTGCGGCCGCACGGGTCGCGCTTCGCCTCCGCCCACAAGCACGGGTACTCCAAGGTCGAGGTCGATCGGCTCATGGATCGCGTCGCCTCCTACTTCGACGCCGCCACCGCCCTGTCCTCCATCGAGGTGCGCACGGCGACCTTCTCCGCCGCGAGGAAGGACGCCGCCTACGACGAGCGGAGCGTGGACCGCTACTCGCCCGCGTCGTCGAGGTCCTGCTGTCCGTCGAGTGAGGTCGAGCTCGTTCGAGTGAGACTGCCCGTCGGGCGGCGGCGCGCCGCCTCGAGCGGGCCCCGCGCCGGAGCGGCGGCGCGTCGTATGCGCATCCATCGCGTTCAGGAAGGAACAGGCATGAGTCACGCACCCGCCCGGGTGGTCGTGCTGGAGTCCACCGGCTCCATCGGGACCCAGGCTCTGGACGTCGTGACTCACCTGGGCCCGCGGGGCGGGCACCTCGGGTCGTGGGGCTGGCCGCCGGGGCTCCCGCCTCGATCTGCTGGCCGAGCAGGCCGCGTGTCCTTCGCGGTCCCGCGGATCGCGGTCTCCTCATCCGAGGCGGGAGTCGCGGCACGCGTGCGCACCGCGCTGAGGGCGGCGGCCGAACGTCTGGGCCGCCCCTGATCCGGTGGCGGAGATCCTCATCGGCCCGGACTCCCCGGTCGAGCTCGTCTCCCGGGCGGAGTTGGCCCAGGAGGACACCGTCGTCAACGGAATCACCGGTTCGGTGGGCCTGGGGCCCACCCCTGGCGGCGCTGGCCACCGGTGCGCGCCTGGCGCTGGCGAACAAGGAGTCCCTCGTCGGGGGAGCGCTGGTCAGGAGCGCCGCGCGCCGACCCGGCCAGATCGTCCCGGTGGATTCTGAGCACTCCGCCATCGCCCAGGGCCCTCACCTCCGGCCGCCACGAGAGGGGACTGACCAGCCCGGCGGTCACCGGGCGCAGCGACGTCGCCGCCTGGTGCTCACCGCCTCGGGCGGTCCTTCGCGGGCGCTGCGCGCCGAGCTGGCCGGGTGACCGCCGAGCAGGCCCCTGGCGCACCTGACCTAGGGCGATGGGGGCCCGTCGTCACCGTCAACTCCTCGACTCTGGTCAACAAGGGGCTGGAGCTGATCGAGGCGCACCTCCTGTTCGACATCGACCCGGCCGACATCACCGTCGTCGTCCACCCGCAGTCGGTCATCCACCCATGGTGGAGTTCATCGACGGCGCCACCATCGCCCAGGCATCGCCCCCGGACATGCGCCTGCCGATCGCCCTGGGCCTGACCTGGCTGGCGCGGCCCGACCTGGCCGGCCGGTCGCCCCAACCGGTGGGATGAGCCGACCGCCTGACCTTCGAGCCGCTGGACGCCGAGACCTTCCCGGCCGTCGACCCTCGCCCGGAGCGCGGTGGCGGCCTCCGCGACTCATCCCGGCCGTCCTCAACGCCGCCAATGAGCAGGCCGTCGACGCCTTCCCGACCGGCCGCCTGAAATGGGCGGACATCGTCGAGATCGATGCCGCCGTCGTGAGCGAGCACGAGGGCGCCTCGCCCGGCCGCGGCGGGACTCCGAGCCTGGGCGACGTGCTGGCCGCCGAGATCGGCGCGCCGGCGCGCCGACGAGCTCATCATCCGGCGCGCTGGGCGCTCGGTCTGAGCCCCGCCCCCTAAGCTTTCTCCACCCTCTTCACAGCATCAGGAGCCGCCCGTGAGCTCGACCCTCGCCTCACATCCTCGGCATCATCGTCCTCATCGTCGGGGTCGCCGTGTCGGTTGCGCTCCACGAGCTGGGGCACATGATCCCCGCCAAACGATCTCGGCGTGAAGGTGCCCGAGTACTTCATCGGCTTCGGGCCGCGCCTGTGGTCCGTGCGCCGCGGCGAGACCGAGTACGGCGTCAAGGCGATCTGGCTCGGCGGCTACGTCAGGCTGCTCGGCATGCTGCCCCCGGCCCGACCCGACCGTGTGGACAAGCCCGGCTCGATGGTGGCCGACGCCCGCCAGGAGTCCCTGGTCGAGCTAGCCCGACGAGCAGGATCGGGCCTTCTACCGGCTGAGCGTGCCGCGCAAGCTGCTGGTGATGGCCGGGGGCATCCTGACCAACCTGGTTCTGGGGATCGTCTGCCTCGTGCTGGCGCTGGGCGTGGTCGGGCAGTACACCCACACCTCCACGATCTCATCGGTGTCCGACTGCGTGCCGGCCGAATCTCGCCTCCAGCAGCACCGGCGGACCCGAGTGCGCCGACATCGATCCGTCTCGCCCGCGGCGACCGCGGGGCCTGCAGGCGGGCGATGAGATCATCTCCTGGAACGGCACGCCCACCCCGCCTGGACCGACGTCAGGCCGCCATCCTCGCCGGCGGGACCGAGCCGATCGACGTCGTCGTGCGCCGTGATGGTGCTGAGACGACCCTGCGCGTGACCCCTGTCGAGGTTGAGCGCTCCGTGACCGCCCTCGGACGGCACCACCTCCACGGAGTCCGCGCCCCTACGTCGGCATCGGGCCCGCTAAGGGCACGGTGCGGTGCCGTTCAGCCAGATCCCGGGCGGTCGCCGTCGCGGTGGGGCAGACCTCAAGGCGATCTTCACCCTGCCGGTCGGCCTCTACCACTCGGTGGCCGCGGGCCTGGGCCTGGAGCAGCGCAACCCGGGAGGCCTGGTCAGCCTCGTGGGCGTGGGCAGGATCGCGGGCGAGGTCTCCAGCGAGGGCGTCGGGATCCCCTTCTCCGCGCGAGTGTCGTCGATGCTGAGCCTGCTGGGCCTGCTCAACCTCGCCCCTGTTCGCCTTCAACCTGGTGCCGCTCCTGCCGCTGGACGGCGGGCATGTCGCCGGCGCCTGCTGGGAGGGGCTCAGGCGCGTGCGACGCTGGCGCGGGCGCCCCTGACCCGCGGTCCCGTGGACACGGCCCGGATGCTGCCGGTGGGGCAGGGCGTGTTCGTCGCCCTGGTCGTCATGGCGCTGGTGCTCATCTGGGTGGATATCGTCGCGCCCTTCTGAGGGTCTGGTATTGCCGTTATCGTGTGTGGGTGCGTCGTCTGATCGGTGCTCCTTCCCCGCTGGCTCTACCGTCTTTCAGCCCGTGTTCTTCGGTGGCGCTTTCGGCATCCTCCTGGGCATGACTGGTTTCGGCGGACTCTTTGCGGTGGTCTTCACGGTGGTCTTCTTCGTGCCGGGCCAGGGCTCTGTTCTGGTTGCTGTCCGGTTGGCGGTCTAGGCGCTCGTCTGATAAGCGCCTGCTTCAGCACGATTCCTTCAGCGTCTACCTCCTGGCGGTGCCGCCTCTCTACTTACGGCACCCGCACCGGCCCCCGGTTTGAGGAAATACTATCGGGACGCCATGCGGCATGGCTCTCCGTCATGGGCTCTGCAACTCGACGTGCGGTCAGCACTGATCTGGCGGATGTATTCTTCATGGTCATGCTGGTGTCCGGTGCGCTGGCGCTGCTGGCCGCCCTGGCCGACATCGTCAGAGAGAAAATCGACAGGGCTTTTCGACAAAAGCGGTCGCCGGATCGCGGCAGCCGGCGCAGCGGGCGGAAGAACGAGCGGCCTGAGGTTGAGACGGCTCCCACGTCCACGGGAGCCGCGCCACCGTCCACAGGGAGTCGCGCCATGGGACCCCTCCGCGTGTGTGGCTGACGGCCCGTCATCAGGTCCTGTCTCTCTGCGCGCTGGCGCGGTGTCGTCCTAGCATCGACATCCGCACCGGTCACCGTCCTTCTGAGGGTCTGGTATTGCCGTTACCATTTGCGGGTGCGTCGTCTGATCAGAGTTCTTCCCGCTGGCTCACCGTTTTCAGCCCGTGTTCCTGTGCTTGGGGCTCTTCAGCTTCTTCATGTGGGGGCAGCTGGGTTTCGTCGGACTGGTTGGGTTTGTCCTCATGGTGCTGTTCTCGTGCCGGGCCAGATTCTGTTCTGGCTGCTGTCCTGTTGGCGGTCAGGCGCTCGCCCTGACAAGCGCCTGGGTTTCAGCACGATTCCTCTGCAGCGTCTCACCTTCTGGCGGTGCCGCTCACATATTTCACGCTGCCGGATGTCGTCTCTGACGGTCCCGACGGGGAACCGCCATCCGCCGCCATGCGGCTGGCTTCCGTCATGGGTCTGCAACTCACGCGTGCGGTGAGCGGTGATCTGGCAGGTGTATTCCTCATAGTGGTGCTGGTGGCCGGTGCGCTGGCGCTGCTGGCCGCTCTGATCGATATGCCAGGGCTCCTGGATAGCAGGGTCCTGGATAGAGCGAGTAGGGCTGAGCAGCCGCCGCAACAGGATGGGAAGAACGAGCAGGCCGGGGGTTGAGACGGCTCCCACGCCCACGGGAGTCGCGCCACAGGAGCCCCCTGCGTGTGGCTGACAGCCTGTCATCAGGTCTCGTCTGTGGTGTCGCCCCTAGCATCGACATCAGCACCGGTCACTCGCCCTTCTGAGGGGATGGTATTGCCGTTATCGTGTAGGGTGCGTCGTCTGATCAGAGTTCTTCCCGCTGGCCTACCGTCTTCAGCCCGTGTTCTTCGCATGGCGCTCTTCGGTGTTCCCATGTGGTGATTGGTGTCCGCAGCCTGGCTGGGCTCTCTTCATGGTGCTCTTCGGTGCGCTGGCCAGGCTCTGTTCTGGTTGCTGTCCTGGTTGGCGGTGAGGCGCTCGCCTGAAAAGCGCCCGCTTCAGCACGCCCTTCAGCGTCTACCTGGCGGTGCCGATCTTCTACGTCGTACTGCCGAATGACGGCCCCGTCTATTCCGACGGGATCGGACATCGGCGGCCGCGCGTTTGGCCTCCGTCATGGGCGGCAGAGTTCGAGCGCTCGCTGAGCTACGAACTGACGGAGGTGTTCGGGATGGTCATGCTGGCGTCCGGTGCACTGGCGCTTGCGGCCGCCCTGGTCGACATCGACAGAGGAAGAATCGACAGGGCTTTCGACAGGGCGGTCGCCGGATCGCGGGCAGCCGGCGCAGCAGGAGGGGAAGAACGAGCAGGGCCGAGGGCTGAGACGGCTCCACGCCCACGGAGCCGCACCACAGGGGCCCGCTGCGTGTGGCTGACGGCCCTGTCATCAGGTCCATTGAGGCGTGACTGACGCCATCGCCCTTTTGGTATCCCCGACCGTCCGTGAGGACGGGCCTGTTCTGGCCCCTCGCAGGCCCACTCGCAAGATCAAGGTGGGGAGCCTTCACGTCGGGGAGACGCTCATCACGGTCCAGTCGATGACCATGACCAAGACCCACGACATCGGCGCCACCCTCCAGCAGATCGCCGAGCTGACGGCCTCCGGCTGCGACATCGTGCGTGGCCCTGCCCCACCGACAAGGACGCCGACGCGCTGCCCGTCATCGCCAAGCAGTCCCGGATCCCCGTGATCGCGGACATCCACTTCAGCCCAGTACGTCTTCCGGGCCATTGAGGCCGGTTGCGGGAGCCGTGCGCGTCAATCCGGGCAACATCCGCAAGTCTCGACGACCAGGTCGCCGAGATCTGCAAGGCGGCCTCCGACCATGGCGTCTCCCTGCGCATCGGCGTCAACGCCGGCGGCTCCTGGACCGGCGTCTGCTCACGAAGTACGGCAAGGCCACGCCGGAGGCGCTCGTGGAGTCCGCGACCTGGGAGGCGGGCCTGTTCGAGGAGTGCGGCTTCCACGACTTCAAGATCTCGGTCAAGCACCACGACGTGGTCACCATGGTCCAGTGCCTATCAGCTGCTCTCCGAGAAGGAGACTGGCCCCTGCACCTGGGTGTGACCGAGGCCGGCCCCGCCTTCCAGGGCACCATCAAGTCCTGCGCCGCCTTCGGCACCCTGCTCGCCCAGGGCATCGGGGACACCATCCGGGTCTCGCTGTCCGCACCGCCGGTGGAGGAGGTCAAGGTCGGCACCAAGCTGCTGGAGTTCATGTTTGCGCGAGCGCAGGCTCGAGATCGTCCGTGCCCCTCTGCGGGCGCGCCCCGGATGGACGTGTGGACGCTCGCCGAGGAGGTCGAGACCGGGCTCAAGCGAGATCACCGCCCCGCTGCGGGTGGCCGTCATGGGGTGCGTGGTCAACGGTCCCGGCGAGGCCCGCGAGGCCGATCTCGGCTGCGCCTCCGGCAATGGCAAGGGGCAGATCTTCGTGCGCGGCAAGGTCGTCGAGACCGTTCCCGAGGACCGGGTCGTCGAGACTCTCCTCGAGCACGCCGAGGCGATGGCCGATCGGATGCGCTCCGAACTGGGCGAGGCGGCCTTGGCGGGACGTCGCCCAGCGTTGTCACCAGCGCCTGACGCATCACGGATTGCGCCACCCGCTCCGTCGTCATTGTGAGCTTCTTCGGCCAGCGCCTGAATGTCATCGGTCCGCACCAGCGCGACGGGCTGCTGGGCCTGTGCGCTCTCGATCCTGTCTGCGCCGTCGCCCTGGCTCACCAGTTGCGCCGGTGGGATCGCTGGGGCGATGGCGATGTCGTCGTCCTGGGACGTCCGAGTCGGCCCGTCGCCGAACATGGGCGACCGCTCCCTCATGCGCCGGCGGCGGCGTCCCCGCGCCGGGCACGACGGCGTGGGCCCTCTGGAGCGCGCGCCATCGCGGATCACGCCCGATTGCGCTCTGACTCGGCGCGCGGCTCGATCATGGGGCGGCAGCGGATGTCGAAGCGGTCTGGGCCCCTCTGGCGGCCGCCGCCCTGCATGCGCGAGGAGCGGTGGAGGCAGCCGGTCCGGTGCTCTCAGCCCCGTCGGCGGCCTGGCCGAGACGGTCCTGCAGCGCGACCGGACTTGGTGGTGGCGCGCCCGCGGCCTCTGTCCGCGAGCTCGGCCGAGGAGGAGCTGGTGCCGGCGTCAGTGGCCATGTTCTCCGGCGAGCTCGGCTATGACCCGATGACGGCGGGGGCTCCTACGCTGGCATGTCCTGCTGGTCGCCACGGGCGCAGTTATGTCCTCCTCGATGATGGGCTGGGCGTCCCTGCCAGCCGGGAGGCCGCGCGGGTGGCGTTCAAGACCGATCGTCGCGCGGTCTGGGACGCACGGGCATGGTCGTCCAACTGACCGTGTGGACCCGCGACGACCTGCGCGGCCGGGGATTGCGATACGGCGGCGCTGGCCGCCGTGGTCGACGCCGTGCGCCGATCATATGCGGCGCCGGCGGCGCCGTGAGCCTGTCGTCAATGACTTCAATGCCCCTGCGTGGGACTGTACGACCGGCTGGGATTCCAGCGGTCGGGGATGTTCGCGACCATCCTGCTCTAGCTCTAGCCGTCGTCGAGATCGGTCGAGTTCCGGCTCGAGATCGGTCGTATTCCGCGTCGAGATCGGTAGCACCGCATCGAGATCGGTCCACCGCGGTCAGTCCGGCGCCCAGGTCGTGCGAAACCCGACCAGACTTGATGATCGACTCGCGGCTGCGGGTGAGCCTGCGTACTCCGTCAGCATCAACGGCGGTTGATCAGAATGTAGCTTTTCTCCTCATCCTTCTGAGCTCTGCTGTGCCAGAAGGATGAGAGAAAGGACGTCACGGGGCAAAGGTACGTTCATGTTCTCCAGAGGCGTCCGAGCGAGTCGGACAGAAACGGCCTTCTCAAGTCATGCAGGCGGGCCGGGCGTGCGGCCGCCGGCTCGTAAGCGGCGGCAATCTGCGTGGTCGCCCGGGCTTCACTGTCCGGCGGCGGCGAGCATCGCCTGCAGTGCGCGGGTGTACTCCGAAAGCCGCACGTCCCTTGGCGGTCAGCGCGAGACAGGCTGGTGTGCGTCCCGCGAAGGTCTTGGACTGGGATACGTACCCGGCCTCCTCCAGCTTGCCCAGGTGGGTGGACAGATCTCTCGGCCGTCATGCCGAGCAGATCGCGCAGGCGGGGGAAGACCATCTCATCGCCCTGGGGCAGGCCCGCCGAGCGCCATGCGATGCGGAGCCTGGCCTGAGCGGATGATGACCGAGCGGCGCGGCTCTGTCACTCATCGTGCGTGCCTCCTCGCGGCTCGGGCTCGCAGGACGTCGACGGCCGCGGCGATGAGCGTGCCGCCGCCGCCCTCGCCAGGGCCATGATGCCCCATGCAGGCCGGTTCCGCCGACGAGGGTGGCCACGGTGGTGACCGCGAGGAACCAGCCGCCGACCCAGGCCATGACGGGTTCGGCTCCCAGATGGCGGAGCAGGCTACGAACAGGAGGCCGATAATGAGGCAGGGGACGGCGTTGCTCAGGACCATGCCCATCTCCGCGGCCTCCGGCGTCCCGAGGGCGGTGAGGAAGGCCCCGGCTCGGCCCATGATGACCAGACCGAGCATGAAGCCTCCTGCCCAGGCGCTGTAGCGGACGCCCGCCCGGCTGGAGACGCCGCGCTACTCCCGCGCGCGGCGGAGGATATAGACGCAGGTGTAGGCGCCGGCCGCCGCGAAGCACCCGAAGTAGAACGGCCACAGGAGCGCCGGCATGGTGTAGTCGGGTCGGATGCTCAACCATCCGGCGCCGTAGCCCGTGAGCCAGGCCAGACCCCAGGCGGTGAGCAGAGGGGAGGAGCGGATAAAGTGCCTGCCGGAGAGTCGCCTGCTGATCGCTGATCGTGTCGAGGGCGGCACGAGGATCGAGCGGGGCGTCTGGGCTCATGGAAACTCTCCTCAATGACTGAAGAAGCTCAAAGTGGTTTGTTGAACAAACTTCCGGATTCACTGTATCCCCGACCGGCTCTTCCCGCAAAGTCGGGAGTGCTCCATCTACTCGGCGATCCGCGGTTTTCGACGCCGAGCTCTGTCCGCAAAGTCGGGGAGCGCTCTCCATGGCGTCACAGCCCGGAGCGGTGTCCACGTGCCAGCATAGGGCATGGAGCCGCTCATCATCTGGCGCAGCCCGCGGAGACTCGCCGAGTGACTGCTGCTGCGATTCTGCACGCGTCCTCGGCGTCCTCTGCGGTGCGCAGCTCTGGTCATTATCGATCCGTCGAACTGGCCTCGATGGTTCCACCTCTTCGCGATGCTCGGCGTTTTAAAGTGCCTCGCCCTCACGGTGCTCGGCGTGTTGCGGCTGTGCCCGCGCGGTCCCGCGCTGGTGATTGACGACCCGCGGCGTGTCACCGATGGGGCGGTACGCGGCTCGGTGTCTGTCCCTGGGAGCAGTGGCGCGTGGCCTTCATTCCCGGACGCGGTACCCATAAAGGGCTTTCGTCATCGTGCGCCATGCCCATCCCCAGTGGCCGGAGGAGCGGCTGCAAGTGGCCCGGCCGTGCACTCCTGTGGGTGACTCGGAGCCTGGGCCGTTTTCGGCGTGCCTCCCGGATCCATAGCGACGGGCGCCTCGATCTCGACGTCGAAACCGCCAGACTCCTGGCGGACCAGCGTGCGCTTCGCCGCCCCGGGCTGCCGTCGGCCTCCGGGGCCGTCCCCGGTTCCACCCTCGCCCGGCGATGACCGGCCAGAGCAGGCGGGCGCCCGCCGGGGCCCCGCAGGGAGCCGTCATGACCGCTGCATGAGCGGGTCATACGCTGAAGCGTTATGAGGAGTGATGCGGAGCCAGTGATCAGTAACTCTCGTAGATGGAGCATCTTCGGCGGGCGCTCTTCGGTGCGGCGTTTACGGCCGGGTGCGTCTACGCGCTCCGTCAGGGGATTAAGTACACCCATATCATCTCCCTGGTTCTGGGATCCTGGGACTCCGGCTCGGGCCGTTGACCATCGGCTGGATCCGTCTGCTGGGGCGCACCGCGCTGGTCATCGACGACCGCGGCGTGTGGGACAACACGTCCATGATCTCAGTCGGTTTTCATCCTGGGAGCAGACGCTCGCCTTTCTCCCGGCGCAGATGAGATTCACAAACGTCTCACACGATTATGTCTTCATTCTTTTCGTCGACTCCACGTGGCCATGGAGGCATCTACGGCCCATTCGCCGCTATTACTGCCGGCTCATCACGAAGATAGAAGGCTTCCCGCCGGCGCCGCTGACCATGGACACCATGCCGCTGTCGCCCGTCGAGTGCGCCTGCCTCCTGGCGGAGCAGAGGCGGCTGCGCCGTCCCGACCTGCCGCCCGCTGTGGGGCCGGTGCCCGACCCGTCTTCCAGTGAGCAGTACACCGTGCTGGAAGTGGACGGCCAGTCGATATGGTCGAGGCGTTGACCGCCTGTACTCAGGAGTACTCGAGCAATCCAGAAGAGCCGGGCTCATTCCTCCCGTGCCTGCCGCCGATGCTCCCGAGGAGGGTCCTTCACCGGACGGCGGTGCGGACGGGCAGCGCTGATCGGGCGGGCGCCGCGGATTCCTCCGGGGCGGATGTGGCCGACTGTGAGGCGCGGTCGGCGGTGGGCCCGCCGCTCAGAGCGGGTGCCGCTCAGGACGCCGGGGCTCGTCTGTGCTCGTGTCGTGCTCACTGTGCTCTACTGTGCTCGCCGTGCTCATGCCGACAGGCTCCTGCATGGCGATGCCCCCACAGTCTCCACACCCACCACGTTGATCCACGGGGCCAGGACTGATCGCCAGGCAGGTTGTGAAGGAGACGCCGGCCAGGACAGAGCACCGCCCGGCGAGCGCCGTCACGGTCAGCCCAGCATGAGCCGCTGATTCCTCAGGGGCGCAGTTCACCGCGACCACGAGCGGCGAGCAGATCACGAAGACGACGAGGACCGCGACGCTCAGACCGCCCGGTGGAGGATGACGGACTCGCCCTCCTCGCGCAGCGCCGCCACGTGCAGGCCCGCCCCGATCGCCGCCAGGGAGGCGAAGAGGATGAAGTGGACGTAGGCCACCGTCACGGTCCTGGCCGGGTGCTCATGGAGGATCTGGCCGAAGGGCACCTCGAGTAGACCCACCACGGCCCAGTGCGATCCGAGATGCCCGAGGCCAGGACCACGACCGTTGAGGCCGACCACGTGCTCGGTGTACAGGGCCGTGACCGATTCTCGCGGTGCCGACGACCACCTCGCCCAGGGTGATGATCGTCAGCAGGCCGAAACGCTCGGCCAGGTGGTGCGGGTGCCAGCCCATGTGGTCGTAGCGGCTCAAGAGGTATGCCGGGACTCCCAGCTCCATGGCGAACAGCGGCACGGACACCAGGAAGAGCCCCAGTCGGGGTGAGGTGGTGGAGGAAGGCGGTGCCGACCCACAGGCCTGGGGCCAGTGCGATCCACAGGGCGTGGATCCGGCAGGCGCGGGCTCGTCGGCTGGGCCTGCGCGGCCTGCAGCCACAGTGCGACCAGCGAGACCCCTGCGCGTACTGGCCACCATGGTTCCGGAGTGCAGCTGCCATCCATGCTCGAAGCCCTCGTAGAGCGCGGAGATGCCCGTGGTCATCATGATGACGCCCACCATCTGGACCGCGACTCCAGGCGCACGCCCCAGTCGTCGGTGTCGTAGTGAGAGGCGGTGGAGTAGCTCATCCAGGCCCAGATCGTGGAGAACTGGACGAAACCCGAAGGCCGCCAGCCCCGCCGCCACATGCCCGGAGGCAGGGCGTGCGCCATCTGACGCCGCTGACGCCGAAGGCGATCACCAGGGTCAGGTCGTAGAGGAGCTCCAGGGTAGTGGCACGCGGTGCCTCGTGCGGGTCGCTGATGCGCATGGGCGCCAGAGGCAGGAAGCGGCCCGCGGTCGCAGAAGGGTGCTGGACCGCAGTGGTTGAACGGGGGTGCGCCGGGTGCGCTGGTATCGGGTCATGAGGAGTGTTCCCGTCGCGCGCGCGTGGGCGGGCGGTTCTCGGGCGGTGTTGATATCCGCTGTTCGACTACTGGGCGTCAGCAAGTGGTGAACAGCATATAGTGCGTGCAGGGAAGTCGAATAACATCACGCCTGTGCGCGATAGCTTGAGGCCGCCCCGAGTAATGGGCGTCATAATATTGAGGTCTGGAATGACCTCGTCTCGATCAGGATCTTCTGATCTGTTTGCAAATATCGGCGGCGATACGCCGCCTGTGCGGCATACGGCGATTGTCGTCGGTGGCCAGCCGCCTTTTCTGGGGATTGGGAGCATCGGTGATCGGTTTCACCGTGAACCGCTTCTTCGTGAGTCCAAAAGCGGGACGTCACCAGTATCGATGACGTGAGTGATGCCGATTCGCGGTTAATCGCCGATGATCGCGATGATCTCGGTGATGATCAAAGTGCGGCGATCGGTGAATCTGGGGAACTTGGGGAACTGCGATCCCGGTGGCAATCCGGAAAACCAGTGATCTGGAGGATCCGTGTGAGCCCTGGCGAACCCAGCCAATCCGGCGAGGAATCTCGAAGGTGGCCTGGACGCGACCGGCTTTCGAGAATTTCGACGATCATCCATGAAGGCGGTGCCGAGTGACTCCTGAGCTTATTCTCGCGATGCTGGCGGCAAAGCTCGGCGCCGTCGTCCTCTACACCTTCATCGGCTTCATCCCCGGCACCGACGAGACGAGCGTGCTCGCGCCCGTCACCCTGGCCATCGTGCTGGCCGGGCGCCCGCCGCAGGTGGTGCTCGCCTTCTTCATCTCCGCGATCGTCACGCTCAACCTCGATGAACGGCATCCCGACGGCGCTGGTCGGCCTGCCGGGCGGTGATGTCGGCTCCGCTGATGGAACACTCCCTGTTCCTGCGCGGCAAGGGCCTGGCCTCGGACACGATCCGGAAGATGGCCGTCGGCTCCACCATCGGAACCCGTGGTCTCCATCCCCTCAGCTTCGCCCTGGCGGGAGCTGCTCGCCCATCGCCGACCCCGATCAAGGCCCAGACCACCATCATCCTCGCGGCCGGGGCGGTGCTCCCTGGCGCTGCTCGGCAGAACCGGATCCTCGCGCTCGTGGCGATCATCCCCGATGGCGATCCTGTTCCAGGCGCTGCCCGCGCTCTATCGCACGGCCGGCATCATCCCCGACGACGAGAAGGTGAGCATCTCCTTCTTCCTGGGGATCACGGTGGGTCCCATGCTCATCACCCTCCTGGAGCTGCTCAACGCCAAGCGCCGCGCAGGCCCTCCCCGCATGGCAGCCGCACCAAGACGACGCTGCTGCGCTCCGGGATTCGACTCCCAGGCAGCTGATGCCCGGCCCGCCTGATCCCGGTCCGAGGGCTGGTGGAGCGCCGGCATGGCGGCCGTCTCCACGCCCCTGTTCGTGCTCAGCCCCGTCGGCCTGACCTTCCTGCTGGGGAGGCGTCCGTGGCCCGTCAGAAGAAGGATCCGTGCTGCGCTCGCAGCGCGCGGTGACCGTGATGAGCGCGCTGACGCACTCGACCTATCTCGCCGGCGTGATCATCCCGCTGGTCGCGCTGGGCATCCCATCTCGGGGTCTCTGCCGGGCCCCGCGGGTCCGCTGTTCAACGCCCCGCCCGTCTGCAGACCCTGGAGACAACCTGCACCACCAGCTGCAGATGCCCGAGTTCATCCGGCCGTCACCGTGGGCGCGCTGATCTCCGTCGCCATCACCTACGTGATCGCCGTGCGCTGGTCGTCGCAGATCACCCTACTTCGTCATGCGGCGCATTCCCGCATGAGGCAGTGCTCGCGCTGTTCGCGGCCTTTCATCCTGCTGCTGGCCTACATCGACGCAGGGCATCCCGAACATCTTCGGGTGCTGCTCATCGGCGTGGTGTGCGGGGACGCTCAACCGGCTCAGGGGTCAACTACGGCGTGCAGTTCATGACGCTCTACGCCGCCCCCGGCATCGTCGCGGCGCTCGCGGCCCTGTCCTGACGTGCGCTCAGCCCGCTGACCGGCGGGCGAGCTGTCGAGGTCCACGCCGAGCAGGCGCGCCTGCTCGGCGGTGCGACCCGTCACCAGCACATCCGTATGGCGCAGCTGCTCGACGCTAGCCGCGCCCAGCAGGGTCATCAGGGTGCGCACGTGATCGGTCCACGAGTGCAGCTCCCGCAGGAGCACGTCGGCGCCGTCAGCCACCAGGGTGCGCAGGAAATGCCCCGAGACGCCGACGGCGCGGGCCCCCAGCGCGAGCGCGCGCACGACGTCGAGTGGGGTGCGTACGCCCCCGGAGGCGAGCACCGGCAGGCTGACGGGGTCGTCACCGCTCAGCGACTCCAGGAGGCACAGCACCGCCGACTGCCCCCAGCCGGTCAGGTAGGAGTAGTCCCGGTCGGGGGCGCCGCTCGTTCTCGATGGCGATGAAGTCCGTGCCGCCGGCCCCGGCCACGTCGACGGCCGCGACGCCAGTCGCGTCAGGGTCGCGATCGTGCGGCGCGAGCCCGAACCCGACCTCCTTGACGACCACCGGGCACGGGCACCGCGTCAGCGATGGCGGCGATGCGCCCGGCCCAGTCGCGGAAGTCGCGGTCGCCCTCCGGGCATGACCAGCTCCTGCGCGACGTTGAGGTGGACCTGCAGGGCATCGGCCCTGCAACATCTCGACGGCGCGCAGCGCCTGCTCCGGTGACGGTCGGGCCCACGTTGGCGAGCACGAAGGCGTCGGGGCCTCGCGGCGGATGACCTGGAAGCCGTCGGCGCGCTCGGGCTCCCGCAGGGCGATGTGCTGGGAGCCCGCAGGGCGATCGCGACGCCCGTCATCGGCAGCCGCCCCGGCCAGGTCCCGGCGTTGACCGCCGCCGTGGCCTGCGTGCCCCCGGTCATCGCATTGATGTAGAACGGCACCTGCCAGCGCGCACCGCACACCGCTCGTGCTGATGTCGAGCGACTCGGCTGCGGTGCCCGGCAGGGCGTGGTGCGAAGGACACGTCGTCGAAGGCGTTGGGCTGGTCCTCGCCGTGCAGGCGCACCGCCAGGTCCAGGTGCTCATCCTTGCGCACGGCGCGCTCCCGACTGCGGTGGGCCTCGGCGCTCACGAGTCGGGCCTCGCCGATGCGACGTAGACCGACAGGTCCAGGGGCTGGATGCCCGCCGCCTCCCAGGCCGCAGCACATGGCCGCCGCATCGGTCTCGGGCGGGCACAGGGGCGATGCCGCAGTCCCCGCCACCGGCGCCCGGAGCTCTTGGCCGATCGCCCCATGCTCCCGGGCGATCTCCACGAGCCGCCGCAGCTGCGGGGTCTCGATGGCGATCCCGCTCGTGCGGCTCAGGTCCCGACAGCAGACCGCCGGCTCTCCTCGATCCGACAGCCCGATCTCCTGGGCGTCGTCGCCCTCCAGAGCCTGGATCAGCGCGCTCAGGCAGCTTTCGCTGCCCCGCAGGAACGCGGCGTAGGCGGCGTCGTGGGATCCGCGGGTGTGGGCCTGGACGCCCGCCACCAGCCGCGGGGTGGAGGCGGGGCGCCCGGTCCATCCCACGCGCAGAGTTCAGGTCCGGCGGCGGCAGGCGGCGGATGCTCGAGCAGCGGCCAGTCCATCCGCACCAGCTCGCCCCGACGCTCGTGCTGGGCGCGCAACTGGTGCAGCCACCAGCGGTCGGGGGAGGTATAGCTGACCCATCCGGTGAAGGCGCTGGCCGCGATGTCGCCCCCGGAGCCGATGGGCTGGACGGCGTCGGTGGCCAGCAGCGCCAGCTTGTACACGGCCAGGTCGTCCAGGGCCAGGCCGTAGAACCTCGCCACGGCGCGCACCGTGGCCACGGTGACCGCCGAGGAGGAGCCCAGGCCGAGTTTGCGCCCGCTGCCGTCGTCCAGCTCGCTGGAGACGTCCAGGTCGAAGTAGCGCAGCGGGCCCGCCCGGCCTCGCGCACCATCTGCTCGACGAGGCGGATCGCGGAGACCACGTAGTCGTCGAACTGCTCGTCGACCATCCACCATCCCGTCCTCGGGGACGCCGGTACCAGGTCAGGGAGCGCGCCTCGTACAGGGCGGAGCTGATGCGGCGGCCGAGCCGTCAGCCTCGGCGTGCGTGATCCGCACGGTGATGAAGCGGTCAACGCCACCAGCACCGCCCGGTGCCCGGGCTCGACGACGGCGTACTCGCCCGGCGATGTAGAGCTTCCCGGGGCGCTCTGCGAGATCACCGGGACGGCCTCTCGACTGCGCACTCCCGGCGCCCGGGGCGGCTGAGCGACACCGCCGCGCCGGGGATGCGCTCGCGCAGAGCGGCGGCGACCCTGCTCCGCGTCTGCTGCCCTGGGTCAGGACCTTCACGTTCGGGCCCGGCGTCGATGGTCGCCCAGGCGGGCAGTCCGTCCTCGCGCAGGGCCCGGATCGCGTGCAGCTGCCTCGATCGTCCGCGGCAGCCAGTACATGATGCCGGGCGGGAGGCGATCATCGCGGCGTGCATCCCCAGGGCGTTGGCCTCGACGACCTCGCCCAGACGCGGCAGGTCGCCCGGAGCGCACCGCCGCCAGCGCCGCGCGCAGGTCCTCGCGGCTGGCCTCGACCCAGGCGGGGTAGAGCGGCGAGGTGCTCATGGTCTGCTGCATGGCCTCGCGTGCTGCCGATGGTCTTTGCGCCGCTCGGAGACCACGACCACGACCATGCGGGTCCAGGCCGGTCCGACGGGCCCCACGGTCCCTCGACGGGCTCCGCGTAGGGAGGTCGCGTCGTCGTCGCCGGCGTTCCACAGCACCAGCCCGCCGAAGACGAGCGCGCCGCCGAGCCGGAGCCGCGCCGGGCGAGCCGGGACAGGGCGCGGTCGTCGAGGTCCATGCCAGCCGCGCGCAGGCGGCCGCGGCGAGCGCGGCGAAGCCGCGCCGCGGAGCTCGCCAGGCCCGGCGGCCAGCGGCACCGTGCTGGAGGAGGTGACGCTCGCCTCGCTGTCGTGGCCCGGACGCTCGCGCACGAGGTCGAGGAAGCGGGTCACCCGGGCCAGCTGCCGTCCCGCCGACGAGCCGTTGATGGTCACCGCGTCGCTCGCCGTCGCGCCGCCGTCGAAAGGAGACCGTGGTGGTGGTCCAGGTGTCGTCCAGGGTGAGGGACAGGCTCGAGGTGGTGGGGATCGTCAGCGACTCGTCCGCCTTGCCCCAGTACTTGATCAGGGCGATATTGGTGTTCGCTGCGCCGTTGCGCGTGGGTGCGCGTGGTGTCAGAAGTCACGTCGCCTCGCTGGTGCGCATCCGGTAGGTCCATGCGCGGGCGCCCCGCAGCCTGCAGGGCGGAGCGCGGATGCGGTCGGCCGTCTCGAGCGCTGTCGGCCAGCGCGATCACGCACCCGCCGAGCCTCCGCCGGTGAGCTTGGCGCCCAGGGCGCCCCGGCCTGGCGAGCGGCCGGTGAGCTGGTCGAGGACCGGCAGGCTCAGGCCCGAGCTCGGCGCAGGACCTCATGCGCCCGGTTCATGGCTGATCCCAGGGCGGGCGCGTCGCCGTCGTCGAGCGCTGCGATCGCCGTCTGCGCGAGTGCGCCGAGGCTGTCGATGAGCGGGCCGACGCCGCGGTGTCCGCCTCGTAGCGCTCGCGCAGGCCGCCGACGGCCTCGCGGGTGCTGCCGTGGACGCCGGAGTCGGCGATGACGAGGTGGGCGCCCTCGATGCGTTGGGCGAGCGGCCGCATCTGGCCGCCCTGGAACCGGATGGGGGAGGGGAGCTGGTCGCGCCGCATCGAGTCCCGGAGGGCCTGCCGTGGGCGACCTGCTCGGCCAGTCTGCGTCGAGGGCGAACAGCTCGTCCGCGGAGGCCTCGCGCCCGCAGGCGTCAGGACGGCGCGGATGACGGCGCCCGGCGCGCCGCGGCGACGATCCCCATCCCGCGCTCGTGGGGAAGTCGCTGGTGGTGACGATCTCGAAGGACTGGTCCATGCGCCCCGAGAACTCGCGGGCCGCCTCGAAGGCGCGCGCGATGCAGGCGAAACCGGGGACCGCTGTCGCCCATGGGGCCGAGGTAGTCGAGGCTGCGCAGCATCGAGGGGCCGGCGACGTCGGCCGTTGCCCGCATCTGGAGGTCGTGCAGCGGCATGGCCACGGCAGGGTGCCCGTAGACGACGGAGTGCTCGCCCAGGAGGATGGCCTCATGAGGGTGCGGCCGTGGCCCTCGTGGATTGGGGAGTGCCTATCCATGTGCGTCTCGAGTTTGCGGCCCAGGGGCGATGATGCTCCGGGACAGATTAGATGCCCGCCTGCCGCGCTGCAGTCAGGCGTCGATCACCTTGCCGCGTGCTGCGGCGGGGCTGCGCCAGCAGCGCATGATGAGCCCGGCGCGAGGGCCGATCATGGACGCCTCGGCTTCTGGGCGATCGTCAACTGGCATTCGGCCACTGCGACGGCGAGCTGCACCCGGTTCCTGACCTGGAACTTCTCCAGCAGGGCCGAGACATGGGTCTTGACCGTGGCCGGGCCCCGATCCCCTAGGCGGTCCGCGATCTCGACGTTGACCAGGCCCTGCGCCACCAGAACCGCCACCTCGCGCTCACGCGCGGTCAGGGTGCCGGGGGCCCGGCGCGACGGGGCCTTCATGGCGGTGGTCGTCACCAGCTGCTCCAGCACTGCCGCGGAGAACGGGCGCTCGCCGTCGGCGGCAGTGCGTGACCGCCTCCAGGATCTGCCCGGGAGCTGTCCCGAGGAGGAAGCCGACCGCCCCGGCCCTCAGGGCCGAGGCTACGAGGCGGTCGGTGTCGAAGGCCGTGAGCACCAGGACTTTGACGTCGGGCGCGAGCTCGCTGATCCGCTCGCTGGCCCACACCCCGTCGCGGCCGGGCATGTGGAGGTCCAGCAGGATGATGTCGGGGCGCAGGCGGCGCGTCGCGTCCAGGGCACCCTGCCCGTCCGCCGCCTCGCCCAGGACGGTCAGGTCCGGGATCGCCCTCCAGGATCAGGCGCAGGGCGGAGCGGACGAGGGCCTGGTCGTCGGCGATGACGATGCGGATGCGGTCAGTCATGAAGCGGTTCCTTCTTCGGTTTCCTCCTGCAGGGAGCTCTGCGCGCAGGGTGAATACTCCGGCCTCCCGGGCTGAACAGGCTCAGTCGGCCGCCCAGCAGCCGCATCCGCTCGCGCAGGCCGGGGCAGGCCCAGGCCGTGGCCGGCTGCGGGAGGTCGGCGTGTGCGACCCGGATTGATGCACTCGACCAGTACAGCCCCGCCGGTCTCGAGAAGTTTAGCTGCGCCGAGCCCTCAGATCCATGGCGGTGGGCATTGGCGAGCGCCCTCTCGACGGTGCGCAGGACGGCGTGCCGGGTGGCGGCACCCGCCTCGTTGAAGGACCCGCTCAGTCCTGGCCGGTATTGAGGCGGATGTCCATGCCGGTCTCGCGGTAGCTGATCGATGGTGCAGCGACGTCCGCCCAGGCGACGGCGGCCTCGTCCCCGGAGCCGTCGTCGTGAGCACTGGAGGATCTGACGCAGCTCATGGCCGGCCTCGGCCGCCATGGCCCGGATCGTGCCTGCGGTGCGGGCGGCCTGCTCCGCATCGAGATCGCGACGACTGGCCAATGCGGCGGCGTGCAAGGAGATCAAGGAGATGCGCTGGGCCAGGGAGTCATGCATCTCGCGCGAGATGCGTGCCCGCTCCTGCGAACGGGCACGCGCGACGCGGGCCTCGGTGAGCTCCTGGTGATTGGTGAGTAGGATGCCGAGAAGCACGGCGGTGACGGTGTAGACGAGGTTGGGCAGCTCCGTCCACCAGTCCTCCCACCGCCACGGGAACGGGCTCACCGCCAGGCCGAGCGCAGTGTCCCACGAGCTGCGACCCCGAGCGCGACGGGCAGGGACCATGCCTTCGAGCGCGTTCCCAGGAGCGCTGCCGCCACGAAATGCCGGCACCTGGTAACCGCTCGGCAGCAGGACGCTGAGGAGCATGCAGGCTGCGGGCAGCAGCAGGCCCCGCCGTCTGAACGCGGGCAGCAGTAGGAGCTGGGCGATGATCGGGGAGGACACCTGCATCCAGAACCATGCGGGCTCCCACCAGGGGCCGCTCGTGATGGAGGGCATGGAGCTCCGCGTCGAGAGAGACCGCTATGTCGAGACAGGAAGACCGCTGTCGCAATGGCGGAAGCGACCCCAGAGCAGCCACTGGATGCGTCGTGCCGGGTCGGGTGATCTCACCAGCCGGACTCTACTCACGCCTCAGGGGCGCGCATCCGCCACCTGGGGGAGGGGGCTTGCGCGGACTCGCATCTCCGCCACCTGGCGGAGTCCGCTTCCCCCATGTGCCTGGCGCGCCTGGATCCGGGGCCGATTAGCGTTCGGGGCGCCTGAAGGAGGTTCTTATGCTGAATGCAGACCCCGGAAGACCGGTTCGTGCGCGCTCTCGGTTCGGGCGGGAGGGGTCCCGCGCCGCTGGTGCGGTTGTCGGCATTGACGGCGGTGCTGTCGATAGTGGCGGTGGTCCTCGGCGGTTGCTCATCGGCGCTATCAGCCGGGCCCGTTCGGCCTGGTCCGCATGTGTCGCAGCCTGAGGGGAGGCATGAGCTGACCCCGGAGGATGTCACTGCCTGGCTCGATGGGAAGATCCCGGATGCCCTCAATCGAGGTGACCTTCCCGGAGCGGTGGTCACCGTCGTTCCACAATGGTCGGATCCTGGTGACGAGGGGGGTACGGGCATGCCGCTACCGGAGCCGACGGCGAGCCGCAGCGCCCGGTGGATTCCGATACCCTCTTCCGCATCGCATCGGTGTCGAAAGCTCGCCACCAGTATCGCGGTGATGCAGCTGGTGGAGCGGGTGAGCTGGACCTGGACGTTGATATCAGCGCCTACACCGATGTGAAGATCCCGCGCCGTTATCCCGGTGATATCACCTTGCGGAACCTCCTGACGCACACCGCGGGATTCGAGGAAAGAGGCAGGAATCTCGTGACGTCGGAGCCCGGGCCATTCGACCTGGATGAGTCCGTCCGGCAGGATCCCCGGCGCAGGTCTTCGCCCCGGTACTACTCCGGCCTACCCAACTACGGCATGTCCTCGGCCGGTTACATCGTTGAGCGGGTCAGTGGCGAGGTGTTCGAGGACTATGTGCGCGAGCATGTCCTTGAGCCGGCCGGCATGGACTCCTCCACCTTCGACCAGCTGCTGCCGGAGCGGCTCGCTGGCAGGGATGGCCAACGGTACAAGACCAGCGGAGGCTGGGCTCAACCCTTCGAGCTACATCGATTCTCCCGGCTGGGGATGATCACCTCGGAACCGACGCCGGCAGATTCATGCTGGCCATGCTCAACCAGTCGCAGGGCGGCGCGCTGACCGAGGAGGGCACATGGCAGCAGATGTTCGGCCCCTGGGCTCGGTGCTGATCAGCTGGGGACGCTCGCCGAGGGCAAGCAGATGGGACTCGGATTCTTCGATGAGAGCCGTAATGGGCACCAGATCGTCGGCCATGAAGGCGGTACGGTCTTCCAAGCCGAGTTGGAGATCTACCCGAACGATGGATCTGGGGTTTTCGTTGCGGTTAATGGTGAGGGGAAGGATGGGGCTGCGGCTCTGAAAGATGACCTCATGAGGGGTTTCTCCGACCGTTATTATCCCGGTTCCGAGCCTGATGCGGGAGGATGGGCCTTCGGTCGATGAATCGCGGCAGCATGCGCGGGTGGCGGCTGGGACCTACACCTCGTCCCGGGCCCCGATGACGTCCTTCGCCAGTATCAGAGAGGCCCTCCCGTCGGAGTGGAACAGTATTGATGCCCTTGATGATGGTCATCTCCTGCTGCGGGCGGGGGAGTCCGTGATCGAGTATGAGGAGATCAAGCCGTGGGTGTGGCGGCAGGTTGGGGGGTCTCAGACACTGACTGTTCAGGTGGAGGATGGAAAAGTGGTGCGCATCGGCGATATCCCCGCTTTCTCGCTGCTGCCCGATCACCGTCGCTCAGCGGGTGCTCGTTCCGGTGGTGCTCGGTGCCAGCGGTGATCCTCGTGTATTGTGCTGGCCTGGCCGCTCGGCGCAGTGCGCCGTTTGGCGGCGCGGCGCGGCGGCGCGGGCATCGCTGATGCCGGCCACCGTTTGTCCTGGTGGGCGCGCTCGGCCAGGATCGGGGCAGGACTGACTCTCGCCGCAATCGGCGCCTGGGCAGGCGCGGCCGCATCACTGATGGCTGATCGGACCTCGGTGGGCTCGCTGGCGCTTCACGGGATCCAGGTCCTGACCCTTCTAGGGCCTCCTGGGATCATCCCGGGCGTCGTCGAATCGGTGCGCGTCCTCAGAGCGCGGTCCGGCGTGCAACGGATCGTCACCGCCTTGCTCCTGCCCATCGCATTGGCCGCTGTTGCCTGGATGGCCCTCGCCTTCAACCTCCTCAACCCCTGATGTCGGCTTCTAGCAGCAGCGAGACGAGATCTGATGATCTGTGGCCCGTCCCCGTTATAGGGGGCGGGCCCGCCTGCCCCATCACCGTCTAACGCCAACGAGTAAATCTCCCCGTCTTCTCCGTCACCGCGGGCGGAAGAGTTTTGCGACTCTCGGCTCCACCACTTGGCGGATTCCGATTCCCCCAAGTGGCTGGTGCGCCGGATTCGGGGGTTGTTTAACGTCAGTGCGACCATAAGGAGTCTCAATGTCCGACGAATTATCACCCGAGTTGTCCACCGAATCACCCGCTCAGGCTTCTACGCCCCCACGCAGACGCAGACACAGAATCCGGAAATGGCTCATCGCAGCGGTGTGCGGGTTCGTCGTGCTCGCACTCGTCGCCGGGGTGGCGCTCACCGTCATCCTGCGGGCTCGCTGCCGCAATATGACGGCACGATCACGCTGGCCGGCCCCACCGATGAGGTCGCCGTAGTCGTGACGGCCAGGGCGTCCCCCACATCTACGCCTCCGCCGACCGCGATCTGTTCTTCGCTCAGGGATACGTCCAGGCCCAGGACCGGTTCTTCCAGATGGACGTGCGACGCCACCTGACCGCTGGGCGGCTCTCCGAGCTGGTCGGCGAAGCGGGCAAGGAGTCCGACGTCTCGATCCGCACCATGGGCTGGCGCCGCGTCGCCGAGCAGGAGTGGGAGCTCCTGTCCGACGAGGCGCGCGGCTTCTACGAGGCCTACGCCGAGGGGTCAACGCCTACCTCAAGGGAAGGCCCCCGTGGCAGGTGGCCAACGAGTACGCGGTGATGGGCCTGAGCCTGCCCGTCGGGGATATCGAACCGTGGAGCGGCATCGACTCGCTGTCCTGGATCAAGGCGATGTCCCAGGGCCTCAGCGGCGCGCACGAGAGTGAAGCCTGGCGCATGAAGATGCTCTCGAAGCTGGGCAGTCCGGCCGCCGTCGAGGAGCTGATCCCGCCGGTTGATGAGAGCGCCCGCAGGCCGATCCTGCTCGACGACGGCTCCGGCAACCTCAGGCCCCGCTCCGAGTACCCCATCGCCGTCACCACTGCCGATGCCCGAGACGGATGCCGAGGTCGTCGACTGCCCCGGACTCAGCCGATGGCTCCGCGCCGGACGAGGCCGCCCCGAGCCCCGAGCCCTCCACCGAGCAGAGCGCAGCTGCCACAGGGGCGGTAGCAGGCTGAGCCAGCATCAGACGCGCTCCAGGAGGCCCAGCGGGCCCTCGACACCGTCCCCGCTGTCCTGGGCGAGGGCCCGGACATCGGCTCCAACTCCTTCGTCGTCTCCGGCAGCCACACGGCGTCGGGCAAGCCCATCATCGGCAACGACCCGCACCTGGACATCGACTACCCCTCGGTGTGGTCACAGGTGGGGCTGCACTGCACCGCCCTCGATGACGACTGCACCTTCGACGTCGAAGGCTTCTCCTTCGCAGGGCTGCCGGGCGTCGTCATCGGCCGCAACCCCCAGCTGGCCTGGGCCTTCACCAAACCTCAGTGGCGATTCGAGTGACCTGGTGGTGGAGCAGAACGCGGGACCGGACGCCTACCGGCGCGACGGGGCGTGCCTGGCCTACAAGACCCGCACCGAGTACGTTCAAGGTGGCGGGCGGTGAGCCCTTCGAGGTGGAGGTCCGCGAGTCCGTGCACGGCCCCATCGTCTCGGGCCTTTTCGCGCCCGATGAGGATCTCGGGCAGCTGCCCGGCGCCACGGGGGACTTCTCGGTGGCCCTGCAGTGGACGGCCCTGATGCCGAGCAGGACGGCTGAGGCGTGGTTCGCGCTCAACCGCGCCACCGACGCAGCCGGAGTGGCCGCGGCGGCCACGCTCTTCGCGGACCCGGCGCAGAACATCCTCTTCGCCACCGCCGACGGCGACATCGGCTACCAGGCGCCCGGCAGGTACCCGATCAGACCCATCAAAGGCCGCGGCCGATCAGCAGCCCGCCATGGCGCACGGCCCCGACAACCTGGGGGCCGATGGGCGCTGGCCCCGGCCCGGGTGGGACTCCAGCTACGACTGGCAGGGCTTCACGCGCCGCAGGACATGCCCGCAGCGCTCAACCCGCCCGACGGCATCATCACCCCCGCCAACCAGCCGGTGACCCCGCAGGACAGCGGGCCCGTACCTCGGTCTTGGAGGCTATGCCCACGGGTACCGCTCGCAGCAGATGTACGACTACCTGGCTGACGCGGCGGCACAGGGCCCGCTCACGTTGGAGCAGGCATCCCAGGTCATGCTGCTCGACCACCCGCCCCAGGCCGACTGAACTGGCCCCGGCCCTGACCGATGTGGAACTGAGCTCCCCGAGGCTGGGTGAGCTCCAAAAGGTACTCGCCGCCTGGAATGCCGATGGCGCCCATATGGCCACCGCCTCGCAGGGCGCCGCCATCATGGCGGCCGTCTACGCCCACCTGGCGCACGCCGCCCTCAGCGACGAACTGGGGGACGAGTACTCCACTGATCCCCGGCTGCTGGGCAAGTTGGTCGCGGAGCCGGACAACGCCTTGTGGGATGACATGACCACACCGGAGGTGGAGGACGCCCGGACGATTATCCAGCGTGCCTGGGCGGAGGCCGACGCGGATCTGACCGCGCAGATGGGCGAGGATCATGGGGCCCTGGACCTGGGGTGGCATCCATGTGATGAAACCCGACCCACCAGCTGCTCGGCGGCGAGGGCCTGCCCTGGATCGTGCGGAAGTACTTCAATGCAGCCCCACAGCCGGTGGGAGGGCCGGCGACATCCCCAACGCCACATGGTTCGATCCCGGTGGTCGAGGATGGCCGAGTGGATTACCAGGTGATCAGCGGCGCCTCGATGCGTATGAGCGTCGATATGGCCGACGTCGATAATGCGCGTTGGGTGATCTCCTCGGGGGCATCCGGGCATCCGTGGTCCCCTCACGTCAACGATCAGTTCGAGGCGTGGGCCGAGGGCAGGATGTATCCGTGGCGGTTCAGCCGCGAGGCCGTCGAGGAGGCTGCCGACCACACGCTGAGGCTGCGCCCGCCTGACCAAGACCTGCTAACGGATACTAGCGAAACGAGTGATTCACAATGAATAACGCCCTCAGAATCTATTCACCAAGATGCTCCCGCGTCGGGAGGCCGAGAAGAAAGTAGGGGACATGACCGATCTATCTCACGAGGCGGAGCTGGTAGAGCGCGAACCCATTTTTCCACCACCGCGAGCTGATCTGGGATGAGAAATCCTTCGATGAGCAGGTCGCCGAGATTTCAGTGAGATCGGCGCATCGAGGGACGTGCTACGAGCGCTCGGAGGTCAAAGGAAATCGTGCTGGGGCGCCTGGCGGAACTCATCTCGATTCTCTTCCGACCGGTTACAGGATCGAGGATGCGCATGTCGTCCCGCTGAGGCCGGTGTCGTCCAGGTGCGCCACCCCGCACGGCCAGGGGCGGGTGACGCGCCGCTCAACCGTCTACCGTCATGAGGGATCCGGATGGAAGGCGGTCTTCCACCAGGGCACGGTTGTCCAGGGCGCCGAGCCCTCACTCCCCGGACCGCGGAGCATGAGCACTCACAGCCTGCACAGGGCACATCGTCGGGGACGGCCCTGCTCTGGTGCCCGCAGGGCGCATTGACGCGCCAGGTGTCCAAAAACGGAGGAGATCAGCCCGGGCGGCATGCAGCGCGACACCGAAAGCACATCGAAGCATCAAGCACATCGAAAGCACATCGAAAGCACACCGAAAGCACCGGGTCATCGCATGGTTTCTTGGAGACGCCCAGGCCACGGGGCTTTCAATCTCCTCCGTTTTGGACACATCCGGTCCCTCGCTGCGAGGTGTCTTGGGTGCGATCAGCAGTGGGGTGCAGACTGACCGGCTTCCTCATCCTTGCCTCGGCGCGGCCGACCCGATCGAGATCGACGATATCGGAAGCGCCCGCCAGTCCCGATCGAAGGTGGTCAGGCGGCCGCCGTGGTGGCGGGCCAGGGAGGCGAGGTAGGAGTCGGTCACCTGGCGGTGCCCCCGCACGGTGGCCAGGTCGCAGTCCGCATAGGGGAGACATCGGGCCAGAACCGCCATCGGGGCATCTCATGGACGCGGCGCAGCGCGTATTGCACCTGGGCGGCGCGGTGCCCGATCCGCACCGCATAACGGGTGAAGGCCTCAACCACGGGATCAGAAGCGATCAAGTCCTCTTCCGCCAGCCCGCCTGCCCAGGACTCGGCCGCGGTGTGATGCTCATGATCGAGGACGAGCAGGGCGATGAGGACGTTGGCGTCCACCAGGTGGGTGCTCATTCGCTCTCCGCCAGAAATCAGCGACCTCACCGGCGGTGATGGGTCGTCCGTGCGCAGCTGGGGAGGCCGGTGACGGGACTGGTGCTGATCCCCGCCCCAGGGTCCTCGGCCTCGACTGCTCGAGCCCCAGGGCGGTCAGCTCGCTGATCGGCGAATGACAGCGAAACTCCGCGGGCCGCGGCGGTTCGCGAGACTCGTTGGTGCAGGGCCGGGGAGATCAACCGTGGTGCGCATGATGCGAGGCTACTGCATCACTCGATGATGCGGTAGCCTCGCATCAGATCTGCCCTGGAAGGCGGTCGGCGCTGCGCCCCTGGCCGCCTCGGCTGCCCCGGCCGCCGACCAGTTGCCGATCGGCAGACGCGCAGCACGTACCATGTGCCCGTGCTGCACAGACTCTCCACCTCCTTCATCCGCACGCTGCGCGAGGACCCTGCCGACGCCGAGGTCGCCAGCCACCGGGCTCCTGGTGCGCGCCTGCTACATCCGCCGCGCCGCGCCCGGCGTCTACACCTGGCTGCCGCTGGGGCTGCGCACCCTGCGCAAGATCGAGGAGGTCGTGCGCGAGGAGATGGACGCCATCGGTGCCCAGGAGGTCCACTTCCCGGCACTGCTGTCAGCCGACCCCTACAAGGCGAGCGGGCGCTGGGGCAGTACGGCCCCACCCTGTTCACCCTCACCGATCGCAGGGACAACGACTACCTCCTGGCCCCCACCCACGAGGAGATGTTCACCCTCCTGGTCAAGGACATGTACTCCTCGTACAAGGATCTGCCCGCGATCATCTACCAGATCCAGACCAAGTACCGCGATGAGGCGCGTCCGCGCGCCGGCCCTCATCCGCGGCCGCGAGTTCGTCGTGAAGGACCCTACTCCTTCGACATGGACGAGGCGGGTCTGGACGCCTCCTATCAGCTTCACCGCGATGCCTATGAGCGGATCTTCGCCCGTCTGGGGCTGGACTACATTCCGGCTCAACGCCATGGCCGGCGCCATGGGCGGTCCCACTCGAGGAATTCCTCCACCCCTCGCCGATCGGCGAGGACACCTTCGATGCGCTCGGCCGGCGGTTACGCAGCCAACGCCGAGGCCGTCGTCACCGTCCCCCGAGCCCGTGGACGCCGGCGCCGAGCCGTCCGCGCGCGTCGTCGACACCCCGACACCCCCACCATCGAGACTCTTGTGGCGCTGTGCAACGAGCGCTACCCGTGGAGGACGGCCGGGCGTGGACCGCCGCGGACACCCTCAAGAACGTCGTCGTCACCCTGACCCACCCGGACGGCTCCATGAGCTGCTCGTCGTGGGCCTGCCCGGGGACCGCAGAGGTCGACATGAAGCGTCCTCGAGGGCCGCCGTCGCCCCGGCCGAGGTCGAGATGGCGGCCGACGAGGACTTCGAGGTCACCCCGAGCTCGTGCGCGGCTACATCGGCCCCACCGCCATCGGCCCCAACTCGCCCCACCGTCGCGTCGAGACCGATGAGGACGGCGTCGAGCGCCTCACCGGCTCCGTGCGCTATCTGCTCGACCCCCGCATCGTGGACGGCACCAGCTGGGTCACTCCCGGCGCCAACGAGCCCAAAGCATGTGCTCCACCTGGTCAGGGGCCGCGACTTCAAGCGCCGACGGCACGATCGAGGCCGCCGAGATCCGCGCCGGGGATCCGGCCCCGATGGCTCCGGCTGGAGCTGGCCCGCGGCATCGAGATCAGCACATCTTCGCCCCTGGGGCGAGTACTGCAAGCACTGGGCTGAGCGTCCTGGATGGAACGGCAAGGCGCGCGTGGTCACCATGGGCTCCTACGGCATCGGCGTCTCCCGCGTCATGGCGGCGCTGGCCGAGGGCCAACCACGACGAGCACGGCCTGGCCTGGCCTGATCCGAGTCGCCTACCACGTCCAGATCCTGGCCACCGGCAAGGACGACGCCGTCTTCGAGACCGCCGACGCTCTGGCGCGAGCACTGGACGCCGAGGGCATTGAGGTCCTCTACGACGACCGTCGCAAGGTCTCCGCCGGCGTGAAGTTCGCCGACTCCGAGCTGCTGGGCATGCCCTACACCGTCGTCGTCGGGCGCGACCTGGCCAGGCAGGGCACGGTCGAGATCCGCGACCGCCGCAGCGGCAGAGCGCTTCGAGTGTGCTCGCAGGAGCGCCGCCGAGGAGCTCGCCGACCTCCTGCGCGAGGCCCTCGCGCGCTCCTGAGGGCGGTGCCACGGCCAGGGGCCCGCAACCATGACCAAACCATGACCATGGAGCGTCCGCTCGCCTCCTGGCGTCTGGGCGTTCTGCTGCGCGGCTATCAGGCCGACCTCCTGGCCCGCGTGAGTCCCGACGACGGCGCCACCCTCCACCTGGTCGCCCGCCCGGCGCCGGCAAGACCATGCTCGGCCTGGCCCTGGCCGCCCGCAACGGCGCCGCGCCCTGGTCCTGACGCCGACCACCGTCATCCGCGCCCAGTGGACTGAGCAGGCCTCCCGGTTCCTGCGCACCTCCGATGGCGGTGCGCCCGTGGTCGCCGACCGCATTCCCGGGGCCGAGGAGCCCGCGGACCTGACCGTCCTGACCTACCAGGCGCTGTCGGTGGTGGACAGCACGACCCCGTGGGAGGCGGCCGCCCGCAGCCGCTGGCTGGACGACCTGGTGAGCGACGGGCGCACTCGGCCCGGGCCGGCGCCTGGCTCAACGCCCTGGCCGCCGACAACCCCACCGCCTACGCCCGCGGCCTGCGCCGCGCGCCGCCACCGTCCGCGCCCGCATCGACGAGCTCGACGATGACGCCGTCGCCGCACCGCGCGGCCCCGGGGCGCGCGAGCGCCTGGACGCGCTCATCGACGCCGGCACGGGCCACGATCGTCCTGGACGAGTGCCACCGTCTGCGCGCCCACGCCGTCGTCGTCCACCACCTGCGCCGCCGCCTCGCCGCCGCGGGTGCAGCGCCCACCCTGATCGGACTGACCGCCACCGAGCTCAGCAGGCGAGGACCGCTCCTGGCGTCGCTACCGGGCCCTGCTGGGCGATGTCGATGCCGAGGTGCCCGTCCCCGCGGTCGTGCGGTCCGGCCACCTGGCCCCGTACCGGCCCCTGGCCTGGTTCACCCTGCCCACGCCCGAGGAGACCTCGTTCCTGACCACCGCCGGGGCCGAACTGCGCCATCGCATTGCCCAGTATCTTCTCGCACGACGGCATCGACTACCTCCTCGGCCTGGTCGCGCCGGGCTGGGAGCCGACGCGCTCGCACCAGCGTCCGATGCCGGGGCGGGCGGCGGCCCCCGCCCAGCCGGCCGCTCACTCCCGACGATCCGCTGCTGGTGCGCGCCCTGGCCGCGGGCTTCGACGACGACCTGCTCGCCGCAGCCGCCGGGGCCCTCCTGCGTCGCACGCGCACGATTACACCCTGACTCCGCTGAGGCGTGCTAGTCGTTCCGCTCTGCCCGAGGTCGATGCCCTCGACGCCGCCGAAGAGCTGAGGCTGCTCGCCCGCTACGCCCTGGACCGCTCGTCTGACCGACCCCGCTCGCCGCGACGAGTGGGACGACATACGTCCAGAGCCTGCGAGGCTTCGGGCTGCACGTGACCGACTCCGGGATCCGCACCGGCCGCTCTCCCCTCGATGTCATCACCGCCGCCTCCCGGGCCAAGGACGCCGCCGTCGTCGATGTTCTGCGTCATGAGCTGGAGGCTCTGAGCGGCTTCGGGCCGTGGTCGTCACCGACGCCGCCGTGCGCCCACGCGCCCACCGGGCCCTCGACGTCCTGATGAGCGTCGACGGGGCCCGGCAGCGCGACGCCGCGGGCGGTGCGGCGCGCTGCTTCAACGCGATCCTGGCCGATACGACCTTGCGCGGCCTGCACCCCGTCCTGCTCACCTCCTCCCACCTGCGCCCGGCACGGCGACGACGAGCTCCTGGAGCACCTGCGCGCATGCACCGGTCTGGAGCTGCCCGCCCATGACGACGGCTGGTCACCGTGCGCGACCGGTGGCGGCGTGGGCAGTGCCGACCTCGTGCTCGCGGTGAGCGAGCCTGTCGTCTCTGGTGCCGTGCGCCTGATCGTCGGCACGCGCGGACTCGCTCGGGGAGGGTGGGACTGCCCGGCCGTCAACACTCTGGTGGATCTGACGACCGTCACCACGTCCACGGCCGTTCAACAGCTGCGGGGACGCACACTCCGCCTGATCCGGCCTGGTCCGACAAGGTCGCCCACAACTGGTCCGTGGCCTGCGGGTGCCCGCCCGCTCCGGACTGCGATCCACTGCGGATCTCGACCGCCTGCGCCGCAAGGCCGATCGCCTGTGGGCCGTTGTTCTGCCCGACCCCGACGCCAGTGGCGATTCGGGCCCTGGGCCGGGGGCACCGGTGATCGAGACCGGGCTAGCCGGCGTCCTGCTCCCCGCCCAGCGCCGTGCCCTGACCGTGTCGAGGCCGGTGCGACGCGCGAGGACATCGCCTCAACACCGCGACTGTGACCGCGCTCGGTGACGACAGGCCGAGGGGAGCCGCTGTCGGTCGGCGCCTGCGGCGAGCTTCGCTCGATGACGGCGGAGTGCGTCGAGCAGCGGCGAGCACGTCGAGCACGCTAGCACGGGCGGGCGCGCCCTGGAGGTCGTCCGATCCGCGCGCGCGGCGCCTGCTGCGCCACGGCACCCGGCGGCCTTCTGACCGGTGCCGCCCGCGCAGTCCTGGCCGCCATGGGCGAGCACGACGATGCTGCCGGGTCGGAGGCGAGTGGTCTGAGCGGGCCTGCTCGTCCTGACGACACGAGCGGCCGGCATCGGCGGTGCGCACATAGCCGATACCGTGGTTCTCGACTGACGGCGTCAGCGGCGCACTGCGCACGCGCTTTCGCCGACGCCCTGGCGAGCTGTTGGCCCGCCGCGCGCCGGCCCTGTTTCGTGCTGGAGGCGGCGCCCCTGACGCTGGCCCGGCCTGGGCGGCCTGACCTGCCGTGTGCCGGATGCTCCGGACGCGTGGCGTCTCGGAGTCTGCGCGCAGCCTGTCATGCCCGCAGCCCACCTCGCTGGCAGCCCCGCGGTCGCCGCGACCGCGTCTCGCGCAGGCCCGGAGCCGGTACGTCGGTCCGTGCCGCGTGCCTGCGCGCGCGATGCCGATGATGCAGCGGCGCTGCTGGCCAGCCGAGGTGGAGGCGGGCGCCGGCGCGTCACCGTGCGGCGCGCCTCGTCGCTGATCGAGGCCCCGGAGCCTCGGACGACTAGATGATGATCGTGAGGATGTCCGCTCTCGGGAGGAGCCGAGGCCGGTGAGGCGGCGCTCGGGCTGATCGACCGGGAGCTCGACCTGATCGACCGGCGAGGCCGGGACTCGATCAGGCGAGGCGTATCCGGGCAGGGCCCGTCCACCGTGGCGCCCCAGCGCCTGCGCCCGCAGGCTCGCGTCGGCGGCCGCGCGATGGCCAGGGTGAAACCGCCGCGCCGCCATTCGCACCCACGCCGGCGACCTCCGCGTCGACGACGGTGGTCCAGGCCGAGCGCGCCCAGGTCACATCGAGCGAGGCGTCGTCCGCCGCCTGCTCCGGAGGCGCGTGGCGGACAGGCGGGCGTCCTGCGGAGCGCAAGCGAGTCCGGAGACGAGGCCGCTGGCGTGGCGGCGTCCTCGATCGCACGGGCGCGCTGGTCGCTGGCTGCGCGCGCCGCCACCTCCTGAACGCATACGCGCCGCGTCGTAGGCCTGCAGCACCGTTCCCGGCATGGAGCGCATCTCGGTTAGTCCGCGTCCGGGATATCGACCGAGTCGATTGAGCGACCCTGCTCAGCAGCCAGGCACGGCCAGGGAGGCGTACAGGCGCGCGTCGGCGTCCCCGGAGGCCTGGGAGGCCGCCGCCGATGCCTGCGTCGCGCCCTCGGTCAGCATTGTCACCAGCTCCTCGGATGAAGCGGTGGGGTTCAGTGGAATCGGCGAGGGCGGTGGGATAGCCCGAGGGTGCGCCCGTGGCCCACGGCTCCCAGACCCGCCGAGGGCGTCGCTGCGCGCGCCCGGAGTCGGCCAGATGCCCGGCGCCCCGGTTCCGTCGGCACCGCTGCCGGCGACGACGTCGGCGGTCGAGGCGATGAGGGAGGCGCGTCGCGCCAGCGAATCGCGAGTCGATTCGGATGCCGGTGGCATCGGCGTGAGTCGGCGCGCTGGCGCCCAGGCGGATATCGCAGCCGGTGGTCAGGCCAGCGCAATGGCCGCAGCGCTTCCACCCCCGCCGCTCGCGCAGTGCATGCCGTCGCGACAGGAGCCCGCCTGTGCTCGTGCGGACCGGTGGGCCTGAGGGGAGGTCGATCGCATCACGCAGCGATCCTCCCACGGAGATCCTCCCACGGACGAGTAGCATAGATTCTGAGATTCATTGACCATGATCACCGAGGGTTCCGGCGGCCCCTGACCGGCCTGCGGGAGGAGGCACGACCGAGGATCCGCCCAACCGACGCGATTGCACGCAGACTCACCGGAGCTGCTCACCCCGTCGTCGAGGGTGCCAGCCTTCGAGGGCATCAGGACGACTCGGGCCGAAAGTACTCCACCGTGCGGGTTCTGGTCGACCTCCCGATGGCCCCTGAGCTGGGCACTGACGCGTGACCGAGGTCTCCTGCGCCGTGCTCGGCGGCCCTCGACGAGGCGGACCCGGTCAAGGGTCGGCACACCTGAGGTCTCGACTCGGCGCGAGCGCGATGAGCACCCTGCGTCATTTCCGCCGTGCGGTGGGGCACGACGTCGAGCTGGCGGTGGAGGGCGCTGAAGACACTGAGGGCGCTGGAAGACGCTGGAGGACACTGAGGGCGCTGAGGAAGCGGAAACACCGAGAGCACGGAGGGCGACGGCGCTGAGGCTGGGCTCACCTGGCTGACCGGCACCGTCGCGGCCGCCGACGACGACTTGGTCACCCTCCGGATCGACGGCCATGAACGCGTCGTGTCGCTGGACGACATCCGGCAGGCGCGCATGGTCGTCATCTTCTGATTCTTCCGAACCTTCCGACTTCATGAACCATCGGCCCGGTCCCGACCGCGGCCACGGGCGGCCCGCCCGGCGCACCGCCCAGACGAGAGGACCTGAGGAACCATGGACATCAATATGCCGGAGCTGCGAGGAGCGGCTGACGAACTGGCATTGATCGGACACCCTTCCGCCCGCCATTGAGGACGCCATCCTGTGCCTATACCAAGGTTCCCTGGAGCGATCCGCGGCGCCCATGTCGATCGACAGAAGGACCGGTCACATGACCGTTCCTCCCCTGAGGTCGATGAGGAGATCAGCCCACGGGGAGTACTTCGACGACACCCCTGACGACTGGGCGCATCGCCCAGGCCACGGCCCGCTCCGTCATCGTCCAGCGCATCCAGGACCGGCGCGACTTCGAGGTGCTGGGCACCTTCAAGGACAAGTCCGGCGAGCTCATCTCCGGCGTGGTCGAGCAGGGGCGGGACCCGCGCGTGGTCTACGTGCGCCTGGACGAGGAGCACGAGGGCATCATGCCTCCGCGCGAGCAGGTGCCCGGCGAGCGCTACCGGCGCACGGCGACCGCATACGCGCCTACGTCACGGAGGTCTCGCGCGGTTCGAAGGGCGCGCAGATCATCCTGTCGCGCACCCACCCCGGTCTGGTGCGCAAGCTCTTCGAGCGGGAGGTCCCCGAGCTCGCCTCCGGCGATGTCGAGATCGTCTCGGTCGCCAGGAGGCCGGGCACCGCTCCAAGACGGCGGTGCGCCTCGCGGGTGCGCGGTGTGGGCGCCAAGGGCGCCTGCATCGGTCCGATGGGTCAGCGGGTGCGCGCGGTCATGGCGGAGCTGGGCGGGGAGAAGATCGACATCGTCGACTATTCCGAGGATCCGGCGCGCTTCGTCGCGAACGCCCTGTCGGCACGGGTCTCGTCGGTGACGGTGCTCGACGCGGAGGAGCGCACCGCGCGCGCTGTGGTCCCCTGACTTCCAGCTCTCCTGGCCATCGGCAAGGAGGGCAGAACGCCCGTCTGGCCGCGCGCCTGACCGGTTGGAAGATCGATATCCACGCCGACGCCGAGTCCGGCGAGGTCGCCCAGGTTACAGCTCGCGCGCCGACGACGTGACTGGTCCCTCAACTCCGAGTGCTCAGGACTGAGGCGGCCCAGGGGCTGACAACGGTAGACCTCGCCGGGTCTGTCCATGGGCCGTCCGTCTCCCTCGGTGAGCCGGTGCGCTTGGCCGACAGGCCCGAGCAGCGAGCGGAGGACGTGGAGGGACCGGAGGGACGCAGCGTGTCGGTGCCAATGACGATGCATGTGCCCGAGCGCAGCTGCATCGGCTGCCGGAACAGGGCCCCGGGCACAGCTTCTGCGCCTGGTCGAGGGCGAGGCGGTCAGCTGATGGTCGACGAGCGGGCGGTCATGCCCGGACGCGGCGCATGGATTCATCCTGACTCCGCGTGCTTCGCTTCCGCGAACTGTTGCCGTCTTCGGACGCGCGTTGCGAGCCAGTGGGTCGCGATGTGACCCCCGTGCGCGACTGGATCGCCTCTTGCGAGGCGGGTCGGGTCCGGGCGCGACACCGGTTCCTCACGGGACCGGCACGACCGATAGCAAAGGCGGGTGCAGGAAGCTGATGGGCACCCGATGAGTGCCGGCGATGAGCTGCCCTAGAAGCGCCCACCCTGATCCGGGTGGGCGACCCGGACAGGAGAAAAAGTGGCTAAACCACGCGTCTCGAGCTCGCGAAAGAGCTCGACCCTCTGGCAAGAAGATCACCTCGAAGATGATTCTGGCCTGGCTCAAGGACCAAGGAGAGTTCGTCAAGGCGGGCCTCCTCGGCGGTGGAGCCCCGTCGCTCGCAGAGTCCGCGAGCACTTCGCCTGCCCAGGCCGCCTCGGCCCGGGAGGCTCCTCCAAGCCCGCGTCGGCGGCGTCGGCGGAGCCCATGCCGCGCCCGGGCAGCCTGCGGCTCCCAAACCGGGGGCGCACGACCGGCGGCGCCCCAGGGCGCATCCGCGCGCTGCGTCTGGACCCGCTGCGTCCGCTGGATCCGCCGGGTCCGCTGCGCACCGTCGAAGCCGTCGAAGCCGGAGTCCCAAGCACCTCATCCGGCAGCGCCCGCAGCGCCGAAGGCTCCCCAAACCCGCTCCCGTCCCGGTGGTGGCGGGGGCAGTCCGACTCCGGCGGCTCCGAGCCCCAAGCCGGCGGCCGAGAACAAGAGCGCCGAGAGCAAGAGCAACGCGCCGACGCCCGGCCCGCGTCGCGGGTCCGCGCCGACTCGGTCCGCGTCCCGGCGCGCCGCGTCCGGGCAACAACCCCTATGCCTCCTCCCAGGGCATGCCCCGCCCCGGCGGTCGTGGACGCGATCGCACGGGCCAGGGCGGTCCGCGTCCCAGTGGCCCGCGTCCGGGCAACAACCTCATGCCTCCTCCCAGGGCATGCCCGCCCCGGCGGTTCGAGCGAGCAGCGTCCCGGCGGTCGGTCCGGTGCAGGGCCTCGTCCCGGCGGTGGTCGTCCGCAGGGCGGTGCCGAGGTCCCCGTCCGCAGGGGCTCCCGCGTCAGGAGGGCCCTCGCCCGAACCCGGGCATGATGCCGGGGCACTCTCCGTCGCGCGTCCAGCGCCCCCGCCCGTGGCGGCCAGGGCGGCTGCGGCGGCCGTCCCGGCGGGAGGCGCGGCGGCTCCGGCGGCGGCGGTGGTCCCGCAGTGGCGGCAGCTTCGGCGGCGGGCCTCGCGGTGGACGCGGTGCTGCGGTTCCACGCAGGGCGCTTTCGGACGCGGCGGTGGAGCTCCCTCGCGGGCGCAAGTCCAGGCGCGCGAAGCGCCAGGAGTTCGAGCAGAGTGCGCCGTCGATCGGCGGCGTGATCGTTCCGCGCGGTGATGGCTCGACCCCGATCCGGGTGCGCCAGGGCGCGACGCTGACGGACCTGGCGGAGAAGATCGCGCCAATCCCGCGGGCCCTGGTCACCGTGCTCTTCCACCTGGGCGAGATGGCCACCGCCACCCAGTCCTTGATGAGGACACCTTCTCCTGCTGGGCGCCGAGTTGGGCTACAACGTCGAGATCGTCTCGCCCGAGGACGAGGACCGCGAGCTGCTGGAGTCCTTCGACATCGACCTGTGAGGAGCTGGCCAGTGACGTACATTTGCCGATCTGCTCCGCTTCGCCGTGGTCACCGTGATGGGGCGTCGACCACGGTAAGACCAAGCTGCTGGGACGCCATCCGCTCCACAGACGTGGTCGCCGGCGAGGCTGGTGGCATCACCCAGTCCATCGGCGCCTACCAGGTGCGCGTGGACTTGAACGACAGATCCGCCCGATCACCTTCATCGACACCCCCGGTCACGAGGCATTCACGGCCATGCGCGCGCCCGCGGTGCCGAGGTCACGGACATCGCGATCCTCGTAGTGGCCGCCGATGACGGCGTCATGCCGCAGACCGTTGAGGCGCTCAACCACGCCCAGGCCGCGAATGTGCCGATCGTGGTGGCCATCAACAAGATCGACAAGGAGGGCGCCAACTCGAGGAAGATCCGGGCAGCTCACCGAGTACGGTCTGGTGCCCGAGGAGTACGGCGGCGACACCATGTTCGTCGAGATCTCGGCCAAGCAGCGTCTCAACATCGACGCCCTGCGGAGGCCGTCCTGCTGACGGCCGATGCGGCGCTGGATCTGCGCGCCAATCGATACGGACGCCTGTGGTGTCACCATCGAGGCCAAGCTCGATCGGGGCCGCGGAGCCGTCACGACGGTTCTGGTCGAGCGCGGCACGCTGCGTCGGCGACCCGATCGTCGCCGGCAGCGCCTACGGGCGCGTGCGCGCCATGTCTCGACGAGCACGGCGATCTCCCTGGATGAGGTGAGCCCGGCGCGGCCGCGCGCTCGTCCTGGGCTGACCAGCGTGCCGAGCGCCGGCGACTCCTTCATCGTCGCCCCCGACGACCGCATCGACCCGCCAGATCGCGGACAAGCGCGAGGCGGCCGAGCGCGCTGCCCTGCTGGCCAAGCGCCGCAAGCGCGTGTCCCTGGAGAACCTCAGCGACGTCCTCTCATGAGGGCAAGGTCGACACCCTCAACCTCATCCTCAGGGCGACAGCTCCGGTGCGGTCGAGGCCCTGGAGGACTCCTGCTCAGAGATCGACGTCGGCGAGGTGGCGCTGCGCGTCATCCACCGCGGCGTCCGGCGCGATCACGCAGAACGACGTCAGCCTGGCCACGGTGGACTCCGCCGTCATCATCGGCTTCAACGTGCGCCCCGCGGAGCGGGTGGCCGAGCTTGCCGATCGCGAGGGCGTCGACATGAAGTTCTACTCGGTCATCTACAACGCGATCGAGGACGTCGAGTCCGCTCATGAAGGGCATGCTCAAGCTTCCATCTACGAGGAGGTCGAGCTCGGCACCGCGGAGATCCGCCAGATCTTCCGCTCTTCGAAGTTCGGCTCGATCGCCGGTTCGATCGTCCGCTCCGGGACGATCAAGCGCGGCACGAAGGCGCGCCTCGTGCGTGATGGGTGGTCGTTGCCGGCGACCTCGCCATCGAGACCCTGCGCCGTGAGAAGGACGACGTCACCGAGGTCCGCGAGGGCTACGAGTGCGGTATCAACCTGGGCTTCAAGGACATCACCGAGGGCGACGTCATTGAGACCTGGGAGATGCGCGAGAAGCCTCGCGACTGAGCACTGCCACCTCAGCAACACGGCGGGCCGCACCCACTCGGTGGCTGGGCCCGCCGGCGTCATCAGACTGCCCTGAGATCGGTCGGTGTGATGTCGTCAGATGCGCGCGTTGACGTCCTGGTATCCGGAGTCCTTGCGGGTCCCGCCCATGCCGTCACCGACCTCGCTGTAGTGACGGATCAACGTCACTGACCGGACCCACTTGATCATCTTGTACCCGTGGCTCTGCTCCTGCAGCGCAGTCGCAGCGGGGCGCCGAACATGCCCGAGAGGCGCTCGTCATTGCGGTCCAGGCCGGGATCGTGTCATCCCGCGGGCCACGTCCAGTGAGAGGCACGTGTAGTACGGCTCGACCGGGCGCCCGTCGTGCATGTGCTGGGCCATGCCGAAGGACTCGAACATCACCCATCCGGCCTCGGGGTCGACCTGGCCGACCTGCTCGAGCAGATCCCGCACCCGGATCCCCGTCCACTTGGCGATACCTGTCCAGCCTGCATGCAGGTGCGCATGGTGATCTGGGACTGGCTGGAGATCGCCTTGAACTCCGCCAGGGAGAAGGACGCCGGCGCCGAGACCATGCCACCCACCTCGAGGCGGAAGTCGGCGAAGTCGTTCGCCGCCAACTCCTGGTACTCCGGGGACTCCCTCACGGTGCGGGTGTTGGACCCAGTGGAACCTGAGGATGTCCTTCGTCCGCCGGCCCTTGGCCGCCTGCTGGGAGGCCAGCGGTCCACCGTGACGTGCGCGGATCCCCGCGTCGCGTCCCATAGATCCGCTGGCTGCGGCGCGTGTCCGTCAGTGTCCAGTAGACATGGCGATCCACAGTGCCACGACGACGATGATCGTCGCGATCACGGTGACATAGGCCTGACCCACACGGTTGGGGTCGTAGTAGCCGAAGACGATGTGGGTGAGGTTGTGGGGCGCGTGCACGATGAACACCAGGCCCACGTGGACGATGGCGAAGCCCAGGTAGATGAACATGCCGATCAGGTGCAGGAGCGGGCGGCTCATGTCCACCGGAATATCTTGGCGTACCAGGAAGCGCCTGACGACGGCCGGAGACACGACTGGCCTGTCACGATCATCAGCGGGGCGGCGATGAAGACGATGAAGAAGCTACCCCAGCTGCTGAAGGCTGTCGTAGGGGGTGAAGTCGCACAGGGACGGGGTACGCAGGTGCGCGTAGGTCAGTAATGAGTCCCAGGCGTCGGGCAGGATCCGCCAGGTGGTCGGAACCAGGCGCTGCCACGCCCCGGAAGCCCACGAGGAGGCGACATACACGACGCGCGTTGAGCAGCCAGAAGCTCGTGGCTACTCTGTGCAGGCACGTCCTAACCCGATCTTGGCCCGGCCGGGCAGCGAGATGAGTGGGAGGTCAGCTGGTCGTCCCGAGCGGTGAAGGCGCCCTCCTCGAGGGGCACCTTGTCCTGGTGAACCGGATCCACTCGGAGCCGGGCTCGCACTGGTCCTTGAGGTAGAAGCGCGGGTGCGAGGCGATGATCTCGATACCTGAGCGGATGAGGACGCCCGCGAGGAGAAAGTTGATGAAGTGGGTGACGCGCGCCACAGTGGAAAGAGTCTCGGTAGTGCGACGCACTGCTGGGCGACGTCGTTGGCGGTCTGTGCGGCTAGAGGCAGAAGGGACATCGTCGTGCCTAACAAAACGGGATGAAAACACTTGCCGTACAAATAATTGTACTGCTGATTATCGGTTTTATGCAGGGTTTTGTGACGGTGTTTTTCGATTAACTCTGTGAGTGAGAGCTTAGCTCAAGAATGCCTTACCTAAATAGTGAAGTATGTTGTTGTCGAAATGATCGACACCTCGGCCGTAGGTCGATCTCGACGCGTTGAATATCTCATGGTTTGTATCTGATGAAATGGCTCGATCGGTCGGTGGGTTGACGGAGTAGTACCGATTGTCCGTAAGTGGACAGTGTGGTGCTTGTACGGTGGCTGCCAGACGCGGAAGACGTCCGCCGTCTCCTGAGATACACGGAGGTACTCTCATGTCATCCGCTGCCACGGCTGAGGAGGCGACCTCCCGACGCGCTCGCCTCATTGGCAGGTGGATCCAGGGCGTCGCCCTGGTCATGCTCTTCGGATTCACCGTCATCGGGTCTGGCTGGCCTATCGCACCTACACCAACCCATGCCTCAACCGGAGGGTTGTCACCGAGAGCGGCGAGACCTCTTCACGACGCAGGACATCACCGAGGGCAGAAGCTTTCTTCCAGGCCAGAGGCCTCGCGGAGTACGGCTCCATCCTGGGCACGGCGGCTACCTCGGCCCCGACTTCACCGCCGAGTACCTCCGCATGGAGGCCACGAGCGTCAAGGAGCAGCTCGCCTCCCAGGGCGTCGACGACCCGGCCGCCGCCACCAAGGAGATGCTACGGACCAACCGCTATGATCCTCCACGGGTACCCTGGTGTGGACCGATGAGCAGGTCAAGGCTACAACGACGCCGTCGGTCACTACACCAAGATGTTCGGGAGCCCGACGCCCACAGCCACGGGTCTTAAACCGGATCTCATCACTGATCCCGTCCAGGTCAAGCAGGTGACGGCCTTCTTCGGCTGGACCGCCTGGGGCTCGTCTGCGCAGCGCCCGGGTCACGACTACTCGTACACGAACAACTGGTTCCCCGGAGTCCCTGGTCGGCAACGCGTCCCACGGGAGACCCAGCTGATCTGGTCGGTCCTGTCGCCGATCGTCCTCATCGGCGGAACCGGGCTCATGTTCGCCATCTACGGCCGCTGGAGCCAGAAGATCGGCTGGCACTCGAGGAGGCCCCGGCCCGTCCTTCCGACAACCCGAGGAGATCGGACTGACCAAGTCGCAGAGGGTGGTACCTGGCACATCTTCACCATCGCCGCCCTGCTCCTCGTGCAGCAGACGCTCCCAGCGCCCTGGCCGAGCACTACCGGCTGACGTGCTGTCCTTCTTCGGCCTCGACCCGCAGGCTCCTGCCCTTCCTCACTGGCCCGCACCTGGCACGTCCAGCTCTCCTTGTTCTGACCGCCATCGGCTGCCTCGCGGCCGGCCTGTTCCTGACGCCTTTCATCGCCAGGCGCGAGCCGAGGAGGCAGCACGTCCTGGTATGGACCCCTGTTCATCGCGGCCACGGTCGTCGTCGTTCTGTCCTGCCTGGCCGAGGGGCCAGCCAGCACGGTCTGAGCTGGGCCAAGGCCGCTGTTCTCCCAGCAGTGGAGTACTCGACCTGCCTTCGTCTCTCCAGGTCCCGCTCACCGTGGCCCTGTTCGTCTGGGTGTTCATCATCTGGCGCGCCATGCGCCGGCGCCTCGAGCAACGAGCACGTGGCCAACATGCCCTGGCTGTTCATGTTCGCCGCGCTGGCGATCCCGGCCTTCGACGCCGTGGGATGATGGCCCGCACCGGCACCCATGTCACCGTCGCCGAGTTCTGGCGCTTCTGGGTAGTGCACCCGTGGGTCGAGGACTCCTCGAGCTGTTCACCACCGTCATGGTCGCTCACGTGTCGTCCTCCTGGGCGTCGTCCGGGAGAGGATCGCGCTGGGCATCATCTTCATGGACATCATCCTGCACTCCGCAGTGGCGTCATCGGGACCATGCACCACCTCTACTTCTCCGGCACACCGGTGGAGCTACATGGCCCCTGGGCGCCTTCCTTCTCGGCCGCCGAGGTGATCCTGACCTTCCTGACGGTGGAGGCCTGGGCCTTCATGCAGCTGGGCGCCAACCGTCACGGCAAGGAGGCGGGGCCCTTCCCGCACCGCTGGGCCGTCATGTTCCTCATGGCCCGTCGGCTCTGGAACTTCCTGGGTGCCGGTGTCTTCGGCTCCTGGTCAACCCTGCCCATCGTGTCCTACTACGAGATCGGCACCGCGCTGACGGCCAACCACGCCCACGCCTCCATGATGGGGGTCTACGGCTTCATGGCGCTGGCACTGGAATGTTCGCCCTGCGCTACCTGATACCGGCCGACAAGTGGCCCGAGAAGCCTCGCCAAGACCTCCTTCTGGAGCCTCAACATCGGCCTGGCCTGGATGTGCTTCGCCACCCCTGCTGCCGCTGGGCATCCTCCAGCTGCGCTACTCGGTGGGCACTGGCTACTTCGAGGCCCGCCAGCTCACCTACGTCACCAACTCGGTCAACACGATCATCGAGTGGGGACGGATGCCCGGAGACCTCATCTTCATCATCGGCGGAGTCCTGCCCCACCTCTACATCGCCTTCCTGGGACTGAGGAACTGGCGTCGCGGACGGACGGTGGACACCTTCGCCGAGGACTCCCTCTACGAGGAGATCAAGGGCGGGCGCAAGGCCTGGCGCGGCGAGCGCGCGGAGCTGAACGACTGATGGGCTCACCCGATCTGAGCGTGTGGCTCATCGCCGCCTACGCGCTCATCAGCGCCGGGCCGCCGCGTGGGTCGTGGACGTCCTCGGTTCACGCAGCGCCCGGCACTCGATGTCCTGGCGTCACGCGGACTTCGTCTACCACGACGACGTCGACGGATGGAGGTGCCACGAGGACCAGTGGCTGTGGCCCACGGCCTTCGACCCGGACAAACGCGTCATCCGCTACGAGGGCGCCCACGCGATCTGCGGGCGCTGTCCGTCCAGGACAGCTGTTCACCCACTCCTGGCCCGCGGGAGATCACCCGGCCCATCGACCCGTGGCCCTACTCCGACGCCGGACGCTTCCACCGTGGCGTGGGGCTGGTCATCGCCTGTGTCGGTGTCTTCATTCCGATGCTGCTCATGATGGCCTTTCACGCCACCGGTGACCTCATCGTCCTGGGCACAACAACCGTCATCGTCATCGTCACAGGAGTCCTGCCACTGGCCCGCCACCCGTGGAGCACTCCTGACAACGCACCGGCACACCTGCCCCACGTCGGCTCCCAGGAGTACCGGGAGGCCGAGGAGTCCCGTCGCCTGGCGGCGATTGCCCCAGCCGGACCCGTGCCGGTGACGATCGGCTCACGCCCCTCGGGCTACCGCTCGGTGCGCGAGGCGGCCGAGGCGATCGCCGCCGCTCAGGCGCGTGCGGCGGCGTCGGGGCGGCCCGTGCACGTCTCCTTCGTCGCCGAGTCCGACGGCGTCGGGAAGGCGGATGGCGGGACTGCCGCCTCCGCAGAGCCCGAGCCGCGCCGTGTCACCGCCCTGCGCACCCGCAGACGAGTACCGGTCGCCGGTGCCGAGCTCGGCTCGGACGGTGTTCGTGATGGTGCCCGTGGTGGAGCTCGGCGCTCATGGTCCTCGGCGTGGAACGAGGCCACCGACACCACAACCGGATGATCCGGCCCCACCACTGAGCCCGCTTCGACTCACCCTCCTGAAGGACCCTCCATGACTACTCTCACCACCGCCATCGTGGCCCTCTGGCCGTCCTCGTCCTACTCGCCCTGGCACTATCTCTCAAGATCATCACCCAGTACGAGCGGGGCATCGTCTTCAGGCTGGGGCGACTGCGACCCGTCTACGAACCCGGTCTGCATCTGGTCGTCCCTTCCTCGACCGCCTGGTGCGGGTCGACACCGAGTGGTCACCCTGACCATCCCGCCCCAGGAGGTCATCACTGGGGACAATGTGCCCGGCGCGCGCGTCAACGCCGTCGTCCTGTTCAACGTCACCGACCCTGTCAAAGCCGTCATGGCGGTGGAGAACTACGCGATCGCCACCTCCCAGATCGCGCAGACCACGTTGAGATCCGTCCTCGGCCGGGTCGACCTGGACACCGTGCTCGCCCACCGCAGCGCCCCTGAACGCCGACCTGCGCGACATCATCGAGAAGCTCACCGAGCCCCTGGGGTGTGGAGGTCAGCGTCGTCGAGATCAGGACGTGGAGATCCCCGAGCAGATGCAGCGGGCCATGGCCCGCGGTGCCGAGGCCGAGCGCGAGCGCCGCGCCAAGATCATCAATGCCCGCGGTGAGCTCCAGGCCTCCGAGGAGCTGCGCCAGGCGGCGGACACACTCTCCAAGTCCCCGGCCTCCTCCAGCTGCGCTACCTGCAGACCCTTCTGGAACTCGGCGCCGACCAGAACTCCACGGTTGTCTTCCCTTTGCCGATGGATATCATCGGCCCGCTCCTGGAGCGCTTCGGCTCCCAGGTCGCTCTGCCGGACGCTGACGAGGACGAGGGACGGCGGAATGAGCTGGCGCACCGCGTCACCGATGAAGACCGCAACCGCCGCCCACACCAGCACCATGGCCGCCCAGCGGCCGGCAGGATCCGCTCATGGAAGGCGCCCCAGGCCAGCAGGAACTGGATGGTCGGCGCGATGTACTGACTCATCCCCACCACCGACAACGGCACCCGCCTGGTCCCTGCGGCGAAGAGCAGCAGGGCACGGCCGTGACCGGGCCGGCCACCACGAGCAGAGCCATGATCTGCCAGCCCTGGCCGGGGCCTGCCAGACCGACTGCCCCTGCCAGGCCATGTGACCCAGGTAGGCGAGCGCGAGGGGAGACACGACGGCGCTCTCCACCGCAAGCCCGCTCAGAGCGTCCACCTCGGGGCCGATCCTCTTCCTGACCAGTCCGTACAGGGCGAAGGAGAAGGCCAGTACCAGGGAGATCCACGGCAACGAGCCCTGGAGCACCACCAGGAGGGCCACGGCGACGCCCGCCAGCGCGATCGAGACCCGGTGCGCCGGCCGCAGGCGCTCGCGCAGCGCCAGCGATGCCAGTGCCACCGTCACCAGCGGGTTGATGAAGTAGCCCAGGCCGCGTCGGCCGTGCGTGCGGTGTTGACGCCGTAGACGCAGACGAGCCAGTTGACCGACACCAGGAGTCCGCAGGCGGTCAGCGCCCCCAGCAGTCGGGGCGTGCGGCAGACGAGGGTAAGGCTTGCCCAACGGCGGCGCGCGACGATGAGCGTCAGACAGGTGCCCAGGGTCCACACGATCCGGTGACCGATGATCTCCACACTGCCGGCCGCGGACAACAGGTGGAAGTAGAGAGGGAAGGCGCCCCAGAGGGTGTAGCAGCCGATGACCAGGGCCATCCCGGTACCGTCAAGCACCCCGGAGGCCGACGCGGGCCCCCGGGCGCCTGCCGGAGAGCCCGGCGTCGCGGAGGCTTCAGGTTCCAAGGAGGATGCACTGGGGGAGGAGCTCATTGTGATCTGTTCCTGATCCGTTCGCGCTCGGGGATGGCGGCGGTGGCCGCGTCGCTGCTCCGCGTAGCATAGTGAGGCGCACTGGACTGCCTCGGAAGGTCTCGCTCTTTCGCGGGCGAGGACGGCGCGCCGAGATCGGTCCCGATCGCTCAGTCCTGGGCCTCACAGACCCGGCCCCCGCACGTGAAGGAGCCCCCGCCATGGCCGAAGCCGCCCGCGCCCGCAAGGTCGCCGACCGCATCTCATGAGACCGTCGCCCGCCTCCTTCAGGGGCGTATCAAGGATCCGCGCCTGGGTTTCGTCACCGTCACCGACGTCCGTGTCACCGGCGACCTGCAGCGAGGCGACCATCTTCTACACCGTCTACGGCAGCGATGAGGAGCGCGAGGAGACGGCCAAGGCGCTGCGCTCAGCCAAGGGGCTGATCCGCTCCGAGGTGGGTCGGCCTCGGCATCCGCCTGACGCCCCTCGCTGACCTTCCAGCTCGACGCCCCTGCCCACACAGGCCAAGTCCTTCGACGACGCCTTGGCGCGGGCCCGTGCCAAGGACGAGGAGATCGCTCGCGCCCACGCGGGCGCCTCCTACGCCGGTGAGGAGGACCCCTACAGGCACGACGACGAGCCCGACGACGGGCCGATGACGGGACCGACTTCGATGCCGCCGGCGCCGACGAGGCGGAGGCGTGAGCTCGGCTCGCCCCAGTACGCCTCGAGGGGCCGTGGCGGTTCGCGACGGCATTGTCCTGATCGACAAGCCGGCGGGGCTGACCAGCCATGACGTCGTCGCCCGCACGCGGCGCCTGGCCGCTACTCGCAAGGTCGGGCGTGCGGGCACTCTCGATCCGATGGCCACCGGTCTCCTGGTGCTGGGCGTCGGCCGGCCAGCGTCTGCTGACCTACCTCGTCGGCGCCGACAAGACCTATGAGGCGACCGTGCGCCTGGGACGGGACACGCTCACCGAGGACGCCGAGGGCGAGGTCATCGCCTCCTCGGCTGCTCCGCCCCCGCTTCCTGGCCCGGGGAAGGCCGCCTTCAACCGACGCCTGGATGATGCGCTGCGCCCCTGACCGGGCCGATCATGCAGGTTCCCAGTGCCGTGTCCGCCATCAAGATCGACGGCGTGCGCTCCTACAAGCGGGTCCGCGGGGAGAGGATGTCGCCCTGCCCGCGCGGAGCGTCACCATCCACTCCCTGATACGCGCGGGCGCGCCGGTGGTCACCCGCGCGCCGCCGATGGCGCAGGGGCTGCTGATGTTGATGTGGTCGATCTCCCCCTGCACGTGTCGTGCTCCTCGGGCACGTATGTGCGCGCCTTTGGCCAGGACCTCGGCGCCCGGCTCGGCACCGGGGCGCACCTGACGGCGCTGCGCCGCACGAGTGTCGGTCCTTCGAGGTCTCCCCGGCCCCGCGGTCTTGAGCGACCTGGCCGTCGAGGTGGCCGAGGACGCCGCCCGCCCAGAGCCCGCGGGTCTGGCCACGCTGTCACGCTGAGTTCGGTGGCTCGGCGCTGCTTCCCCGTCGTCGAGCTCGATGCCGCCGGAGTCCGTTGCGATCCGCCATGGCCAGGCGCTGCCCGCGGAGGTTCTCGAACGCGCTGTCACTGACCGACGCTGCCGCAGGCCGCCGGTACGCAGGATGCCGCGCCGCTGATGATCATCATGGCGTCACGGCCGGGTTCGCGCCGAATGGTGACGTCGTGGCACTGTTGGCCTCGCAAGGGCGGACGCGCGTCCCGTCCTGGATGCTCTCACCGGCCTGAGGGGCCCGAGCGGAGCGGATCGCACATCCTCATGAGGGGTGCACAGAGACTGCGGACTCTGCGGATACTCTGCGGATACTAGAGGAAACTAAGGGAACTGAGGAAATACTGATGGGCCAGACCACGAGTCGGACCGGGAGCGGATGCTCCTGCGGCTGCGGCGGGCACGATGCCGAGACGCTCGCGACGACAGCAGACGGCCTCGGCATCGCCTCGTCGGAGGAGGCGCCGCCTCTGGCGACTCCTCCGACTCTCCCGCGCCTTCTGCGCCTTCTGCGTCGCGCGCCGACCCCGTGGCGATCGCCGCAGCCGTCTCGGGCGTCCTGGGGAGGCGATCCGGCCGCCCGGAAGAGGGGAATGGGGCGGCCTCGGGAGTCGTTCGGGCCACAAGACCGGCAATCTGCTGGGGCTGAGGGACGTCTCGGCGCCCGCCTCGGGAGGCTGCGGCTGTGCGGCCATGGCAGCCACTGAGCTGCGAGAGCGTCAGCGGACTCCCGCATGCGCTGACGGAGGCTTCTCCCAATCCTGCGCATGTGCCCTCAAGGATTGGGAGAAGCCTCAGAGCCCTGATGAGAGCCCCTGTCAGTGTCCTGCCGAGTGCCGTCAGTCCCGTCATACTGACCGGCGCTGAAGCGCCTCGGAGACGGTGGACAGGCGCTCGGCGGCCCACTGCCTCCTGATACCTGCCCAGGGCGAGGTCCTCCACGACGGCGCCATCGACGAGCGCAGTACCCGGTCGGCGCGGGCCGCTACTCTGCGCGTCATGGGTCACCACCACCAGGGTCGTGCCCGAGGCGTGGATCTCCCTGAGCAGGTCGAGGATCTGCGCGGCGGTGGCGGAGTTGAGCGCCCCGTGGGCTCGTCGGCGAAGACCACTCCGGGCTCATTGTGATCAGGGCGCGGCAGATTCCGGCCCGCTGGAGCTAGCCGCCGGAGACCTCGGTGATGTCGTTGCCGGCCAGCTCGGAGATGCCCATGCGCTCCATGAGCCTTTCTGCCCCGGGCCTCCACCTCCTGGCGCGCGCAGGAGGCTAGGAAGCCCGGCAGGACGATGTTGTCCAGCAGGCACAGTGTGGACAGCAGATGGGCCTGCTGGAAGACGAAAGCCGAAGCGCGACAGGCGCAGCGCGGACAGTTCGCGCTCGTCCAGGGCGGCCAGGTCGGTGTCCCCCAGGAGCACGGAGCCGCCGCTGGGCCGGTCCATACCGCTCAGACAGTGCAGGAGCGTGGACTTGCCCGAGCCGGAGGGGCCCATGATGGCCACGAACTGGCCGTGCTCGATGTCCAGGTCGAGGTTCTCCAGGACGGGGGCGTCATAGCTCTTGGTCAGTCCTCGGGCCTCGCAGGACCGGACGGGAATCGGTGGAGGGCATGGCGGTTCCTGTAGGTGTTGTGGGGGCTGTGTTTTCTGCAGTGTTAGGCTGTGCTAGCTGTGTTAGCTGTGGTGGATGTGCTGTTCATGGGGAGTTTCCTCATTCGCTGGTGCTCAGGGTCATGGTGCGCAGGCGTCTGAGCGCCAGGCGACGGCGCCGGTGACTGTGGCGATCAGTGCGGCAGGCAGGACCAGTCCCACCAGCCACAGACGCGGCAGGAGCTCCACGTTCGGCGCTCCGCGCGATCCCAGCACCAATCCGATGGCGGACTCGCCCAGCGTTGCCGCCAGCAGGAGTCCCAGGCCGATCCCGGCCACGGTCAGCAGGCCGAAGCGGGTGAAGTACTGGCCGGCGATGGCGCGCTGGGTGCGCCCAGTGCCCGCAGTATTCCACCTGCGGCTTCTCCCGGGACAGGACCAGGACGGTGAACAGCACGGTGATGAGGAACGCCAGCCCCAGGGCGATGGCGCAGGCCATGCCGGCGATGAGGCGGACCTGGGAGCTGGTGGCCCCGAAGAACTCGGAGGCGTACTCGCTCATGCCGTTGACCTGTACTCCGGGCAGGTCCCGTTGCAGGTCGGCGGCGACCGCGCTCTCCTGACTCTTGTCCTTCACATTGGCGTCACATGAGTTGCCACAGGGCCGGGGCGCCGTCGTCGAAGGTGGCCTGGCGGTGCTCCCGTTGTTGGTGATGTCCTGATAGATGCCCGTGACCGTCGGGTCCTGTCCCCATCGGCGGTGCGCACGGTGACCGTGGAGCCCACCTCGGCGCTTGTGGCCTTGGCCTGGTTGTGGGACAGCGAGACCTCGCTGTCGTTGTTGGGAGCGGCCGGACATGTACTTCATGGGGAAGGCGTTGTGGTCGCCGATATCGATGAGGACCGACTCCCACTCTCCGCTCTGCGTCGCATCTTGTAGCTCGGCGCAGCACGGTGGTGTAGGTGGAGACGCGGGGATCGTCGGCGACGGCGCTCTCCACGGTGCTCAGCTCCTGGGTGCCGGCGCGCACAGTCGATGCGCAGGTCCGCCTCGCCCACGCCCAGGTAGGTGGCGATCTGGGGGTCGTCCAGGGTGGTGGAGACGTTGACCGGCAGCACGCATGGTGAAGGTGCACAGGGCCAGGACGCCGAGCAGAAGGGCGTTGGAGGGGCGCAGCGCCTCACGGATTCCGAGCCACTGCTGGGCGGGCATGCGGCGGGAGCCGGACAGGCGCCACCGGTGACGGCGCCGGCGCAGCGCGCCGCTGGTCCCGGAGCGCAGGGCCTCGACTGCGGAGATCTTCGCCCACACGACGCAGAGTGGCCCAGGTGAAAAGCCGATGATGGTTCCGGCCAGCACCAGCACCATGAGGGATGGGCGAGGCCCACGCTCCAGATGCTTGTGGGGGCGTGCCCAGGTAGAGCAGCGCGGGGCTCCCAGCATCGTGGCCAGGGGAATGCCCGCCAGGTAGCCGATCACCGCTCCCTACCAGTGACAGGACCATGTACTTGAGCAGATAGAGGCGGCGTATTTGGCTGTGCGGGTGCGCCGATGGCCTTGAGCACTGCGATCTGAGCCAGAAATCGGCCTCGATCGCGGCCGGTACCGTGTAGCGCAGGGCCAGCATGGCGACTACCACCAGCATGACCGCCACTACGAGGGCCACCGCCGCGATGAGCATGGTGCTCAGGGAGTTCATGAGCACCACCATTGAGCCGTCCACATTGATGCCCGTGCTGGGCAGTCCCGCCGCCTTGTAGTCGTCGATGACGGCGTGGGGGCGGGCGCCGTCGGCCAGGGAGAATTCGATGAGGTATTCCGTCTCGGTGAGGTGCTCCTCGAAGGAGGAGAAGTCCTCCGGACTGATCACCAGGCGCTTGGAGGGATCATGGCGGCGTTCATCTGCGCGTCCCGCACGAAGCCCACGACTTCCAGATTCATCGTCCAGTCGCCGGTGTCCACGGTGATGGTGTCGCCGACGTCGGCCGCGCCCACCGCCTTGTAATGGACCGGCAGGGCGACCTGGCCCGGGCCCGGGTGGACCGGGTCTCCGTCCTCGTCCAGCAGCAGGTCGATGTTCTGGGGAGCCGTGACGAAGGCGGGCTCATGGTAGGAGCCGGTCTGGCTCACGCCGTCGATCCACAGCTCCTGCGCGCGGTATCGGCAGGGTCTTGATGATCTCGTGCGCGGTGATGTCGCTGCGGGTGTCCGTCCAGTCCTCGATCGTCGCGGGATCGAGGTCGCCGGTGCATCTGGATCAGATCGGGCACCTTGGCCCGCTGGGAGAGCCGGCTCATCGCGGAGGTGGTGTCCACGATGAGGGAGGTGCTGGCCGACATCAGGGTGGAGGCCAGCGCGATGAGGGCGGTCAGGTGAGGGCCACGACGGCGCTGCGCGCCAGGTCTGCTTTCAGCAGTCGTGTCAGCATGGGGCTACCTCCATGGTTGTCCGTGTCAGTGTCATGCCTGGAGAGTCCGAGAGTTTGAAGAGTCTGAGGAGTCTGAGGACTTGAGGAGTCATGGCCTGGGGGTCGGTTCTGGTCTGGGAGTGGGGCTCGTGGAATGCCGGCCCCTCGTCAGCTGAGGAGGCTGAGGAATCTGGGAAGAAGAATCTGAGCGGAGGGAGGGGTCAGGGCCTGGCGTCGGGTGTGAATGAGGGCCGCCAGGGCGATGGTGACTCAGGGATCGCCAGGGCCACCAGCAGAGCGCGCGCCGCGTCCGGTCCCGGTGCCCATGACGGCGCCCAGGGTGTGAGCCAGGGGTGTGGGGAGTCCATGAAGGGCTGGAGGACGCGATCCGCCAGGGGCCTGCGCTCAGGTAGGCCAGGAGGTACCGAGCTGAGTCACCAGGGCCGATCGTTCTCCCAGACGCGGGCCTGGCGGTCCTTGTCGATGCTCAGGCGCACCAGGGTCTCGGCGCCGGCGTTGCACAGGCCAGGCAGGCGAAGACGGCGAACCCGGGTGAGTCCCGCCCACCGAGGGCCAGGTGCGCAGGGCCAGCAGCATCATGGTGATGCCCGCGCCCGCCGTCGCAGGCTCAGCAGTGTGGTGGACGCAGGCGCGCCAGGGCGGTCATCCAGCCCCGCACCGGCGAGGATCCCGGTGGCCGCCGCGGTCTCCACCTGTCCCATGGTGGTCGTGCCCACGTGGGGGGCAGGATGGGCTTGAGCAGCACTTGCACGATGCCGATGGTCAGAGTCATGAAGGTCATGACGGCTACGAGGGAGCGCACGTTGGGGCGTGCCGTCACGGCGCGCCAGCCGCCCAGAAGGTGGTCCGCCGCGGTGGTGTCGTGGTCGGCGGTGCTGCGACGTCCCACGGCTCGCATGACGGCGATCGAGCAGGCCACGGTGACCAGGCAGGTGGAGGCGTCCAGGGCCAGCAGTCCTCGCAGTCCCACCAGGGGCAGGAGGAGGCCGGCCCAGCGGGGACAGAGGTACCGGGCGGAGGAGGCCGCTGCAGCAGTCCCGCGCTGCGAACGTAGTCGTCCCTCGTCGACCAGGTCGGTCACGGAGGCGCGCAGTGCGAACCGGTCAGCGCCGCCAGGCAGGACGAGGCCACCACGCCCGCCAGGATGTGGCTGAGCCGGGGCTCGGAGGCGCTCAGGGCGGCCGCTGACGATGCCCAGTCCGAGCACTGAGCCGCCGTCCCCGATCACCATCATGAGCCTGCGGTCGAAGCGGTCGGCCAGGGCACCGGCCACTGGCGCCAGCAGGATGATCGGGGCGAAGGCGCACAGCTGGACCAGGGCCACCGAGGAGGCCGTGCCGTAGGTGGTGTAGGCGAAGATGGCCAGGCCGAAGGCGGTCATCCCGGTGCCCACGGAGTTGACGAAGGCTCCGACCAGCAGGAGGTGGAGGTGCTTCATCGTGCATTCCCCAGCACGGAGGAGAGGGTGCCGGGCTTGCAGCCCAGCAGGGTCTCGGTGGCGTAGATGATGCCGGTGGCGCGGCGCTCGGCCTGGTCCTTCTCGCCGACGAAGAAGCCCTCGTCGAGGAGCACGCTGGCGCTGGTCAGGAGGATCTCGACGACTTCGCGGGGGTGCTCGGTGGAGAAGACTCCCTCGGCGATGCCCTGCTCGACGATCTCGGTGAGGATCGGGGCGAGAACACGGACGCCCTCGACCAGGACAGGACGGAACCCGCATTGCCGGCGGCGTGGAACTCCTCGGCCAGCCCCCGCTCCGGCTCCTCCACGCGGGCGGTGGCGGCGACGGCCAGGAACCTGTCCGCGACAGGGGGCGTCCGTATCGCGATGGCGCGGGCCTTCTCGGCGATCTGCGCCGGTGCGCGAGATGAGGCCAGAATCTCCTCCTTGAGGCGAAGTGGTAGTAGAGCGTGCCCTCGCGATCCCCACTTCATTGAGGATGTCCTCCATCGAAGTGGCCTGGAAACGTCGGCAGTGAACAGCTTCTGGCGGCATCGAGGATTTCGGTGCGTCGTTTGGGGCGGACTGATGTGCGTGTGGTGGGGGCCATGGGTCTCTCGCAGGTTTGTATTAGGGGGTTGTGCTGTATGGGTCTGTCCCGGTTCCAGTGCCGGGTGAGTCCGATGAGTCCGGTGAGTCCGGTGAGGTCGGCCGTCCGCGGCGACATGGGCGCCGGTTGGCGGGACGGGTCGGCTGGTCCATAAACCGACCGTCGGTCGATAATGAGGTTAGCCTCTTGCCCCGGAGCGGTCAAGCGGAGGGTGCCGGGAGGCGTCGTGATGGTTCGCGCGGCGCGGCCCGATCGTGGCAGGGTTGACCCGCAAGGGCGGGCGACGCGCGCGCCGAGTGAATCGAGAGCAGGATTATCCGCAGTGGAGGTCTGGTACGGCGCCGAGCAGGGTGCCGGCGACCTGTGAGCGCCCCCGATGGCGCTCGGGACCGTCGTCAGCGTCGGCATTCGATGGCGTCCACCGCGGGCACCAGGCCATCCTCACCCGCGTGGTCGAGCGCGCCAGGCAGATGGCCCGCCCGGACGGCCGGCGCCCGCTGGCGGTCGCCATCACCTTCGATCCGCATCCGGTGCTGGTTCACCGCCCCGAGGCTCGCCTTCCCATGATCGCCTCCCTGGCCGATCGGCTCGCCGCCCTGTCCGCCACCGGTCTGATGCGGTCCTCGTCGTCCACTACACCCTCGAATCCGCCGACCAGAGCCCGGAGGAATTCGTGCGCACCTGGCTCGAGGGCCTGCTCGGAGCGAGGATGGTCGTGGTGGGCGACGATGTGCGCTCTCGGGCGCGGCAACAGCGGTGATGCCGCTCTGCTCGAGGCGATCTGCCGCGCTGATGGCCTCGGCGTGGAGATCCTGGACGATGTGCGCTCGCCCTCGGGGCGCCGCTGGTCATCCACCTGCGTGCGCGAGCTCCTCGAGGCCGGGGACATGGGCGGGCGCTGAGGTCCTCGGCCGCGCCCACCGTCTGCGCGGCACTGTCGTCCACGGACAGCGGCGCGGTACGCGAACTCGGCTTTCCCCACGGCCAACCTCGATGCGGCCAGCGCAGGCGTGGTCCCGCCCGACGGCGTCACGCCGGTTGGCTCGTGCGCTCGCCCGAACCATCGCCCCTGGCCCGGTTCTGCGAGCGGGCGCGCTGGCACGAGCGAGCGGCTGCCGGCCGCCATCTCCATCGGCACCAACCCGACTTTCGACGACGCGCCTCAGCGCACGGTGGAGGCGCACGTGCTGGGACGCGCCGACCTCGACCTGTACATGGGGAGGTCGTCGCCATTGAGCTGGTCCGCTGCTCGTCCCATGCTCGCATTCGACAGTCTGGAGCCACTGCTGGTCCAGATGCGTCAGGATCGTCCTCGACACCGCCCACGTGCTGGCGGTTCCGATCCCGACCGATCCGCCCCGAGGATGTCACGGCGGGTTGAGCGGGGGTGAGCAGGGCGGCCGTGCTGAATCTGCAGGCGGCCTGAGACGCCCGGGACGGCCTGGGCGGCCTGCGAGTGGCGGCCTGCCGGCGATCCGCCGGTCAGCTCTTGGGGTGGCGGTGAAGAACTCCCACATGAGCTGAGAGGCGCTGATCTCCTGGCGTGGTTCCCAGGGCGCTGAGATCGGCGGAGGTGCCCGGCCAGGTGTGCCCCGTCGGCGATCTTTAGAGACGACCCTCCGCATTCTGAGCGCAGCCCCAGGTGGCGGTGCGCCTCGACGTGCTCACTGATCATCTCGGTCCCCGTCTCAGCGCACTGGCTGAGATCGGCCCATTCCTGGACGGCGGTGTCGAGCCCGTATCCCCACTGCGGATCCTCGTTCCCGTCGTAAGGGCTGACGAGGTCGGCGGTTCCGTGGAAGGAGGTGACGGACACGCCCTGGGCCGATGCGCAGGCGGTGGTGTCGATGACCGCCGGGTCCTCGGCGTTAGCTGCTGGCCCGCAGGCCAGCCACCGGAGCGATGGCGGCGACGAGATCGGGCCGGGCGCAGGCGTGGCGGAGTGCCATGCGACCGCCGCCGGAGAAGCCGGTGAGATAGACGCGCTGGGAGTCGACGCAGCCCCTGAGTGGTGAGCTGCCGATGACTGCGGACAGGACGACGTCGTCGCGAGCGCCCCCGGGCGGGGTCTGTCCGGCGACGGTGGGAGCGCCCGAATGCTCCACGCCCAGTTCCCGTCCGCCAGCGGACTGCTGGTGTCCACGGCGGTGGCGGCCGACGGTCGCGCCACGATGAAACCGGTCTCGTCGGCAGTCGGCGACGGCGTCCAGCTCGGAGATGCTGGACTGGAAGACGCCGTTCGAATCCGAGTCGTGCAGGTCCACGACCAGGGGCAGCGGGGCCTCGGGGTCGGCTGTCTCGGGAACGTGCACCTGCACGGGGTAGGTGGTTCCATCGAAGTCGATGTCCACGCCTGAGTGCCGCTGAGCGTGCGGCTGCACTGCGTCGTGGCCGGGGCGGCCTGCGAGGTCGGGGCGTCGTCCGTCCGCGAGGGCGGGGAGCGGCGCTCGGCGAAGAGTCGGAGCGGGATGCGAGCGCCGGGGTGCGCGGGTTGTCGTTGCAGGAACGACGTGGCCGTCAGGAGCGCGATGATGATGGCGAGGGCGAGTCCTCCGATGAGGAGGGGACGACGCGACATGGTCCTCCTGTCCGCCGGGGCCCCCGCTACGGCGCGAGAGTGGCGGGGACGGCTCGTTCGGGACCGCATGCCGGTGAGCGGCCGCCCCAGGGGCACCCCGGAATTATAACGACGCGGTCTCCGGCTGGTGATGGTGATGTCGCACGGCTGGTCGTCGAGTGGACCGGCGGGCGGGCAGCACTCTGGCTGTGCTCGGTTCATGTGCTCGGTTCATGTGCGCGAGCCCACGGGTCGGGCGGCTCGAGCGGGGCGAGCGCTGGTAGATGTTGACAGGCCGTCGATCGGCCACGGATGTGTCATGCCCGGGAGGATCAGCCCCGGTGCTCCGTGCAACGAGAATCAGGAGCCGCAGTGTCGATTTCCGCCAAGCGCAAGCAGGAGCTCATCGCCGAGCACGCCACCCATGAGGGCGACACGGGCCTCCTGAGGTCCAGGTCGCCGTCCTGTCGGAGCGCATCTCCAACCTCACCGAGCACTTCAAGTCTCACACGCACGACCACCACTCGCGCCGGGGCCTCTACCTGCTCATCGGTAAGCGCCGCCGTCTTCTCGACTACCCTCATGCGTGAGGACATCGAGCGCTACCGCTCGCTGATCTCCCGCCTCGGCATCCGCCGCTGAGCGCGCTTTCTGCTTTTTGATCATCGCGTCGGCCCGCCACCATGAGGTGACGGGCCGACGCCTGCTTTTCTTCCGCCGATACGTCGAGATCGGTCGAGTTCCGGCTTGAGATCGGTCGTACTCCGGCTCGAGATCGGTCGAGTTCCGGCTCGAGATCGGTCAGGTTCCGCGTCGAGATCGGTCGGTTGACGCGTTCGGCGCCTACAGCAGGGAGCGGTAGAGGGCCCTGATGTCCTCACGGCTCGCCGGACGCGGGTTGCCCGGCGCACATCGTCGTTGAAGGCGTCCTCGGTCAGGGCCGCAATCCCTCGATCTCGTCCACGCCGATCTCGGAGATTCGTGGGGTTGCCGAGGTCGGCGGTCAGCGCTGCAACGGCCTCGACGGCGGCGGCGCGGCATCCGCCAGCGGCATGGTGCGGGCTCTGGGCGACGCCGAAGGCCCCGGCGATGTCCCGTACTTCTCTCCGGTGAACTCCGCGTTGTAGGCCATGACCGGGGCGAGCAGGATGCCGTTAGCCAGCCCGTGCGGAGCGCCGTAGCGCCCGCCCAGCGGATGGGCCATGCCGTGCACCAGGCCGAGGCCTACGCTGGAGTAGGCCATACCGTTGATGTAGGCGGCCAGGCCCATCGCCTCGACGGCGTCGGGGTCGCCGTCGGCGGCCTTGCGCAGATTCCCCGCGATCATCTGGATGGAGCGCAGGCACAGGGCGTCGCCTCAGCCGCCAGGCGCCGGGGGTGATGTAGCCCTCGATGGCGTGCGTCAGGCGTCCAGTCCCGGTGGCCACCTGAGGGAGCGGGCATCGCGTCCATCAGATCGATCGACGACGGCGACCACCGGGATGTCGTCGGATCGACGCACACGAACTTCCGCTTATTCGCCGTGTCGGTGATGACGTACTGATCGTGGTCTCCGACGCGGTCCCGGCGGTGGTGGGCACGCTGACGACGGGCACCCCGGTTCTTCGTGGGGAGACAGGCCCTCCAGGCTCAGGACGTCCTCGAATTCGGGGTTGGCGGCGATCACCGAGATGGCCTTGCACGTGTCCTGCGGGGAGCCGCCGCCCAGACCGATGAGGATCTCGGCGCCGGATGCGCGGAAGGCGGCCAGGCCCGCCTGGACCTTCTCAACGGGAGGATTGGGGGCGACGTCGGAGAAGATCTTCCCAGGTGATGCCGGCGGCATCGAGAAGGTCGGTGATGCGCGCGGCCGTGCCGTTGTCGGCCAGGACCGGTCGGTGACGACGAATGCCCTGGTCAAGCTGCGGCCTGCGATCCTCGGGAATGGAGGAACGCGCCACGACCGAAGTAGCCGGTCTGGTTGAAGATCATGCGGTAGGTCATGAAGACGCTCCTGGTGGGGGCCGGGCCGGTGCGACCGGCCCGGATGTCTCTGATAGCCCGGAATAGCCCGGATGGTTCGGATACGTGCCTGATGCAGCTGACGCAGCTGACACCAACTGGCGTAGCCGGCACGGCTGGCACAGCATGTCCACGATCACACGGGCGGGCCCCGCGGCAGGCCCTGAAGGTCCCTGCAGGTCGCTGCAGGACCCTGAGATCGAGGCTGGCCCCGGTGCGCGTCTCATCTCACGCCGGCACGGCGGTTGCTTCATCCCGAGAACGGCGCTCCACGGTAGGATCACCGTGCCCGCACGTGCGTGTGCCCCTGATTCGTCGGGCCGAACGCATGCCGAGGACCGGTCGGGGCCGGCGTGTCAGACGCGGCGTCGCCCATCCGGTGCGGGCCCTGGACCCGGGAACAAGCTCCGAACCCGGACGGCGGGAGCCGTCGGTTTTCGTGGTGGCCTCTGAACGGCGCGCCTGTCGCGCGCAGTTGCTCCGTGGGCCTCAATCGAAGACCGCGCCCGGCCCCAGAGGAAACCTGAGAAAGAGACGCATCGCAGATGTTCATTGACGACCCGAGGTCACCGCCGCAGAGGCAGTGATCGACAACGGCGCCTTTCGGCAAGCGCGTAGTCCGCTTCGAGACCGGACGCCTTGCCAAGCAGGCCGCCGGAAGCGCCATGGTTTACCTCGACGGTGAGACGGCCATCCTGTCCGCCACCACCGTGGGCAAGCACCCCAGGACCAGTTCGACTTCTTCCCGCTCACCGTCGACGTCGAGGAGCGCCAGTACGCCGCCGGGCGCATCCCCGGCTCCTTCTTCCGCCGCGAGGGCCGTGCCGGAACCTCCGCCGTCCTCGCCTGTCGGCTCATCGACCGTCCGCTGCGCCCCTCCTTCGTCAAGGGGCTGCGCAACGAGGTCCAGGTCGTCGAGACGATCATGGCTATCGACCCCGACGACGCTCTACGACGTCCCGGCCATCAATGCGGCCTCCATGTCCACCCAGATCGCGGGCCTGCCCTTCGCCGGCCCGGTCGCGGGCACCCGCCTGGCCCTCATCGACGGCCAGTGGGTGGCCTTCCGCTACTCCGAGCTCGAGCGCGCCACCTTCAACATGGTGGTGGCGGGCCGCGTCCTGAGGACGGCGACGTCGCCATCATGATGGTCGAGGCAGGGGCCACCGAGAGCGCCTGGGATCTGATCGCCGCCGGCGCCACGGCCCCCACCGAGGCCGTCGTCGCCCGAGGCCCTTGAGGCGGCCAAGCCCCACATCAAGGCCCTGTGAGGCCCAGATGGAGGTCGCCAAGCACGCCTCCAAGCCCACGGCCGAGTTCCCGCTCTATCTCGATTACACCGATGAGCAGTACGACGCCGTCGAGAAGGCCGCTCAGGCCCATGATCTGGCCGGCGCCATCGCCACCGAGGGCAAGCAGGACCGCGATCTCGCCATTGGTGCCGTGCGCGACGCGGTCCTCGCCGACCTGGCCGAGCAGTTCAGTTCCGAGGAGGACGTCCAGGCGCTCAAGGCCGCCTTCAAGTCCGTTACCAAGAAGCTCGTGCGCCACCGCACCCTCACCGAGGACGTGCGCATGGACGGCCGCGGCCCGAAGGACATCCGCACGCTGGCTGCCGAGGTCGAGGTCCTGCCCCGCGTTCACGGCTCGGCCATCTTCGAGCGCGGCGAGACCCAGATCCTGGGCGTGACCACCCTCAACATGCTGCGCATGGAGCAGCAGATCGACGATCTCTCGCCGATCACGCACAAGCGCTACATGCACCAGTACGTCTTCCCGCCCTTCTCCACCGGTGAGACCGGCCGCGTGGGCGCGCCCAAGCGCCGTGAGATCGGCCATGGGGCGCTGGCTGAGCGCGCGCTCGTGCCCGTCCCTGCCCAGCCGCGACGACTTTCCTTACGCCATCCGCCAGGTCTCCGAGGCGCTCGGCTCCAACGGCTCGACGTCGATGGGTCTCGGTCTGCGCCTCACGCCGTCCCTGCTCAACGCGGGTGCGCGCAGGCCCCGGTGGCGGGCATCGCCATGGGGCTCATGCACGAGGAGATCGACGGCGAGACCAGGTGGGGCCACGCTGACCGACATCCTCGGGTCCGAGGACGCCTTCGGCGACATGGACTTCAAGGTCGCCGGCACCCGTGATTTCATCACGGCCCTCCAGCTGGACACCAAGCTCGACGGCCTGCCTCGGATGCCTCGCCGGCGCGCTGGCCAGGCCCGCGACGCCCCGCGTCTTCATCCTCGACGTGCTGGCCCAGGCCATTGACGGCCCTGACGAGATGGCCCTGACCGCCCCGCGCGTCCTGTCCGTGCGCATTCCGGTCGACAAGATCGGCGAGGTCATCGGCCCCCTGCGGCAAGATGATCAACCAGATCCAGGAGGACACCGGCGCGGACCTGACTGTGGAGGACGACGGCACCGTCTACATCGGCGCCTCCGACGGCCCTCGGCCGAGGCCGCTCGCGACGCCGTCAACGCGATCGCCAACCCGCAGATGCCTGATCGGTGAGCGCTTGTCGGAACCGTGGCTCAGACCACGACCTCGGCGCCTTCGTCTCCCCTGACTCGGGCAAGGACGGTCTGCTGCACGTCTCTGCAGATCCGCCGCCTGGTGGGTGGCACGCGTGGAGAACGTCGAGGACGTCCTGAACGTGGGCGACAAGGTTCAGGTCGAGCTCGCCGAGATCGATCAGCGCGGCAGCTGAGCCTGCACGCCGTCCCGTCCGACGAGCAGTTGGCCGCCGAGGCGGAGAACAAGGCCGCACATGCCGGTGGCGGTGAGCGCCGCGAGCGCCGCCCGCGCCGGGAGCGCCTGAGGGCGAGGGCGAGCGTCGTGAGCGCCGCCCGCGTCGGCGCCGCACCCGCACGGTCGAGTCCTCCTCCGAGGAGGAGTGAGCGGCACGCGGTCGCGCACTGACTGGTAACTGACTGACATCGGCCGGGGGCCGGTTCGCCGCGCGGCGACCGGCCCCGGCTTCACCCTGCTCACCCTGCTCACCCCGCTCACCCCGCGTCGAGATCGGTCAACCCGTGTCGAGATCGGTCCGGTTCCGCGTCGAAATCGGTCCTTTCTCCGCATATGCGACGGCGGGCAACACCTGCTACGCCATCGGCGAGGAGATCCCGTCCGGTGGACGAGGCCATCCCGTGCCTGTTAGGCTCGCCCAGTGACCAACCCATCCTCCTCAACCGACAGTTCCTCCGGGACGAGCGCCACCAGTTACTCGGAGGTCGATCTCGCACGCGGTACCGCCGGCGCTCCCGGCACTGGAGCTGCACCTGACCGACGACGGCGCCACTCTGCGCCGTTCGATCCTGCCCGGCGGGTGCGCGTCATCACCGAGTCTGTGCCCGGGCTGCGCTCGACGAGCCTGGGCATGTGGTTCGGAGTCGGGTCCCGGACGAGGTCGAGGGCCAGGAGGGCTCGACCCATTTCCTCGAGCACCTCATGTTCAAGGGCACCGCCACTCGCTCGCGGCCCGTGAGATCGCCGGAGGCATCTCGACTCATCGGCGGGGAGTCCAACGCCGCCACCTCCAAGGAGCACACCTCCTACTACGCGCGCGTGCAGGGGCGGACGCCATGGAGGCCCTCGACGTCCTGACCGACATGGTGACCTCTCCTCGCCTCGACCCCGCGGAGGTCGAGACCGAGCGCGGCGTCATCGTCTCCGAGCTGGCGGACGCTGCGGACGATCCTGTCGACGTCGCCCAGGAGGCCTCTCGCCCGCGCCGCCTTCGGCGATGACACCCGCTGGGCAGGCCGATCGGCGGTACTTACGAGACCGTTACCGCCGTGCCGCGCGAGGCGGTGTGGGAGCACCATCAGCGGACCTACGCCTCTGACTCCCTGGTCGTGGCCGTGGCCGGAGCCGTCGACCACGACCAGGTCGTCGAGCGGGTCACCGCCGATCCCGCCGCCGCCGGCTGGGACACCACGGCTGCCGTTCCCGCCGCGCCCGCGCCGTTTCGAGACCGAGCCGACGCCGACCTGACCGTCCACGATGTGCGCATTGAGCGGACTGCGAGCAATCCCACGTCTCACCTGACCTGCCAGGGCATCCTGTGCGCGATGAGCGACGCTGGGCCATGAGCGTGCTCACCACGATCCTCGGCGGCGGCACGTCCTCGCGCCTGTTCCAGGAGGTCCGCGAGAAGCGGGGACCGCCTCCCACGACCTACGCCTCGACGCCTCCCTACGCCGGCGCGGGAGCACTGGGCTGCACGCCGGCTGCGCCCCGGAGGCCGTGGACGAGGTGTGCGCCGTCATGGTCGGCGAGTTCGAGAGGCTGGCCGCCGACGGCGTCACCGACCGTGAGCTCGCCCGGGCGTCCGCGGGCAGATCCGCGCGGCGCCATGGTGCTGGCGGGGAGGACCTCGCTGGCCCGCATGGGGCGCCTGGGCGCGGTGAGGTCGTCACCGGGCGGCTGCGCAGTATGGAGGAGAACCTGCGCCTGCTGGATGCCGTCACCGGTGAGGAGAGTGCGTGAACTCGCCGAGTGGCTCGTGTCGCAGGAGCGCGCCCGGGTCCTGGTGGGGCCGCCGGTCTGAGAGGCGCTGGACCGATCTCGAGCCGGAGTGCGACCGATCTCGAGGCGGAAGCGGACCGATCTCGGCGGGAGGGGCGCGAGGGGAGAGGCCTCAACCCGTTCAGCACCCCGGAACCGATCATCTAGGCTGATGGCATGACGATTCGCGTTGCTGTCGTAGGCGCCGCCGGGCGCATGGGATCCACCGTCTGCCAGGCCGTCGAGGAGGCCGAGGGCCTTGAGCTCGTCGCCCGCCTCGATGTCGGCGTCGAGATCACCCTCGAGCACCTCAACGGCGCCGACGTCGCCGTGGACTTCACCGTTCCCGACGTCACCGAGGCCAATGTTCACGCCCTCATCGACGCCGGTGTGAACGTCGTCGTCGGCACCACCGGATGGACCGAGGAGTCCTACGCGCGGGTCCGCGAGCATCTCGCCGAGCCCGATGCCGCCGGCCGCAGCGTTCTCATCGCCCCCAACTTCGCCCTCTCGGCGGTCCTGGCCATGGCCTTTGCGGCCAAGGCCGCCCAGTACTTCGAGTCCGCCGAGGTCATCGAGCCCATCACCCCGGCAAGGTGGACGCCCCTTCGGCACCGCCATCGCCACCGCCAGGGCATCGCGGAGGCGCGCGACCGCGCCGGCCTGCCCGCCATGCTGATGCGACCGCGTCGGATCTCGGCGGCGCCCGCGCGGTCGTCGATGGCGTTCATATGCATGCTGTTGCCCGCTGCGCGGGCTGACCGCCCACGAGGAGGTGGTCCTCGGCAATCCCGGCGAGCAGTTGACGATCCGCACCGATTCCTTCGACCGCGCCTCCTTCATGCCCGGCGTCGTCCTCGCTGTCCGCGAGGTCGGCGGGCACCCGGGACCACCGTGGGGCTGGATCGGCTTCTCGGCATCTGAGGCCGCGCATCCGCAGCGGGGCGCAGCCCACTTCTCAGATGCGGGCGGCCCAGCAACTCGGTCACGCCAGAGCCGACGGGCAGCGTGCGGTGAGAACCGGTGGTTTCAAAACCCGCCTGTGTGAGCAGACGCGCCAGTGACTCATCGCCGCGCACGGTCCACGCCGCCAGCATCGTGGCGCCGTCCCGCCTGGCGATATCCACGTGGCCGCCGCGAGCAGCCGAGAACCGTGACCGCGGCGCTGGCGCTCGGCGCGACGCCGAGCGCTGTGATCTCAGCGACCTGCTCGGCGGCAGGGGCTCGCTCGGAACCGGCAGTATTGCGCGCGTCGGCACTTCCGGTACCGGCGGCCCCGCCAGGGCTGTCGGAGCTGTCGGTATCGGCGGCAGTTCCGGCGGCGCCGCCGTCGGTCGTCGGCCTCGGTGGGCGCGAGCCCCACCAGTCCGACGACGTCGTCGTCCTGCAGCCACCAGGACGTGGTGCTGTCGGCCTCGGGGGAGCGGTGATTGCGGGACTCCCGCAGCCGGCGGCCACCACCGGGCGGAGACCATGGCGCGCACGCTGTCGGCAGCCGTCATGCCCGGCGGTGAGCGAGGCCAGCATCGTCGCCGCGTGGACCGTGCCGATGGCGGGCAGATCCGCCCGGCCGGCCTTGCGCACGAAGCCGCCGGTCTCGGTCGCAGGCGAATAGGTGTCGGAGGCGTGCAGGCCATCGCAGTCGCCACCGGCGCACCGATCGGAAGAGCCGTGCAGGTGGTCCGCATCCGTGCGCGGGCGGAGCCCTCCTCGCGCATCGACGGACAGGCTGGCGGTGGATCGGCATCGAAGACGGAATCGGAGGACGTCACGATCGTGAGCCTATCGGTGGTGGGGTCTCGAACCGACTCGGACCGGCCGTGGCCCGACTCGATCCGGCTGAACGCGTCCGTGCTCGATTCCGGTCCGGCTCGGCGAAGCCGATGGCTCTGAAAAAAACCGCGTATGGAGATCTTCTTCACGGGGACCACGGCCGCTGATGCTCCGGGCGACCCCGTTACACTGCCGATATGAGTGCTTTTTCCGACTCGTCCCTTCGGTTCCGTCGGCGTCGCCATGGTCACGCCCTTCACTCCCGAGGGGGAGATCGATGTCGAGGCCGCCCAGCGCCTCGCCGTCACCCTCGTCGAGGATGGTGCGGACATGATCCCTGCTGGCCGGCACCACCGGGGAGGCCCCCACCACTCATCTGCCGAGAAGCAGACACTGCTGCGAGAGGTGAGGATGCGCTCGCCGGTCGCGCCATGCCTCGTGGCCGGTGCGGGCTCGAACGACACCGCCCACGCGGTGCGCATCGGAGTGGGCAGCCAGGAGGCCGGCGCCGAGGGCCTGCTCATCAACGCCCCCTACTACAACCGCCCCAGCGCCGAGGGCGTCTACCGCCACATCATGGCGATCGTCGGGAGCCACCGATCTGCCCGTCATGATCTACGACATCCCCGGTCGCACCGGCGTGAGGATCACCGACGAGACCCTCGCCCGGCTGGCCGAGCACGAGCGGGATCCTGGCGGTCAAGCGACGCCACGGGCGATGTCGAGCAGGGCCTTCCGGCGCATGAGGCCACCGGGCCTGGAGTACTACTCGGGCGATGACGGCCTCAACTTCGCCTGGCTGGCCCACGGGGCATCGGGCGTGGTCTCGGTCGTGGCGCATGCCGACGCCCACTCCTGGCGCGCGATGATCACCGAGGTCGATGCCGGGGACCTCGCCGGGCGCGGGCGGTCGCCCGGCGCATCCGCCCCCTGGTGCAGGCGATCGCGGCGGCGGTCAGGGCGCCGTCATGGCCAGGAGGCCCTGCTGCTCCAGGGCGCATCCCCGAGCGCTGCTCTGCGCCTGCCTCTGCGTCGCGCCGAGGCCGATGAGGTCGCCGCCCTGCGTGCGGTCCTGACGCCTCCGGGCTGCTGTGATTGCGCCGGTCGGCGTCAGACACCACAGCGAGAACTGAGCTTCCGGAGGACACTCGTGCGAATGTGGTCACTCCACCCCCGTCACCTGGATCGTGCGGGTCTGGTGGCCTGCTGGCGCGAGTCGCTGCTGGCCCAGGCCGTCCTGGCCGGTCGCACTCGCGTACCGGCATCATCCCCAACTCGAGCGCTTTCCGCGCTGCTGAGTCCTCAGCATCCTCAAGTGTCCTCAGAGTCCCCAGCGCCTTCAGCGCCTTCCAACGTCCCCCGGTGGCGGTTGTGGGCTGCTACCGGGGGCTGCACCATGAGGCCGTCCGACGCGGCTACCGCTTCGACTCCTCGAAGATCGATGCACCCGAGGACGGCTGCGCGGGCCTCAGCCTGCCGGTGACCGAGGGGCAGATGCGGCTGGAGCGGAGCCACCTCGAGGCCAAGTTGGCTCGGCGCGCTCCGGATCTGCTGCCCCGCCCGAGCGCGCCTCGAGCCGCATCCCCTTCCACGTGGTCCCCGGGGACGTCGAGTCCCGGGAGCACGCGGTCATCTTGACGCCCTCGTCGAGATCGACTCTTCGGACGAGATCTGACGGTGCCACCGCCGCTCCCGTTCCATCATGTCTACCTCGATGTCTGCTTCGACGCCGGGTGCTCGTTCCGTGTGATCTGCTGCAGCACGACGCGGCGCAGCACTTTCTCGGATCGCGCTGCGCGGGAATCTCGTCGATGATCTCCAGGCGGCGCGGCAGGGCGTAGTGCGGCAGGGTCCCGCTCGGCGTGGGGCGCACGTCACTCCAGCGTGAGAGGCCCGCAGGTGCCCGGCATCCAGCACGACGGCCGCGCACACGAGCTCGCCATCCGCTCCGCCGTCCAGCCCGATGACGGCGGCGTCCGCAATCCCCGTCCATGTCGCGGATGGCCGCCTCCACCTGCGAGGGTAGACGCCGAAGCTGCCGGTCAGGATGAGCTCCGCGCCTGCGGTCCGCCATCCATAGGAACGAGTCCCCGCGGCGGACCATGTCCCCGGTGCGCAACCACCCTCCGGCAGCATCGCGGCCGCCGTCGCCTCGTCGTCCCCAGTAGCCGGCGAAGACCTGCGGCCCGCGCACGAGCAGTTCGCCCGGCTCGCCGTCGGGCACCTGACGTCGGTCCCGGCGTCCCGCGCCCAGGGCGGCCTCCAGCGTCCGGATCGACCACGCGCACGTCGGTGGAGGGAAGCGCAGCCCCAGCGCCCCAGGCGCCGCGCCGGGCCCCATGGGCGTGCCGGCCACGATCGGGCTCGTCTCGGTCATGCCGCAGCCCTCGATGAAGAATCCGCCCGGTTGACCCGCTCCCACTCGGCACCCCACGGCCGGCGGCATGGGGCGGCGCCCGCAGCACCCCGAGCGCAGGGGCGTCAGGTCACGTCCCCTCTTCTGCGCCGCCCGCAGGATCCGCTCGAACATGACCGGCACGCCCACGAAGAAGGTGAGCGGCGGCGCCGGCTGGGCGTCCAGCACCTCGGCTGACGGCGAACGGGCATGCATCACCTGGGTGGCGGCCTTCTGCACCGCGCAGAACAGGTTGAAGGTCAGCCCGAAGGCGTGGAAGAAGGGCAGCAGGGCCAGGAAGTTCTCCCGCCCTCATGCAGCATCGGGACCCCAGGCGATGGCCTGGCTGGCGTTGGCGCGCAGGTTGGTGTGGGCTGAGCATGGCGGCCTTTGGGCGTGCCCCGGTGGTGCCCCGGTGTGCAGCAGGACCGCGACGTCCCGCTTCCGCGCGGGTGGGGCCAGAGGCCGGGATGGTCGAGGCTCGCGCCGACCTCGCGGTCCCAGGAGCGCACGCCGGCGGGCAGGACGTCGCCTCATCGAGGTCGCGCATCCGACGGGCACGCGCGACGGGCAGGCGCAGGGCGGCGCGCAGGCGCGACCGGCAGGGCCGCGGACAGGTCCACCGAGAAGACCGTGCGCCCGATAGCCGGGTCTGACTGATCCGGGTCCGGGCCGCCGCGCCGCCTCGCGCGAGGCGCGGGTCCAGAACCAGGTCGACGCCCTCTCTCCCAGGCGACGACGACGCGCGCCCCATGGTGCTCGAGCTGGGCGCGCAGCTCGTCGGCGGGCGCCAGGGGTTGTGCTCGGCCACGATCGCCCCCAGGCGCAGCGCGCCGTAGACGGCGACCACGTGCTGCGGGGCAGTTGGGCATGATGATGGGCGACCCGGTCGCCGGCGCCTGACCCCGGCGTCCCGCAGCAGCGCTGGGCCGCCCGCTCGGAGGCCTCAGCAGCTCGCGTGTACGTGCGGTCGCGCCCCAGGAAGTCGATGGCGCACGCGGTCCGTAGAAGCGCGCGGCCGTCTCCAGCAGCTCGCCCAGCCCGGGCGTCGGGCGACCTCGATGACGGCCGGGATGCCCGCCTGGTAGCGGGGGCGGTGGAACAGGGCGCAGTCCAGTCCGAGCGTCGCGGAGCGGTCGACTCAGCGAATCTCCGGCTCCCGCTGCCGGATGCGGTCCGACTCCCGGACTGCGCATCTGCTCGCCCGGATCGCCCCGGCGTCCGGCCGGCGGACGCGGACTGCCCCGCAGCACGGCGTCGAGAAGCGCCCCGTCCGCCCGTTCGCTCGGCGCGGCCCGGTGCCCCGGCGGCCCCAGGCCTCGCCGAGCCGCTCGACGGCGCTGGCGGCGCTGGTCGACGCGCGGCGGCGGCGCTGGCGGCGCCGGACGCCGCCTCGCGGGCCGCCAGGGAGCTCCTCGCGCACGACCCGCGCAGCACTCTGCCGATTCAGCGAGCGCGGCATCTCGCTCAGGATGGCGATCTGGCGCGGCAGGGGCGTAGTGCGACAGGGTCTTCTCGGCCCATTCGCGAACCTGCTCCAGGGTGACGGTCTGCCCTCCTTGGGCAGGGATGGCGGCGACCACCGATCTCGTTGCCCGCGTCGGCGGGCAGGCCCCACGACGGCGACGTCCTCGACCTGCGGCATGGAGCGCACGGCGGCCTCGACCTCGGTCGGGATAGATGTTGAAGCGCCGGAGATGATGAGCTCCTTGCGACGGTCGGCGATGACGTAGAAGCCGTCGTCCTCCTGGCGCACCAGGTCCCCGGTGCGCAACCAGCCCGCCCGGGCAGCATGACCGCCCTCGGTCTCCTCCGGGTCTCCCAGTATCCGGCGAAGACTCTGGGGGCCGCGGGCCCGAGCAGTTCGCCGACCCGACCGGGCTCGACCTGCCGCTGCGGGTCGTCCGCCGATGATGCGCACATCGGTCGAGGGGTAGGGGCACCCCAGTGCGCCGGCGCGCTGCTCGGGGGAGATGGGGTTGCCCAGGATGATGGGGGAGGTCTCGGTCATGCCGTAGCCCCTCGATGATGACTCCATCCGTGGCCTGCCCCAGGCCCGGCGACCGTCTTGGGTGTGGCGGCGCCGCCACACGGCGATCTTGCAGCTCGACAGATCGGCTCCTGTCGCCCGGGCGCGCGTGACGATGCGGTCGAACATGACGGGCACGCCGGGGAAGAAGGTCGCGGGACTGCGCTGCCCAGGCGGCCAGGACCATGTCGGCGCTGAACTTGGGCAGCACCACCTGGGTGGCGGCCAGACCCACGGCGCACAGGAGCGACAGGCTCAGTCCCGAAGGCGTGGAAGAAGGGCAGGACGGCGTAGAAGGTCTCCTCGCCGGCCTCGCAGGTCTGGGACGCCCATGCCAGTGCACATCTCGGCGTTCGACCGGGCGTTGATGTGAGTGAGTTTCGACGGCCTTGGGGAGTGCCGGTGGTGCCGCCCGGTGTAGAGCAGGACCGCGACGTCGTCGGCACTGGGCAGCGGATGCCCGCGCGGGAAGCGGTGCAGAGGCCGTCGATCAGCATCGTCGACGAGCCACCCGCCCGCGGGGACCCTTCCGCGCAGCTCGCTGCGCTGGGATCGGGCCGCGGCCACGGGCAGCTCAGAGCCAGGCGGGTGGTCCACGGCAGCCCTCTCGACAGGTCACACCGCCAGCACCTTCCGGGCTGGCCACGCCGGCGTCCGCCAACGAGCCTGCGGCCTGGACCAGGCGGGTCAGGGACTTCTCCCAGGCGATGATGACCCGTCCGTGGTGGAGCTCGATCTGCTCGCGGATCTGGGCGGCCGGGGCGAGCGGGTTGTGCTCGGCCACGATGGCTCCGATGCGCCAGGCGGCGTACGCGATCACGACGTGCTGAGGGCAGTTGGGCAGGATGACGCCGACGACGTCCCCGCGGCCCACGCCCAGACGCCGCAGGGCCTCGGCGGCACGGGCCACCCTGCTCGCTGAGCTGGCGGTAGGTGGTGGATTTCCCGAGGAAGTCCAGCGCGATCCGGTCGGGGAAGCGGCGGGCGGCGTCGTCGAGCATGCGCGACAGAGGTTCGGTGACCGCGATCACGCCGGGCACGCCGGGGCGTAGTGGGGCGCAGATAGCGCGCGGAAGCGGTGGAAGAATCAGCATCAGGGGTGCCGGCGGGTGGGGCTCAGGTGCAGAAGCGCCAGTGGACCTGCTCACGGGGTCCCCCTTCCTCGAGAGTCCTTTCCGGCCGGGGTGCGTTGGAGTGCGTTGATATGACTGTACGCAACCGTAACCTACGGTTGCGTAGGTCTGCAGGAGTCCGCGACGAAAGCGAGGGCGCCGGTGGGTCGCGCTCACCATTGCTGAATCCTGTGAGCCCTGATGAGCCCTGATGAGCTCTGACGGGCCCTGATGAACCCCGATGAGCGCTTACGGGCGCCGCAGGCCCTCGGGCAGCGGGGTGCGAGAGATCACTCGCAGTCGGCGGGTGGGGCGCGTCATGGCCACGTACAGGTCGCCGGGGCTCGCCTCGCCTATGACGGCGGGGTCCGCGAGCACGACGACGTCGAACTCCAGCCCTTGCTCAACCGCGGCGACATCACCGCCAGGCGGCTGCGCAGCACGTCCCCACCGGCCGCTCAGCGCCTGCAGCAGCGCCGGGTCCTCCTTCAGTAGCGCGGCGTCCCTGCTCGGGGTGCGGGGTGATGACGGCGATCCGCCCTCCGTCCCCGCCGACGAGCCCATCCAGGGCGTCGGACTCTTGACGCACCGCCGTGCGCAGCACTCCGGACCCCGGCGCCTCGCGCATCGCCGGCGTCCAGGGGGCGTCGATCACCAGGCAGTCCTCCAGGTCGCGCACTGAGCGGACCGAAGACCGGCGGTTGTCCGAGGGCCGTCGCCACATCCTCGGCCGCAGCCATGATGGTGGCCGGCGTGCGGTAGCACACCGTCAGGGCCTCCTGGCGCACGAGGGTCGAGGCGGCGCCCGTGCGCGCCCGTGTTCCCAGGGAGGCCAGGACGTCCGTCCACGAGCGCGGGGCGTTCGGCCCCGAGTACTGCGCGAGGTCCCCGACCACCGTGAAGGAGCGCACCGGGCACCGCCTGGCCAGCGCGCGCCAGGCCATGTCGCCGAGCTCTTGCGCCTCATCGACGACGATGTGCCCGTAGGTCCACGTCCGATCGGCTCTCGCCCGCTCCGCCAGGGTCAGCGAGGCCCCGGAGTCCTCGACCCGATCCGCCAGCATTTCGGCGTCCACCATGCCCTCGCCCAGGGTTCTGGGCCTCGATCGCCTGCGCCGCATAGGAGACCAGCCTTCGCGTCGCTGCGCCTCCAGGCGGGCCCGATGCGACTGGGCGTCCTGGCTGGGGGCCCAGCAGTTCGGCGAGCTCGTCGATCAGCGGCACGTCGGCCGGGGTCAGCTCGGCGCCCGCGGGGCGCTCCACGAGGGCCCGATCGGATGCGTCGAGCTCGGGGGCCAGGCGCTCCAGCAGTGCCGGGCGCGCCCACACACCGCTCCAGAAGCCCGACCGGCGTGGTGGGCATCCAGCACAGGTTGATCTCCCGACGGGCGTCGCGGGCGGTGCGGATGTCCTCGCGAATCCAAGCGCGCGTGTCGGCATCCGAGGCGTCCCGGTGGGTCGCGGAGGCGAGCTGGTCGGTCAAGCGCTCCAGCAGCCACAGCACGAAGGTCTCGCGCGCCAGGTTGTGGGGCTTGCCCGACCGGCGGGCCCGGCTGATCGCCTCGCGCACATCCTCGGGACGCAGCTGAAGGCGCGTGCCCTCCACGACGATGGGACGCGGCGAGGTCGGGTACGCGCTGCAGGTCCCGCACTGCTCGGCGCAGGATCGTGGCCCACACCTGCCGCGACTTCACCGGCCACGGCCGGTGGCTCTCACGCCGCGGGCGTGCACGCCGGGAACCAGGTCCGCCAGTGTGGTGGATACCACGCCACTCGCCCAATGACGGCAGGACCTGCTCGACGTAGCGCAGGAACGTGCGCGAGGGCCCCACCAGCAGCACGCCCGAGCGCTCCAGGCGCTCGCGCTCGGAGTAGAAGAGGTAGGCGACCCGGTGAAGCGCCACCGCCGTCTTCCCCGTGCCGGGCCCGCCCTGGACGACGAGCGCCCTGGTGCCGTCGGAGGTGACGATCCGGTCCTGCTCGGCCTGGATGGTCGCCACGATGTCGCTCATGCGCCCGTCGCGGGCCGCGCTCATGGCCGCGATGAGGGCGCCCTCGCCCTGCAGGCCCGCGACCATCGCGTTCTCGGCGCCGCCTGTCTCCGGCATCGCCCGGCACCGCCTCGAGGCCGCTGACGTCGATGAGCTCGTCCTCAAGACGAGAACCCTGCGTCTGCCTGGTCTCGATGTGCCGCCGGCGCACGAGCCCCATCGGAGTCTCGAGGCGGTCGCCTGGTAGAAGGCCCGCGCCAGTAGCGGCGCGCCAGTCCAGCACGACTTCTCGGTGCTGGGCGTCCTGCAGCCCGGTGCGCCCCACGTAGTGCCGTCTGCCGGAGTCGGTGACCGGTCCGGTGGAGGCCGAAGCCTGCGCGGCGACCGCCTCAGGCTCAGGTCCATCCGGCCGAACACGAGTCTGTCCTCGACCTTCCAGGGAGGAGATCAGGCTCGTGTAATGCGCGGCATAGGCGTCCCTCTCTCCGCGGGACTGGTGAGTGCCGCCCACGCCGCCGGCCTCTGTGGCCGCCAGTGACCGCTTCGCGTCGGCCAAATTGGCGGTCGAGTTCGAGTAGGCCAGCTCGACGATCCTCTGCTCGGAGGCGATCTCGGCGCTCGCGGGAGGCCGCGACGGCGGATCCGTCCGATCGCTCGGCCGCCGCTTTCTCGGCGTTCTCAGCGCTCTCGGCGTTCTCAGCGCTCTTAGCGCCTTCAGCGGCCTCATCGGTCTCGGCGGCGGGGGACTGGTGCGTGTCGCGGGACTGAGTCACATGACCTCACTGAAGCCGGTGGGTGGACGCGGATGCGCGGAGACGTCACCGGCGAACCGTCGGGCGCGTCGCGCCGTTCGCAGGGTGTTTCTATTCTCTGATCGGGGGCGTCCGACGACGTCGACGACGGGGACGACCAAGATGTGACACGATCGCCGTATCGGATGTGGCGCAGGCCCCGGGCTGAGGGAACAGGAGGCCGTGGCGGGTGTTGTGGTCCGCTGATGGCGCGGTCGCCTGTGCGCACAGCACGACCTCGCCCCCGGATGAGCGCCTCGAGCGCGAGAGGAGGAGCAGTGACCCCTGTACACCATCGAGCATTCGGCTGAGGAGCCCGTATCCCCGCGCGTGCTCCTGCATCACTTCGACGGCGCCATGGACGCCGGGCACGCGGGCGCCCTGGCGATCGAGCAGCTTCTCATGACCCTGCCGCATGAGCGCATGGCCACCTTCGACGTCGATACGCTCGTGGACTACCGGGCTCGTCGCCCCATCATGACCTATGCGACCCACACCTGTGAGAGTGCGGTCATGCCCCGAGCTCGCTCTGGATCTTGTCCAGGACGACGAGGGCGAGGACCTGCCTCGTGCTCCACGGGGCCGAGCCCGACTTCCGATGGAACGAGTTCGTCGGCGCGGTCACGCACCTGGTGGTCTCTGCTGGGCGTGTCCTGGCAGTGGGCATGACCGACTGCCTCTGGCGACCCCGCACAGCGTCCCACTTACGTTCCACCACCACGGCAACAGGCCCGAGCGTTGCCGGACCAGCCCGGATTTCTTCGGCCGTGGAGGTACCGATCCAAGTGAGCGCCTCGAGCTCCCGGCTGAGCAGGCGGGCTCGACTCCGCGGCTTTGTCGGCCGGAATCCTCGCACTGCGTCGCGCGTGACGACCACCCCTGCAGGGCGGCTGCCCCGCTGGCCGCCGTCTCGGCGTCCACGGGTCTGGCCCCTGCCGGTCGGTGATCTCTGAGGGCGGCTGCCAGCATCAACCGCGCCGAGATCGATGCGGAGGCCGCCGGGCAGCCCGAGGTCGCCGCCGTCGTGAGCGCGCTGAGGCCCAGCACGACGCCGTCGCACCTGTCAGCAGCACCGAGCTCGCCCATCTGGTGGATGTGCCCCGGCGGATGAGATCGGTGCGCGCTCGAGGCTTTCCTCGAGGCGGCTGGAAGCGATGACGCATGGCGCCTCGACAACCGCCAGGAGGAGTGAGACCCACTCCCACTATCTCTTCACTACTGTCCCTCACTGCGGCAGGTCGGCCGGGCGCGGTCGGGAACAGGGAAATTCAGGGACCCAGCGACATGCTCTGGACCGATAGGCCGGATCGTCGGCCCGCCAGGTGCGCACCGGCAGTGGAAGTCGCCGCACGGCTCGCTCGATGGCCTCGGCCTCACGGGCCGTGAACGGGTCGCCGCGAGCCACGATCACGAGGTTGCCCCGCCGTCGGCCACGAGCGACAGCAGCATCGGCGACCACCAGCACTCCGCCGAACACCCGCCTCGTGATAGCGAGTTCGCCGGAGAGCGTCCGGTGCGGCGCGTCGGGCGCCTTTCGGCTGCGCCGGCCGTCTTCACCGTCTCGGTCGTATCGGCTGTATTGGTCGTATTGGTGGTGTTCGCCAGGCAGATGCCGCTCGGGGACAGGGCGTGTCGGCAGGCGGCGATGAACTCGTGCGTCCGGCATGCTGCCGGCACGTCGGCGCCGCGGAATGCGTCCCGCACGAGAACGTCCCATTCGCCCGCGCGCAGGCTCGGCACCACCCGGGCGGCGTCTCCACGCGTATGCGCAGTCTCGGGGCGCGCGGCAGATCGAACCACCCTGTACCCGCTGGGCCAGGACGGCATCGATCTCCACCGCCAGTTGAGTCGAGCCCGGACGCGCGGCGTCCCAGGCCCGCCAGGGCGCAGCCCGCCCCGCCCAGGTGGACGGCCCGCACCGGTTCGCTCTCACCGCGCAGCGCCGTCAGCGCCGCGTCCATCTGCTGGAGGTACTCGAAATCAAGATGCTCCGGGTCGTGCAGATCGATCCACGATGATTCCGCTCCGTCCAGCAGAAGCAGGATCCCCGGTCGCGCATCTGGAGCTCGGCGGTCGCCATCGAGGTGAGCACCGGCTCTGACGGCAGCGCCCGCACGGACGGCGATTCACGCCCGGCCCTGTCGCCCTGCGAGTGCGCGTGCCGGAGCGCCTGGAGCCTCGGGGCGACCTCGCGGTGTCACAGGCTCACGCTATCGTGGATGCATGACCGGCCGGCGGACGGGCGGGCCGGCAGGGCGATCCCGGATGCGCTGCCGGGAAGCCCGGGAAGCCGCTGCACACGGGCGCAGAACGGGAGGCGGCCGCGAGTCGATCCTCGTGCCCAGGAGGCGCGCCGCTCCTGGGGCCGCGTGACGATTCCGCCACGCCGATTCTTCATGTCGACATGGATGCGTTCTTCGCCTCGGTCGAGCTGCTCGAGCGCCCCGAACTCATCGGGCGCCCGGTCATCGTGGGCGGAACCTCGGGCGCGGCGTCGTCTCAGCGGCCTCCCTACGAGGCCCGCGCTCTGAGGGCGTGGCCTCGGCCATGTCGATGGCAGAGGCGCACCGGCGCTGTCCCGCAGGCGGTCGTCCTGCCCGTGCGTCACGGTCTCTACTCCCCAGGTCTCGCGCCGAGTGATGGCCATCTCGAACAGGTCACCCCGGCCATGGAGAAGGTCAGCGTTGATGAGGCCTTCCTCGACGTCTCAGGAGCCCGCCGGCGCATGGGGTCACCGGTCGAGATCGCCCAGTGGATCCGCGCCGAGATCCGCCGGCGCGTCGGTGCCCGCCTCCGTTGGTATTGCCTCCACCAGTTCGTCGCCAAGCTCGCCTCCTCCCATGCCAAGCCCGATGGACTGCTCCTCGCCCGCCGACGCCACCCGGGACTTCCTCGACGTCCTGCCGGTGGGTGCGCTGTGGGGCGTGGGGACAGAGCGCACAGGTTCTGAAGCGCTGGGGATTCACGACGTGCGCGCCCTGGCTGCCACCGACGTGCACGCCTGAGAAGATCTCGAACTGCGCCGGGCGGCACCTGCACGATCTGGCCTGCGGCATCGATCCTCGACCCGTGAGCCCGGGGCGCGAGGAGAAGTCCGTGGGAACCGAGTCGACCCTTCTTCGAGACCACCATCACCGATCGCGCGCACGCCCGTCGCGTCCTGCTGGATCAGACCCACCAGTGCGCCGCGCGCCTGCGCGCGGGGAACCTGCGCGGCGCGTCGTCGTCCTCAAGGCGCGCGGCGCCGACTTCGTCACGCGTCACCCGCTCGCGCACTCTGCCGATTCCAACCGACCTGCGCGCGCGACCTGTTCGCGATCGTCGAGCTGCTCTTCGACGCCCCTGCCCACGCCCGGAGGCGGCTTCCGGCTGCTGGGAGTCAGGGTGGAGGGCCTGGCCCGCGCCGACGACGGCGTTCAACTCCTGCTCGACGAGGATCCCTCGGCGCGGGCGCCCGAGCGCGCCGCCGATGCGTTCGCCGGCGTTGGGGCGCGCAGCCAGTGACTCCCGGCCAGCCTGCTGGACTCCCCGAGCGGAGCCCGACGGGCGCACCGGTGAGTGAGGCGGATCGCGACCGCCTGCTCGCGGCCCCGGCGTCAGTCGAGGCGGAGGTATCGACGGCGACGACGCCGACGACCCCATCCACACCCGCGAGCGCGTGGACGAGGGCCTCGGCGTCCTTGCCGCCCCTTGAAGGCCATCCGGCGGTCATCACCTTCCCCTGCTCCGTCCTCCGAGAGGATGTGGAGGAGATGGAGGCCGATAGCCCAGGGAGGTGGCTGCTGAGATGACGGCGGGCATGACCGCGTTCCCGACCTCGTACTCGACCCCACGGCTTGGAGCCCTCCTCGTGGGGCAGGCGCCGCATGAGCGGCCCGATGGCGAACACGAGCAGGTAGTGCAGGGCCAGGGTGAGGCATGCCAGCGGAATCATGCTCGCGCCGCACGCCATGCCCACGGCGGCCGGAGAGCCACACCGTTGCCGCCGTTGTGAGCCCGCGGACCGTGTCATTGTTGACGAAGATGACCCGGCTCCCAGGAAGCCGATCCCGGAGACGACCTGGGCCGCAATGCGCGAGGGATCGACGCCCGTGCTCGTTCCTGTGCCGGAGCCGGCCCCGAACCCGTAGGGCAGACACGAGGGTGAACAGGCAGGCACGCCCACCAGGACATGCGTCTTGATGCCGGCGTCTTTTGAGATGCACATGGCGCTCGAGGCCGAGCAGCAGGCACAGGCCGAAGGCCGCGCATAGGGGAGCGGCCTGCTGGCCGAGCTGATCGAGTGGTTGACCGAATGGCTGATCGAGTGCGGCGGCGCTCGCGGCGCCCGCTGCGGTGATCGATAGGGGTGCAATCATGAGCTGCTCTCAGATCGACGGTGCGGTGAGGATGCGGTGAATCGGCTGTGGCTGAGTGGCTGAGTGGCTGCCATTCAGCTGGCGGCGGCGGGGACCGTGGCTTTCCCGCAGGTCACCGCTCACCGGAAACGGCCCGGACTCGTCGGATGGCCGAGCCGGCGCTTGACCGGAGCGTCCGTCCCTCGATGATCCGTCCGGGGATGCGGATGTCGCGCTCGGCGGAGTCCCTCCATTGAATCGGGCGGTCAGCAGGGAGACGGCTTCACGGCCATGTCGGTCACGGGCTGTTCCACGGTGGTCAGGCCGAGAAGCGGACTGCGGTACGGGCCGACGCCGTCGAAGCCGGTCGCGGAGACCTCCTCGCAGGATATCCCCACTCTCGAAGCAGCTCGAGGGCGCGCGCAGTGCGATCATGTCGCTGCCCGCCACGATCGCGGTGGCGCCCTCATCCAGGGCCTGTCGCAATCCGTTCTCGAACGCCTCGCCCTGTGCGGCGTCCTCCGTGACGATGCTCGTGGTGACGCCGGCGACGACGAACTCGGTGAGGAACGTGGCGGTTCGGGCGTGCAGGGTGGTGGCCAGGGGTGGCGTGAGGCGGTGATGGCGACGTGCCGATGGCCCGCATCGACGATGCGTCGGGCGAGGTCCAGCTCGACTGGGGGTCGATGCGGATGCAGTCGATGCCCGGATGGGTGGAGCTCAGGGCCACTGTGATCGTCGGGACGAAGGATGCCGAGTGCCTCGATGGCTCGAGACGACGCGTCCTGAGGCCACGATGATGCCTCCCACGGAGTGCCTGAGGAGGTTCTCCACCGCCTCGACTTGAGTCTCCTCCTTGTCTCCACCGGCCGTGATGAGTAGATCGAGTCCGGCCCGGTCGGTCTCGCGCTGGATCTCCGTGATACCTGGCCGTAGAAGTGGAATCCGGCATCCCTGATGAGGAGGCCGACGGCGGTATTGCGCGTGCTGGCAAGACTCCGCCGCACCGAGATTGCGCACGTAGCCCAGGCGCGTGGCCGTCGCCAGGACGGTCCTTCGAGTCTCCGGGGAGACTTTCGGATGACCTGACAGTGCCCGGGAGGCGGTTGAATTGGAGACGCCGGCCGCTTGGGCGACCTGGGCCAGACCCACTCGGGTCTTGCGTTCCACCTCCTGCCTCCCGTGCTCACTGCGTGCGTGATGAGATGAACTGTCAGTTTACGCCGAGCTCCCACTCGGCAAGCGTGTCGAAGGCGAAGATCCCTCATCCCTGCGCTGTTCGACGCTGACCAGGCTGATCCTGTCGATCGTGAAGATGCTGGTCGGGCAGGCCTGCGCTCAGAGCGGCGGCCAGTTGCCGGTCGGTCTCCTCATCGGATGCCGTCGCAGCAGGCGAGGGTGAAATGGGGGCCGAAAGGAGGCTCAGTCAGCGCGTCGGCGAGACCGGCCTGTGCGCAGGCCGCTCGGCTGCCGCTGACCAGCGTTGAAGGCTCTGCGATCCTCTCCCAGGACTTGACCGCCCGTGGCGGACGAGGGAGCCGCAGCGCACGGTGAGGCTCGCTGTCCGTGCGAAGGCCCGGCGGTGTTGTGGGTGCTGCTCAGGTGCGGGCGCTTTCCGCCGCGATCGGCATCCCGACGTGCTCCCACCCACCTTCCTGGTTTTCTTCAGGGGTGCGGAGCGCATATTGTGGAAGCTCCGGGTCTGAACGATCGGCGCCGACCGGCCGGAGTACCGGAGGCGAGCCCGCCCCACTGGCTCAGAAACGAGGAGCATGATGGCACTATCGGAGCGTGAGCAGCAGGTGCTGCGATCTGGAGGAGCAGCTTCATGTCGAGGATCCGTCGTTGGCTCATACCATGGACCGGGCGGAGGTGCCCGCGGGGCGGATCTCCCCGCGTCATGTGCGCATCGGCGTCGCCCTGGTGCTCGTGGGCCTGGCCCTGGTGATCGGGGGCGTCGCGGTGGGCCATTCCGTCGTCTCCATCCTTCTGGGCGTGGCGGGCTTCGGGGTTGCGGTGTGGGCGTGACCTGATGTTCACCCGGGTCGATCCTGTCGGCGTTCAGAACTCGCCCCCTCAAGAGCCCCTCGACGGCCGTTCCGCCGGGCCGTCCTTCATGGGTCGTCACTCCGAGCGCGGGGATCGGCGCCGCAATAGAGAGGACTGATCGCCTCCGATCCGGCCGCGAATCGATCGCGATCTCACTCCCCCACTTCCCCTCCACCTGAGCTCTTCGGAGCCCCGTCACCACTCGGTGGCGGGGCTGTTTCGTGCTGTTTTCTCTCGCATTCCCCTCGCATTCCCCTCGCGTTCCTGGCGGTATGGGTGCGCCTGCGACCGGGAGGCGCCACGCCGGAGTGAGGCTCAGCTCAATCTCTCCACCCGCTCCACCGCGGAAACATGGCGATTTCCTGCCCCTTAGGACGGGAAACGTGATGCAGGCGGGGTTCCTGGGTCGGGAGAAAAGGAGGGAAGTGGAGTACTGTGGGGTGCGTTGGTCCGTCGAGGAGGGAAGGAGGGATGCCCGATGTTCCTGGGCACCCACGCCCCCCGCCTCGATCAGAAGGGGCGCCTGATCCTCCCGGCCAAGTTCCGCGACGAGCTGGCCGGGGGTGTGGTGCTCACCCGAGGGCAGGAGCATTGCCTCTACGCCTTCACGGCCTCGGAGTTCGAGCATACGCCCAGCTGCGCGAGGCCTCTCGCTCAGAAGCAGGCGCGCGATTACGTGCGCGTCATCGCTGTCGGGCGCGGACCCCAGATTCCGGACAAGCAGGGCGCATCACGCTGCCGGCCCCATTGCGCGCCTATGCGGGGCTGACCAGAGACCTGGCCGTCATCGGCGCCGGAGCTCGCGTCGAGATTTGGGACGCCGAGGCCTGGCAGGCCTACCTGACTGCGCAGGAACAGGTCTTCGCCGACCGCCGAGGAGATCATCCCCGGCTTTCTTCTGAACCATCCACCCCGCAGTCACACGCTGCGCAGACAGGCAGACAGACAGAACAACCGACACGACAGACACAACAGGCACAACCGAATAACTGCTGCTGAGCACCTCACGAACCCGCGGCCCCGTCCTGTGAGGTCTCCGCCCGCCGCAGCGTCCGACGTCTCTTCCCGGCGCCGGAACACGCGGGAGGAGTCCTGGCAGGACGGAGCTGGAAAGTTTCGCTTCAGTGGCACGCGTCAGTCTGCGCGCCACCCAGAACGACTCGACCAGGAAACAGGAACACCAGGAACAGGAAGGAGGATAGTGAACGACACTGGACAAACCGTCAGCAGCGGCCCTTCGGTCGTGTCGATGAGGCCGATGAGGCGGTACCGGCGGGACGGCCTGTCGCCGAGTCCGATGCCGCGCAGGCGCTGAGCTTCATACGCCCGTCCTCCTTCGGCAGTGCCTGGATCTCGCTGCCCCGGCCCTGGTGGGGCCGAGAGGCACCCCGCCCGCCCGATCCTCATCGATTGCACGCTCGGCGTGGGCGGGCACAGCGAAGGAGGCGGCGCTGGAGCGCTTCGAGAACCTCTCGGTGATCGGGATCGACCGCGATCCCGAGGCGATCGCACTCGCGAGCGCGCGCGGCTGGCCCGCTCGGCGAGCGCTTCCGTGCGGTATGCGCCACCTACGACCGTGTCGATTCCCCGCGTCGGATGCTGCGGAGGCGGCCGGGCGGAGGTCGGAGTCGTGGACGCGATCCTCATGCGATCTCGGCGTGTCCTCCTTCGGCTCGATCGCCGAACGCGGATTCTCGTACTCGCGCAGTGCGCCTTTGGACATGCGCATGGACCAGTCCGGCGGACGCACCGCCCAGGACATCCTCGACACTGCTGATGAGCACGAGCTCGCCCGCATTCTGCGCGTCTACGGCGAGGCGCGCCGCTGCACGCACGCCGCCGGCGCTGTGCGACGGCGTGAGGCGGGCGACCCGGTCCGCTCCACCGATGCGCTGGCGGAGCTGGTGCGCGCCTGCGTGCCGGCTGCCGCACGCCGCACCGGGAAACCCTGCCAAACGAACTTCCAGGCCCTGCGCATGGCCGTCAACGCCGAGCTCGCGGTCCTTGAACGCGCTGTGCCCGGGCGCTGAACCCATACGGGTGGGCGGGCGCATCGTGATCGAGTCGTATCAGAGCCTGGAGGATCGCATTGTCAAGCGGGTCCTCGCCGCAGGATTCTCATCCTCGGCCCCGCAGGAGCGCCCTTCGTGCCCCAGGACGCCATGCCCTACCTGAGCCGGCGACCCACGGGGCGCCTCAAAGGCCGACGACGACGAGCTCGCTGCCATCCCCGCAGCGCTGCCCGTGGGTCGGCTGCGGGCCGCCACCCGCATCCGCCCCCGCCGCCGAGGCTCCTGCGCCGGAGCCCGCACCCAGACCCCGCACCCATCCCGCCAGAAAGCCCGCACAAGGAAGGAGAGGCAGATGAGTACAGCTGCGGCTCGAGTCCGCCGTCCACGTACCCGACGACATCGCCCCATCCGGTCGGCGCTCACGGCGCGCGACCAGGTCGAGGCAGGTCGAGGAGCAGCCTCAGCTCCACGTCGTCCGGGGTGTCGCCCCGGCCCGCCAGCCATGCCGTTCCTGCTGGTGGTCGTCGCGATCCTGCGGAGCCCTGGCCGCGTCGATGCTCCTGAACGCCAAGATGGCGGACACCGCCTACAAGATGAAAGGCGGCGCAGACCGAGCTCAACGTTCTCAACGACCATATCGAGACCGTGCGCTCGGACGTTCAAGAGGCGTCCTCGCCGACTCACTCTGCCTCACGGGCCACCGACATGGGCATGGTCCCGGCAGCCGCCCCTGGCGAAATGACCTGTCCACCCGACCCTGTCCGGCGGCAGCGCTGCCACGGCCGACTCTGGGTAGGGGCATCAGTGAACCCCAGTCGCCGACAGGCCCTGCAGGTCACGGGGCTCGCCGGATTCACCGCCCTGGCTAAGGCACCGCGTGGCTCCAGATGATCTCGGGCCGGAGCTCGCCGCCACCTCCAAGGCCGAGCGCACCGTCACCTGGGTCAACCATGCTCCCGCGCGGCGACATTCTCGGGCGCGATGGCACGAGCTTCTCGCGTCCTCGGCCGTCCGTACGACATCGGCGTCAACCAGATCAAGATCGCCCAGTACGAGCGGACCGAGGACCGCATCGACCCGGCCACGGGCGAGGAGGCGAAAGCCGTCGTCGGTCACGGTGCTGCCGCTGCGGCTGTTAGTCGAGCTGAGATCCTGGGCGTGACGCCCAGGATCTCGGAGCCCAGATGGTGGGGGAGCAGCCCCACGCCGTCATCGCCGAGGCCGTTCCGCCGGACACCTGGCGGCAGATCAAGGCGCTGGACATCCCCGGCGTCGAACCCGACCAGCGCACCCGCCGCACCCATCCGGCGGGGACGGTGGCGGGCAATGTGCTCGGCTACACCTATGAGGGGATGGGCGCGTTCTCATCGGCTCCGCGGGCCTCGAGCTGTCCCAGAACGAGCCCCTCACGGGCGCCGATGGCGAGGGCAGCGTCGAGATCGGCAAGACCGGCGCGATCATCCCCACCGGCGAGCAGGAGGAGACGGAGGCGGTTCCGGGTACCGCCGTGCGCACCACGATCAGCCCGGACCTGCAGGCCATTGCTCAAGAGGCCATCGACGAGGCCGTCAAGGCGCAGGGAGCCGGCTGGGGATGCGTGGTGGTCATGGAGCCCTCCACCGGCAAGCTGCTCGTGCTGGCCGACTCGAATGCGGTCAACCCCGGGCTCGATGTCGAGGCCACTGCCGAGGAGGACCGGACCGCCCGCAGCGTCCAGGCCATCTTCGAACCCGGCAGTGTCGGCAAGGTCATGACCTTCGCGGCCGCGCTGGAGGAGGGCGTCATCACTCCCGAGGACTCCTGGACCGTTCCCTACACGTGGACGGCCGCCAACGGGCAGACCTTCCGATTCCCCACGAGCACGACGTGCAGCGCCTCACCAGCGCCCAGGTGCTGGCGGAGTCCTCCAACGTGGGCACTGTGCAGATCGGGGAGAAGCTGTCGAGCGACGTGCGCCATTCCTACATCGAGCGCTTCGGATTCGGCAGTCTCACCGGCATCGAGATGCCCGCGGAGTCCGCCGGCATGCTCGGCGCCGCCTCCGACCGGGACGACCGGACCAACTACACCACCATGTTCGGCCAGGGGATCGCCGGGACTGCGCTCCAGTCCGCACAGGTGCTCGCCACCGTCGCCATTACAGCGTCGCGTCGCTCCGCGCATCATCGACGCGTGGATCGACTCCAAGGGCAACGAGACGCCTCAGACGCAGCCCGAGGGGAGCGCGTCATCTCCGAGTCCGCAGCCGCCTCGCTGACGGAGATGCTCATCGGCGTGACTCAGGAGGGGGCACCGCAGAGGCCGCCTCGATCGACGGCTACCTCGTCGCGGGCAAAACGGGCACCACCGAGATCCCTCACCGAGACGGCACGGTCGCCTCCTTCGTCGGTTTCACGCCGGCGCGCGATCCGGCCATCGCCGTGGCTGTCATCGTCTACCGGCCCTGGACACCTACGGCGGTACGGTCTCGGCGCCGGTGTTCCGCAAGATCGCGCTCGCCACGATGCACTCCCTGGGCATTGCGCCCGACCCCTCGGTCACTCGCGACTCAGGCGGCCGTGCAGGCCGACGCCGATGCCGCCCACGCCGCGGAGGAGGCCGGTGAGGGCCATGGCTGATGCTCGCCACATCATGGCTGCGCGCCTGCGATTCCCTCGGTGTGGGGAGTGCACCTCGTGACGGTCTCCTGGGGCGTTACCAGGGCGTAGCCTTCGAACTGCGCGGTCCCCCGCACGTTCCGACGGTGTAAGCCGTCACCTTCCGGCCACGATAGATTGAGGAGCCATGAGCAACCACGCGTACGAGTCGGCCGCCGCGCTGCGTCCGCACCGCAGTGCTCCAGTAGCTGTGAGGGACCTCGCTACTCGCTTCGCGCTGCGCCCTGCCGCCGGAGCCCAGATGCCCGAGGCCCCTCGCCTGATGGCGTCAGCGTCGATTCCTCGGATGTCCGCCGCGGTGAGCTTTTCGTCGCTCTGCCCGGTTTCACTCGTCACGGCGCGGAGTTCGCGCCCGAGGCGGTCGCGGCCGGCGCAATCGCGGTGGTCACCGATGAGGCCGGGGCGGATATGGTTCGCGCCTCCCGCCCGCAGAGACGCCCGTGCTGATCGTGGCCGACCCGCGTGCCGTGGCCGGTCCCCTGGCGGCCGAGGTCTCACCACCATCCCGCCGAACGGCTGACGACCACCGCGGTGACGGGTACCAACGGCAAGACCACGACCTCCTACTTCAACGACGCGATTCTGACGGCTCACCTGGGCGGGTGCATGGTCGCGGGCACGGTGGAGCTGCGGGTGGGCGGACTCGCAATCGAGTCCCCTCGCACCACTGTGGAGGCTCCGGTCCTGCAGCGCATGATGGCTCTGGCCGTGGAGGAGGGCGTGGGAGCCGCCAGCCTGGAGGCATCCAGTCATGCGATCGTCCTGCACCGCCTGGACGGCATCGGTCGTGGACGTCGCCGGGCTTCACCAACTGCAGCGCGACCACCTCGACTTCCACAAGACCATGGAGGGCTACCCGACGCCAAGGCCCAGCTCTTCACCCCCGAGCGCGCCCGGCGCGGCGTCATCTGCGTCGATGATCAGTGGGGGCGCCGGCTCGCCGATCGTATTGAGCGGGCCGGCCTCATACCGGTGGACCGCGTGCGCGCCTACCCGGGCGACGCCTCCGCCGACTGGTGGGTCAGTGACGCCGCCGTGTCCATGACCGACTCCGCCACCACCTTCGTTCTCTCACGGCCCGGATGCCGAGCATATTGAGGCGTCATGCCCGCTGCCCGGACTGGTCAACGTCCAGAACGCCGCCCTCTCGCTGGTGATGGCCATGCGTGCGGGCGTCCCCGCACGACACCGCGGTGGCCGCTCTGGCCACCGCCCACAACATCCCCCGGGCGCATGCAGCGCATCACCCAGAGAGATGGGGGCGCGGCACCTGCATCGTTGACTTCGCCCACACGCCCGATGCCATGGAGCTGACTCTCGAAGCGGTCCGTCAGATCACGCCGGGTCGCCTCATCGTCGTCTTCGGCCCGACGGCGATCGGGACCGGGGCAAACGGCCCATGCTCGGCCGGGTGGCCGCCCGTCTGGCCGACGTCCTGGTGATCACGGACGAGAATCCGCGCAGTGAGGATCCGCAAACGATCCGCGACGCCATCCTGGAGGGGGTGCGCTCGGTGCGCCCCGATCTGGCCGACGTCGAGGAGATCACCACGTGGCGCGGTGACGCTGTGCGCCGCGGCGTTGAGATATGCGGGGCCTCAGGACACCGTCATCGTCACCGGCAAGGGCCATGAGCCCTTCCAGGAGGTCGCCGGAGAATTCATCCGCTACAACGACGCGCCCGTCATGCGGGAAGCCGCCGAGGCGAAGTGCGGGACCGGTGACGCCCGCATGATTCCCCGCCCCTTCCCCAGGTCGCCGCCGCCCTGCGGTGCTTCCAGCAGCGCCGATGACAGCGCCGATGTCGTGTCGTCACCGTGTCGTCACGGATTCCCGCTCAGGCGGGTCCGGGCGCCCTGTTCGTGGCCATCGCCGGTGACCGCACCGACGGCCACGCCCATGTCGGCCAGGTCGCGCTCGCCGGGGCTCGGCCGCCCTGGTGAGCGATCCCGCCACCGCCCGCTCCTCCTGGCCGCAGCGGGGCACGATCCGGATGGGTTCCCTCCTCGACCGTGCCCGACACGGTCGAGGCGCTTGGCGAGCTGGCCCGCGCCCATCTGGCCGATATGCGCGAGCGCGCGCGCCGCGCGGGCGACGGGTTCGCGGTCGTAGCATGACCGGCCCGGTGGGCAAGACCACCACCAAGGATCTCACCCGGCAGCTGCTGGCGGCGCAGGGTCCCACTGTCGCGCCCATCGCCGCTTTCAACAACGAGGTCGGGCTTCCCGACCGTGCTGGAGACCGATGAGTCCACCCGGTATCTCGTGCTGGAGATGGGCGCCTCCGGACCCGGGCATATCGACTACCTCACTCGAATCGCCCCGCTGGATGCGGCTGCAGTCCTCATGATCGGTCATGCGCACATGGAGGGATTCGGCTCGATCGACGGCGTGGCGGCCGCCAAGAGCGAGATCGTCTCGGGCTCGTACCCACCGGAACCGCGGTGCTCAATGCCGACGACGCGCGGGCCGCCGCCATGGCGGGACTCGCCCCCGCCGGCGTCCTGACCTTCTCGGCCGAAGGTCGCCCCGCCGATCTGCGCGCCACCGGTGTGCGGCTGGATGCCGAGGCCCGGGCGGGCTTCGAGCTGCACGCCCCCGGCCTGCCCGATCCCCGGCGTGTCCGATCTGGCGCCGGCCGGCGCCACAACGTTGCCACCGCGCTGGCCGCCGTCGGGCTCGCGATCGCCGCCGGAGTAGCCGGCTGAGGCCGTTGCTCGGGAGCTGGGCGCCCGCATTGAGAGCCCGCATCGAATGGACGTGCGCGAGGTCCCGTTCGGCGGGGAGTCTCCTGCTGATCGACGACCCTACAACGCCAATATCGACCCACGACCGCCGCATGGCCTCCTGCCCGGCTCTGGCGGGGCCGATCGCGCCGGGTGGTCGTGGTCTCCGAGATGCTTGAACTGGGGAGTCCTCTGTCGCCGACCACGTTCGCACCGGCGAGCTCGCGTCTCAGGCGGGGGCGGACCTGGTGATCACCATCGGCTCCGGCGCTGCTCCGGCCGCTCGCGCTGCCGCCGAGGCCGGTGTCACGACCATTGAGCTCGCCGATGCCGATGCGGCCCTCCCTGCTCGATTCACTCGACTGCCCGCTGCGCCGCGGCGACGCCGTCCTGGTCAAGGGATCCACGGCTCCGGGCGCCTGGCGCCTCGCCGACCGCCTTCAGGAGGGCGTCGGAAATGGACGCACGATGACCGCGATCTCGTCGCCGCCGCTGTCGGCATGCTCGTGACTCTGCTCGGCACCCCCTTGCTGATTCGATTCCTCCATCGGCGCCAGTACGGCCAGTTCATCCGCGAGGACGGACCGCAGGGCCACTTCACCAAGCGCGGTACTCCCCACCATGGGCGGGCTGGTCATCTCAGCCACCGTGCTCGGCTATGCGACCGCCAACCTCATCGAGCTGCGCCCGCCCGCGCGAGCGGGGTCCTGCTGCTGTTCCTCATCGTGGGCCTGGGCCTGATCGGGTTCCTGACGATTTCGAGAAGATCTCCCGGCGAGCGCTCACTGGGCCTGCGGGCCTGGCAGAAAATGCTGGGGCAGGCGTTCATCGGCATCTACCTTTCGCCGTGGTGGCGCTGTTCTTCGCGGACCGCAGGCTACACGCCGCCTCCACCCGCATCTCCTTCGCGCGCGACACGAATCTCGACCTGGCCTTCGCCGGAGCGGCGGTGGGTCTGATCCTTTTCATCCTGTGGGCGAACTTCCTGATCACCGCCTGGTCGAATGCCGTCAACCTCACTGATGGACTCGATGGGCTGGCGGCCGGCTCTCGGCCATGGTCTTCGCCGCCTCACACCCTCATCGGCGTGGCAGACGAATCAATCGCCTGCAGCACAGGCATCCGACGTCGTGGCCACGTTGTGCTACCAGCTCGCGATCCGCGCTGATCTGGCCATGATCGCCGCCGCCCCTCATGGGCGCCTGCTTCGGCTTCCGTGGTGGAACGCCTCTCGGCCAAGATCTTCATGGCGAGGACACCGGTTCGCTGGCCCTGGGCGGGCGCTGGCGGCCTGTCGATCCTGAGCCGTACGGAGTTCCTCGCCGTCATCCTCGGCGGCTCTTCCTGGCCGAGGTGCTCAGCGACGTCATCCAGGTGGCGTCCTTCAAATCGACGGGCAGGCGCGTCTTCCGCATGGCGCCGCTGCACCACCACTTCGAGCTCGGCGGCTGGACCGAGGTCAACGTCGTCATCCGCTTCTGGATCGTGGCCGGGGTCTGCGTCGTCGCGGGGCTGGGCCTGTTCTACGCCGAGTACCTCGTCGTGTTCTGAGCGCCTATGAGCGCTCTGATCTGCTCGCCGCCACGAGCACCCGCGAATATGGCAGCAGATCGCAACACATCGCAGCACATTGCATCAGTGCACCATCAGGATCGAGACCACCAGTGACCACCGACGACGCCATCACGCTTGAGGAACTCGCCGCGCGCGTCGGCGTCGTCGGCGGGGCCGTACCGGACTCGCCGTCATCGAGGCGCTGGCCGACCTCGGCGCGCGCATTCATCTGTTCGACTCCCGTCAGGATGCGGCCGACTCCGTGTCGCGCCGCTGGAGCGGGTCACCTCGGCGATGACGGTGCTCAGGCCGATGCCCTGGGTGAGGATCGGCCCGATGTGCTCGTCGTCTCCCCAGGGGTGCCCGCGACTGGGCCGTTCCTGACCCGCGCTCGTCAGGAGGGCATCCGGGTGTGGAGCGAGATCGAACTCGCCTGGCGCCTGCAGCGGCCACCCGGTCGGCGGTGCCCTGGATCGTCGTCACGGGGACTGATGGCAAGACCACCACGGTCGGCATGCCTCGGCCATCCTGACTGCGGCCGGACTCGACGCGCCGCCGTTGGCAACATCGGATCGCCCACCATCACCACTGTCCTGGAGGGGCGGGGCTGGCATGGCTGTCGAACCGTCAGCTTCCAGCTTCACACCACCTGAACGCTCAGTCTCGCTGGCCGCGGCCTGCCCTCAACCTCGCTCCCGATCACCTCGACTGGCACGGGGACTCGCTGCCTACGGTGCGGACAAGGCCCGCATTTATGCGCGAACTCGGCGTGCGGCCGTGACAACACCGCCGATGCCGCGACCCGGGCCATGGTCGAGCAGGCCGACGTGGCCGAGGGGCCTGGCAGTCGGCTTCACGCTGGCGGCTCCCGTCCTGGGCAGGTGGGGATGGTCGAAGACCTCATGGTCGATCGCGCCTCGAACCGAGCGCCGCAGTGCCGGCCCGGAGCTGGCCTGTCTGGCCGATCTCGCCCGCCTCTGGCTCGGCGCCGAGGCCGAGCGGCCTCGCCCATGTGGTGGCCGACGCTGGCCGCCGCCGCCCTGGCTCTGGCCTGGCGACTCCGTCGCCTTCCTGACCCCGGAGCGATCGCCCGCGGTCTGCGTGCTGCCCTCGGGCGCCCACCGCCTTGTCACTGTTGCCCAAGGCGCGTGACCTGGATCGACGACCGCCACCAACCCGCACTCCGCCGAAGCTGCTCTGGCGTCTCTGCGCGGGCAACGGGCGGCTGGATCGCGACACTGGCGGGCGCCTCCTTCGACGACCTGCGTGCGGGCGGTGCGCCCGGCTCTGCGCGGTGTCGTCGTCATCGGCAGGGATCTGAGGGACGCGCGGCTGGCTGCTGCGTACTCAGGGCTCCGGATCTGGCGGTCACCCGGATCCCCGACGGCGATGGGCGTCGAGTCATGAGCGGCGCCGTCGCGGCCGCCGCCGCCATGGCGCGGCCCGGCGATGTCACGTCATGCCTCGCGCCCGCGTGCGCCTCGTGGGATCAGTCTAGTCCTATGCGCAGCGATCTTCGCGGCCCGGCACGCGCCCCGATCCAGAGCCGGGAGACGCCGTGATGGCGCGCTCGCGCAACCGGTCCCGCAGCAGCGGTGCGTCCCGTGCGTCCCGCACCGGTGGTCACGGCGCCCCGAACGCGACCGCAAGAAGCCGTCCGCACCGCCTTCGGCGGATGCGCCGCCGGAGCCGCGCGCTGGCTCTCGAAGCCGGCCGCCGAGAGCCCGGACCCTCCTGCCGCACCTTCCAGAGCTCTCCTGCATCCTCCGCATCTCCAGCTGTTTCTCACAGCTTCTGCGGCTTCTACGTCTCCGCAGCATCTTCAGCATCGACGACGGCAGCGGTTCCGGCGCGTCCTGTGTGCGTGCGTGCCTGGTGGCGGAGGCTGATGGGCGCCGATGGGCCCAGTGCCGGCGAGCCCGCCACACTCACGTACCACGCCCCGCTCCTGGCGACCCCTGTTCCTGCTCCCGTTCTGGCTTCGTCATGGTCTTCGGTCCAATCGGCGACCGCTGCCGCCTCAGCCAGGACGCCTTCACCGAGTTCGCGAAACACCATCTTCGCGGGTCGTCGGTCTGGCGGGCATGGCAGCTATCGCCCACGCCTCGGTCCGCGCTTCCTGAAGCGGGATGGCGATACTGACCCTGATCATCGCCAGCCCGCAGATGCTCGTCTCATGTTCCTGGCGCGTGGGCAGCTGCGTGGCGGCAACCGCACCGGGTCCTCATCGGCATCGGCACGATTCAGCCCTCGGAGTTCATCAAGCTTCCGCTCCTGTGCCTCTATCTCGTCATGATCACCACCCGGCAGGAGGTCTTTCGCCGGCAGTCGATACGTGGCGCAAGTTCAGGAGCCTGGCCGGATGGATCTTCGCCGGTGGTGCTGTCGGTGATCCCGGTCCTGAGGCGGTGATCTCGGCACCGTCGTCGTCCTGGCGCTGCTGGTGGCCGGGGCACTGTGGATGACTGGGCTGGCGCTGGTTCGCGGCACTCGGCGGGCTCGGGCGCGGTTTCGCTCTGCTGTCGGCGCTGTCGGCCAATCGGCGCGCCCGCATCATCGCCTGCGGCAGTCCCGACGGTGCGGATCCGCTCGATGTCGGTTACCAGCCCGGGCAGCACGGATCGCGCATTGGGCACCGGCAGGTGCGCGTCTGCCCGTCATCGCGTCAGACGTGGCTACCTGACCAGGCCGACTCCGATTGGTTAATCTTCGCCGTTCTGGGCGAGGAGTTCATTTCGACCGGCACGATCATCGTCATGGCCCTGTTCGCCATCATCGGACGGTGCTGCGTGCGCATCATGCGTCGTCTCGTGCCCTGTACGTCCTCGGTGGTCACCGGCGGTCCCCTGGCCTGACTCGTCGGGCAGGCCCCTGGATCAACATGAGTCGGTCGGCCTGCCGCCCGCTGCCGGCGTGCTGCCGCTGATCCCGCGGCGGCCCGCCCTGGTGTCGGTGCTCCTGGCCGCGGCGTGCTGCCTCGCCCCGGCCTGCACGAACCTGGCGCGCCGGAGGCCCTGCGCGCCAGCGGCGCGGCCGTGCGCCGTACTCTGGCCGTCATCGCCCCCGCAGGAGGAACCGTGCCTCGACACATTATCCCACCTGGTGCGCCCTGAAGGCGCCTCGCAGTCGGCGCGCTCTCGCGTTGCGCGTGCTGCTCGCGGGAGGCGGCACCGCCGGACACGTCAACCCGCTGTTGGCCACGGCAGGCCGCTCTGCGCGATCCCGCAACCGGCGGGGACGAGCGCGTTGAGCCCTCGGTGCTGGGGCACCAAGGAGGGTTGTGCGACCGCCTCGTGCCCGAGGCCGGCTGTGCACCTCGCTCTGCGTGCCCAGGGAACATGCCGCGACGCCCACAGGCGATCTCCCCCCCCCCACATAGCGCCGTCATCGCCTCCAGAGAGGGGCATGGCTGGAGCGCGTTGGCGCGCAGGTGGTCGTCGGCTTCGCTTCAGTCCACACCGGCGTACCTGGCCGCCCGACAGCGTGCCCGGCCGTCATTCACGAGCAGAACGCCGCCTGGAGCCAATGGCGGCTGGGCGCCGGATGGGCGGCGGCCGTCGCCCTGACCTGCGGCTCGACGCGTCTGGAAGGCGTCCATGGGCCGTGGTCGAGGTCACCGGCTCGCTGCGGCCGGGCCACAGCCGGCGCCTGCGGCCGAGCGGGCCGATGCCGATGGGGCTGCTCGGCGCGCGGCGGGGCGCGGCGGCTCGGCCCGATCCTCAGGCGCCGACCCTTCCTTACCACCGGCGGTTCGCGCCCAGCACTCTCACCGAGGTCATCGCTTCCTCTCTCTCGGACGCCCGCCTTCCGACTCGCGAGATCCTTCATACCTGACCGGGCGGGACAAGGATGTGCCCGTGCGCGCCGCCCTCTGGAGCGGGCCGTCGCCGAGGGGAGCCGTTGTCGGCTACGTGGCGATCGGTATCACGTGATGGACTACCTCTCCGCCGTGCGAGCAGGCGCACGCGTGTGCGACGGTGTGATCTGCCGCCCGGTGGGCATTCGTGGCCGAGCTGACCGCTCGCTGCCTGCTCTCTCATGTGCCGCCGCCCATCGGCACGGCGAGCAGCGGCTCAACGCCGCCGACTCGCGTCGCCGTTGCTGGTGGGGGCCGCCCTGGTTCCCCCGACGGCAGATCTGCCGCTGACGAGACATCGTGTCGATTCACCGACCTGCTGGCGGGACGAGAGGCCCGCCCGCGGCCGCCGATGCGTGCGCTCCACCGGTGCGCGCGACGCTGCGGCGCGCTCCGGCGGCGCTGATCCGCTCGGCGTCGCCGCCGAGCCGACCGCCGGTGCGTCCGTGGCGTACCCTGATGCTGAAGGGCTTGAGAGCCCTGAATCCGCTGGCGATCCCGCGCAGACCAGGAGGTCAAGGATGAGCACGTCCGGGGCGACTGACCTGAACGGGCGCGCCTTCCACCTCATCGGTGTCGGCGGTGCCGGCATGCGTGCTCGCCCAGCTCCCGGCCGAGCGCGGTGCCACCGTGACCGGCCTCGACGCCGCCGGTGGCGATGCCTTCTGACCACCTGCGCGGCCTGGGCCTGACAGTGGCGCCGAGCACGACGCCGCCCACGTGCTCGCGCCGGAGCCACGGTCGTGGTCTCGACCGCCATCAAGGAGGACAACCCTGAGCTCGCCGCCGCCCGTGAGCGGGGCCAGGAGGTCATCCACCGGTCCCAGGCGCTCGCCCTGGCGGCTCGAGGACGCGACTCGTGGCCGTGGCCGGGCCCACGGCAGACGATTTTAGGACCACCTCCGGCATGCTCGCTCAGGCGATCGGTCGCGGGGAGGACCCTCCTTCGCCGTCGGCGGAGCCGTGCGCGATCTGGGGGCGGGCGCTCGTCTCGGCGGCGGCCGCGCTTCGTGGCCGAGGCCGATGAGTCCGACCGCCTCTTCCTCAACTACGAGCCTATCTGGCGGTCGCACCAACGTCGAGCCCGATCATCTCGACAACCACGGCACCAGACCGAGGCCTTCGAGCGGGCCTTCCTCGACTTCGTATGCACCTGACCGGCGGCAGGCTCATCGTCTGCGCCGACGACCCCGCGGCCTGCGTCTGCTCGTGCCGGTCGCTGGCGGGCGTACCTGTGACGACCTACGGCACCGTCGATGCCGGCCTGGGAGCCGAGGGGCGGCTCATCGATGATGCTCACGTGTGTGGAGATCATCGAGCGCCGCGCCGCGGTACCAGTGCGCTGCTGACCCCTGTGGCGTGATGAGACGATTGACCCTGGCCCGGTGCGCCCCGAGGATCGTCGGTCACCGACCGACTGTTTTGAGCGGCCTCGCTGGGCGATCTATCGTCCTGCCGCCGCCTGGGCGGCCGGGATCGAATTGGGCGGAGCCCGGAGGCCAAGGTCTGCGTTTGAGTTTTCGGTGGGACCGGATGTCGTTTCGAGGAGGCGGGCGAGGTCGCCGGTGCGTCATCGACGATACGCCCATCACCCCACCGAGATCGAGGCACTGCTGACCGCCGCTCGGCGAGGTACAGCTGGATGCTCGCCGGGTCAAGTCCTGGCGCGCTGTTCCAGCCGCACTTGTTCTCTCGAATCCCGCGCTCAAGCCGACCGTTTCCTGGCGTCGCCCTGACAACGCCGATCTCGTCGTCGTGACCTCCATCTACCCTGCGCGTGAGACCCAGGAGGATCTCCTCGACGTCACCGGCGCTTATCGTCGCCGACCGATCGAGGGGCGCGCCCAGTACATAGCCGACCATGTTGAAGCGCATTATGCCCGATACGACGCGGCCTGGCCCGGTGATGTCCCGTTGACCATCGATGCCGGCGACGTGACCAGGCTCGGGCCTGTCATCCCTCGAGCGGCTCGAGCAGGTCGGACGGCCTGGCGTCTCCAGGGCGATTCCGCGCAATGATGAGGGAAGCTGAGGTGGCGCTGCGTCCCGAGGTGCCCGATGATTCGCAGGACGCGCCCGACGCCCTGGGACGGAGAAGGGCTCGCTGAGCTCCTGCGAGGCTCCTCGGGCTCTCGGCCTCGAAGGCTCCAGCGAGCGAGCGTGAGCTTTGTCGCTCGGCCCGCCTCCGCAAAAGGGCGGGCGAGCCTCGTTGGATGTCTTCGGTCGCCGCGCCTCGACGCGCCTGCGCGTGCGGATCGGCGCGATCGCGTGGTCTCGACCGGTCCCGACCGATCGACTCGCGCGGGCGGCGTCGCGCCGATCGCCGCTCTGCCCGTGCGCCGCTCGGGCCGGGCCTGCTGGGCCATCGGGCCGGGTGTGTGGCTCGCGCTGGTGTGGGTCCTCGTCTTCGCGCCTCTGCTCGCCCTGCAGAACTGCCGACATCACGGTCTCCGGCTCCGATGGGAGCGTGGATGCCGCGGCTGTGCAGGAGGCGCTCGCCGGCCATGCGGGGACCTCCTTGGTGCGCCTGGATGTCACTGCGCTCGGTGACGAGGTCACCGATGACCTCGTCCGCGTGAAGTCCGCAGCCGTGACCCGTTCGTGGCCCCATGGGCTCGCCGTGGCGCTGACCATGCGGGTGCCGGTCGCGCAGCATCGCACCGATGCGGGCTACGAGGTTCTCGATGGCGAGGCCGTCGTTCTGGAGACCACCGAGCAGCCGCAATCGGGTCTGGCCGAGGTCACGGCCGACGAGGGCGCTGCTCTGACGCAGGAGCAGGTCGGTGCCGTGGCTGAGGCCGTGGGGAGTCTGGACTCCTGTCCGCCGCAGGTGGCCTCGGGCAGTGCGACGACCACTGGACAGGTGACCCGTCCTGTCTCGGGCACATGTCGTGTGGGGACAGCACTCGATTCGATCTTAAGGCCGAGGTCCTCAAGGTGCTGCTGCAGCAATCGGCCTCGACCTATGACGTCTCGAGCCCGCATAGTCCGACGACATCGTGAGGCGGATCTGACGGTTGGAGTGGGCGCGGGCGTGTCTCAGCGGCGCCGATGTCTTCGCGGCGTTTTGCAGAGGTGCAGCGGTTTCGGAGGATGCGATGCTCGCGATGGGACACGCCGAGCTCAACACGACGACGGCGCCCGGGCGCTATAGCGTTGCCCTTGTCATCGCCAGAATGACATAAGTATAAACCTTAACGAGGGTTGAGGGGTTGAGAGTCCCACGCCTCGGCACGAACTCGCGGAGGCAGACGGTGGCGGAATCGCAGCACTGGCAGGCGGTCATCAAGGTGGTGGGCGTCGGCGGCGGCGGCGTCAACGCCGTGCAACCCGCATGATCGAGGCCGGACTGGGTGCGCGGTGTCGAGTTCATCGCCGTCAACACCGATGCTCAGGCCCTGCTCATGTCGGATGCCGGGCACCAAGCTCGACATCGGTCGGGACTCGACCCGCTCGGCGCTGCCCGGTCCCTCCATCAAGCCGCAA